>OBAE01001808.1_pt1 | contig 10105 bp, 6 predicted proteins | sample 1517641 | NCBI WGS metagenome assembly OBAE01 (sample SAMN04571701, study PRJEB22368) | human gut metagenome | biome: human gut; material: stool | host: Homo sapiens | place: Luxembourg | collected 2012-08-30 | reverse complement strand
CCGTTCCCGCCGGTTGTGGCATCCTTTGTATTGATGATTTGTCTGGTATTCTTTGCATTTACAACGATTCTTGGATGGGATTATTACGGAGAACGATGCCTGGAATATCTGTTTAATAAGAATATGAAAGCTGTAAGAGCGTATAGATGGCTTTATATTATATGTGTATTCATCGGACCATATATGACGGTTGCGGCAGTATGGAATATCGCAGATATCTTCAATGCATTGATGGCAATCCCGAATCTGATAGCCTTGCTTGCACTCAGCAAAGTCATAGTGAAAGAAACGAAAGCATTTACGGAAAAGCTGAATGTGGAAGAGAAAAATCAGAGAATTCTCAAAGGAATGAATGCAGAGAATGTATAATAGAATATAAGTTCTGTAGAGCATATGGTGATAAAATACAGGGATTTTGGTATAAGAAGCAGAATCCCTGTATTTATTTTTGTCCTCTTATTTTGATAGAAAAATTATGCTGGATGCAGAATTTATAAAAGGTCATACTTTTCTTTAAAAGTCCATATTGTTTCTAAAATAAAACAAAATACATACAATGTTTGTGTAAATTTGTGCAAAATGTGTTAAAATGTAAGAAAACAAAGGACAGGTGCAAAAATGAAGAAACAAAAGAAAGATCCATTGTATAAAAGCTTCGGCTATGCATTTGCCGGAATATTTGCAGTGGTAACGAAGGAACGGAATATGAAGATTCATTGTGTGGCAATGGTTTGTGTGGTGATCGCAGGATTCGTATTTCATATTACACCGGTAGAGTGGTGTATCTGCCTGACATTGTTTGGTCTGGTCATGGCATTGGAAATGGTGAATACGGCGGTAGAAGCAGTGGTCGATCTGGTCACGGAAGAGAGAAAGCCGCTTGCAAAGCTTGCCAAAGATGCTGCAGCAGGAGCAGTACTGATCGCGGCAATCATGGCAGCAATTGCAGGGATGATCATATTTATTCCAAAGCTTTTGGAAAGCCTGTCTATATAGACATCGAAAGGAGAACGACCTATGGAAAAATTAGGAAGCGGATTAAAGAAAGTATTACTTGCAGGAATCGGAGCAGTTGCAGTCACAGGAGAGAAATCAAAAGAACTTCTGGATGAGATGGTGAAAAAGGGTGAGCTGACTGTTGAACAGGGCAAAGCACTGAATGAAGAACTTAAGCATAACATCAAGTCGACAGTAAAAGAAAAAGTGAATGTAAAAGTAAAAACATCTTCACCGGAAGAACTGGATGAGCTTTTGGATAAGATGACTCCGGAACAGATGGCATTGTTGAAACAGAGAATTGATGAAATGGAGAAAAAACAGGAAGAATTTGAAGCTGAAGAGACGGTAGAAGATGTGGCAGACGAATCCGTATGCGAAGATGCGGCAGAGAAAGCAGCGGAGGAAGAGACAGCTGAGAACGAAGATATTTAAAGAGGAACAGGTTCATGAGTAAGGGAGAATCCAAAGAATACCGTACCAGGTTAAAGGAGATTACATCCGTACTTCATAAATATGGAATCACCAGGGGAATTACGCCTCAGAAACTCCGGATGATACTGGAGGATCTGGGGCCTACTTATATTAAAATCGGTCAGATTATGTCACTGCATTCAGACATTTTACCGAAAAGGTATTGTGATGAACTGATGTGTCTGCGTTCAGAAGTAACTCCGATGGAATTTCCTGAAGTAAAAGAAGTGATCGAACAGGCATATGGTTGTCCGTGGAATGAAATATTTGCATTTATTTCCGATACACCACTGGGATCAGCATCCATTGCACAGGTCCACAGAGCAGAACTGCTCAGCGGTGAACAGGTTGTTATCAAGGTTCAACGAACAGGCATTTATGAAATTATGGCAAGAGATATCGGACTCCTTCGGAAGGCAGTAAAGCTGATGCCGCCAATCAGTCTGAAAGGAATGGCTGACTTCGACCAGGTACTGGATGAACTTTGGAATGTGACACGGGAAGAGATGAATTTTCTCACCGAAGCATCGAATATGGAAGAGTTTGCCAGACGGAATGTGGATGTCGTATATGTAAGAACACCGAAACTATATCAGGAATATACAACCATGCATGTGCTGGTCATGGAATACATCGAAGGGCCTGCGATCGATGATAAAGAGAAACTTCTGGCAGGCGGATACGATCTGGAAGAGATCGGGATCAAGCTGATCGATAATTATATCAAACAGGTGATGGAAGACGGTTTCTTCCATGCAGATCCCCACCCGGGAAATGTAAAGATCCAGGATGGCAAGATTGTATGGATCGATATGGAACTGATCGGAAAAGCAATCCGCGGCATTGCAGAAAATGATATCGGCATGATCCAGGAAGCAGTCATGGCACTGGGTGAATTTAAAGAGAAACCGGATCAGAGCGTATTGTATGAAGATATCAGTGAACTGATGTCGAAGTATGGGTCCTTAGATATGGGAGAGATCGATGTTGCAGAAGTGATGATGGATCTTATGGAAGTGATGAAGGAAAATAAGATCCGTATGCCGCATGGTCTGACGATGCTGGCAAGAGGATTGACTAACATGGAAGGCGTGCTTGCAGACATTGCTCCACAGATCAATATGATCGAGATCGCATCCAGACATATTTCGGAGAGTATGTGGAAAGATCTGGATTGGAAAAAAGAATTAAAAAATGCAGGAAAGAATCTTTACCGTTCGATGCATAAAGCAGTAGAAGTCCCGGGACTTGCAGCGGATGCACTGCATGGTCTGATGAAAGGTCAGACAAGAGTCAACCTGGATCTGCATGCATCCAACGATCTGGCACAGTTACTGAGGCGTCTGGTGCGGAATGTGGTAATGGGATTGTGGGTGATGGCATTGCTGATCAGTTCAAGCATTATCTGCACTACCAATATGAGCCCGAAGATCTGCGGGATCCCGGCAATTGGTGCGATTGGGTATTTATTTGCATTTGCGATTGTGATGTATGTGCTTATTAAGCATATTCTTTCCAAATGAATTTGGGATTTATTCTCAGTTTTATGGGCAAATATGCCGACAAAATGATACGAGAATCTGTATTTGTACCAAAAAATGAACAAAATAACAGTCGGAATCGCTAGACTTTTGATGATACAGGAGATATAATAAAACCATACACGTCAATATATGATTTGTACTATTATCAAGGAGGAACAACGAAAATGGCAAGAAAAATGAAGACCATGGATGGTAACCAGGCCGCAGCTCATGCTTCATATGCATATACAGAAGTTGCAGCAATTTACCCTATTACACCATCATCCGTTATGCCGGAACATGTAGATGAATGGGCTACAGAAGGAAGAAAGAACATATTTGGACAGACTGTTCAGGTAACAGAGATGCAGTCAGAAGCCGGTGCTGCAGGAGCAGTACACGGATCTCTTTCCGCTGGTGCTCTGACAACAACATTTACAGCATCACAGGGACTTCTGTTAATGATTCCTAACTTATATAAAGTAGCAGGAGAACAGCTTCCTGGAGTATTTAACGTATCCGCTCGTGCGCTTGCAAGCCACGCATTGAATATCTTCGGAGATCACTCTGATGTTTACGCCTGTCGTCAGACTGGTGCAGCTATGCTTTGCGAATCCAGCGTACAGGAAGTTATGGACTTAACACCAGTTGCACACTGCGCAGCATTAAAAGGAAAACTTCCATTTATCAACTTCTTCGATGGATTCCGTACATCACACGAGATTCAGAAGATTGAGACATGGGATTACGAAGATCTGAAAGATCTGGTAGATATGGACGCAATCGATGCATTCAGAAATCATGCACTGAATCCAAATCACCCATGCCAGAGAGGTTCAGCTCAGAACCCGGACATTTTCTTCCAGGCAAGAGAAGCATGTAACCCATACTACGATGCTATGCCGGCTATCGTACAGGAGTACATGGACAAAGTTAACGAGAAGATCGGAACAGATTACAAACTCTTCAACTACTACGGAGCAGCAGACGCAGAGAAAGTTATCATTGCTATGGGTTCTGTATGTGACACAATCGAAGAGACAATCGATTACTTAACAGCAGCTGGGGAAAAAGTTGGTGTTGTTAAGGTTCGTCTTTACAGACCATTCTGTGCACAGGCATTAATTGATGCAATTCCTGACACAGTAAAATACATCAACGTACTTGACAGAACAAAAGAACCAGGAGCTCAGGGAGAGCCATTATTCCTGGATGTTGTTTCTGCATTAAAGGGATCTAAGTTCGACGCAGTACCGGTTAACGGCGGACGTTACGGATTAGGATCTAAAGATACAACACCTGCACAGATCGTTGCAGTATTCAACAACGCAGACAAAGAAAGATTCACAATCGGTATCAACGATGATGTTACAAATCTTTCACTTGAAGTTGGTGCACCACTGGTTACAACACCAGAAGGAACAATCAACTGTAAGTTCTGGGGACTTGGAGCTGACGGTACTGTAGGAGCTAACAAGAACTCTATCAAGATCATCGGTGACAATACTGACATGTATGCACAGGCTTACTTCGACTATGACTCTAAGAAGTCTGGTGGTGTTACAATGTCTCACCTGCGTTTCGGTAAGAAGCCAATCAAATCTACTTACCTGATCCACAAGGCTAACTTTGTAGCATGTCACAACCCATCTTATGTAAACAAATACAACATGGTTCAGGAATTAGTTGACGGAGGAACATTCCTTCTGAACTGCTCTTGGGACATGGAAGGTCTTGAGAAACATTTACCAGGACAGGTAAAAGCATTCATCGCTGATCACAACATCAAGTTCTACACAATTGATGGTATCAAGATTGGTAAAGAGATCGGACTTGGCGGACGTATCAATACAGTCCTTCAGTCAGCATTCTTCAAACTGGCATCTATCATTCCGGAAGAAGAAGCAATCGATCTGATGAAGAAAGCTGCAAAAGCTACTTACGGAAGAAAAGGTGACAAGATCGTACAGATGAACTACGATGCTATCGATGCCGGTGCTAAACAGGTAGTTGAGATCGAAGTTCCGGAATCTTGGAAATCTTGTGAAGACGAAGGATTATTCACACCAGAAGTTAAGGGTGGAAAAGACGATGTTGTAGCATTTGTTAAGAACATCCAGTCTAAGGTTAATGCTCAGGAAGGAAATACTCTGCCAGTATCTACATTTACTGACTATGCAGATGGATCTACACCATCAGGTAGTGCAGCATATGAGAAACGTGGTATCGCAGTAGATATCCCTGTATGGCAGTCAGAGAACTGTATCCAGTGTAACCGTTGTGCATATGTCTGCCCACATGCAGTTATCCGTCCGGTAGCACTTACAGAGGATGAACTTGCAAAAGCTCCAGAAGGAACAAAAGCTATCGATATGATCGGTATGCCAGGAATGAAATTCACTATGACTGTATCAGCTTATGACTGTACAGGATGTGGATCTTGTGTAAACGTTTGCCCAGGTAAGAAGGGTGAAAAAGCTCTTGTTATGGCAAACATGGAAGAAAATGCAGCAGAGCAGGATATCTTTGATTTCGGACGTGAGATCGAGGTTAAACCAGAAGTTGTTGCTAAATTCAAACCAGAGACAGTTAAGGGAAGCCAGTTCAAACAGCCATTACTTGAGTTCTCAGGAGCTTGTGCAGGTTGTGGAGAAACACCTTATGCAAAACTGATCACACAGTTATTCGGTGACAGAATGTACATCGCTAATGCAACAGGATGTTCTTCAATCTGGGGTAACTCTTCACCGTCTACACCATACACAATAAACTCTAAGGGACAGGGACCTGCATGGTCTAACTCACTGTTCGAAGACAACGCAGAGTTTGGATATGGTATGTTACTTGCTCAGAAAGCAATCAGAAAGAGACTGAAAGAAGAAGTTGAAACTGTTGCAGCATCAGAGCAGGCTTCAGCAGAGGTTAAGGCAGCTTGCCAGGAATACCTCGATACATTCGCATGTGGTATTACAAACGGAGATGCTACAGATAAATTAGTTGCAGCATTAGACGGATGTGATTGTGATACATGCAAAGACATCGTTAAGAATAAAGACTTCCTCGGTAAGAAATCTCAGTGGATCTTCGGTGGTGACGGATGGGCTTACGATATCGGATTCGGTGGAGTTGACCACGTATTAGCAAGTGGTGAAGACATCAACATCATGGTATTCGATACAGAAGTTTACTCTAACACAGGTGGACAGTCTTCTAAGGCTACTAAGACTGGTGCTACAGCTCAGTTCGCAGCAGGCGGAAAAGAGACGAAGAAGAAAGACCTTGCAAGCATGGCTATGAGCTATGGATATGTATACGTTGCACAGATCGCTATGGGTGGAGACTTCAACCAGACTGTAAAAGCAATTGCAGAGGCTGAGGCTTATCCGGGACCATCTCTGATCATCGCATACGCTCCATGTATCAACCATGGTATCAAGAAGGGTATGAGCAAAGCTCAGACAGAGGAACAGTTAGCAGTAGAATGCGGATACTGGAACAACTTCAGATTCAATCCTGCAGCTGAAAAGGGAAGCAAGTTCACTCTTGACAGCAAACAGCCTAAGGAAGAAGATTACCAGGCATTCCTTGACGGAGAAGTTCGTTACAATGCTCTTAAGAGAGCTAATCCGGAAAAGGCTGCAAGACTCTTCGCTAAGAATGAGGCAGAGGCTATGGAAAGATACGATTACCTGTCAAAACTGACAGACCTTTACAAAGTAGAGGAGTAATCATATCTGATTAGCAATAGAATAGTATAAATCATGACTCCCGCAGATTCGAAAGGATCTGCGGGAGTTTTGCGTTGTCATGCATTTGCCATATTGTATTGACAAAATAGATCAAAGATGATAAAAATATTATTATATGAATAATGAGACTAGATAGAGGCGCAGGTTTCATCAGTAAGGTAGAATAACAGATAAAGGGAAATCATTTCTGCCTGAAAGGGAAAACTGCCGAAGGAAGATATCATCCCTTATTATATTCGAGATATACTTCCTGGGACGTAGCAGAATATGCTGCGGACTGTCACTTCAGTAAGTGGAGCGCTATCGGAGTATATAGAAGATATAAGAGTTTAATTATGTAATTTGTATTTAGAGTTATATAGAGGACATAAATGAAGTGTTGAATGATCTGAAAATACGGATGTCCTGCTTATAAGATGATATATGCCATGAGCAATCCACGCAGAGGAAATTGTTCATGGTATTTTTTTGGAAAAAAACGAAGGAGAGAGTTATGAGAAAAAGAAAAAAATTACTCTTTGCCGTACTCACCTGCCTCATGATCTTTGCATGCGGTGCAATTACCGTATTTGCGGCAGATGGAGGAAAAGAGTATGTACCAAAGATGTATTCATCATTCTGGGCACTGGTACCCCCAATTGTGGCAATTGGTCTTGCACTGATCACGAAAGAAGTGTATAGTTCCTTGTTTGTCGGAATTGCGATCGGAGGAATCTTCTGGTCTAATTTCCATTTTGAAAAGGCAGTATTGCATATATTTGAAGATGGAATCGTAGGAGTACTGACAGATAGCTATAATATGGGAATCCTGGTATTCCTGGTTATTCTTGGAATTATGGTCTGCATGATGAATAATGCAGGAGGTTCGGCAGCATTTGGGCGTTGGGCTAGTATTCACATCAAGACAAGAGTTGGGGCACAGCTTGCAACGATCGTGCTTGGAATACTGATCTTTATCGATGATTATTTTAACTGCCTGACAGTTGGAAGTGTTATGCGTCCGATCACAGATAAGCACAATGTATCACGTGCGAAACTGGCGTATCTGATCGATGCGACAGCGGCACCGGTATGTATCATCGCTCCAATCTCATCATGGGCAGCGGCTGTAACAGGATTTGTAAAAGGTGAAGATGGATTTTCTATTTTTATGCGTGCGATTCCGTATAACTATTATGCTTTACTCACAATTCTTGCAATGGTTTTGATCGTAGTGCTTAAGATTGATTATGGCCCGATGAAATTACATGAAGATAATGCTGTAAAGGGTGATATCTATACTACACCGGACAGGCCATATGCAAATGCTGAGAATGAGATCGTAGAAGAAAAGGGAAAAGTGATCGATCTGGTATTCCCGATAGTGGTCCTGATCATTTTCTGCATCTGCGGTATGCTTTATACAGGAGGCTTCTTTAGTGGAACAGGCTTTGTTAAAGCATTTTCGGCAAGTGATGCATCGGTAGGTCTGATGCTTGGAAGTTTCTTCGCATTGGTTGTTACGGTTGTATTCTATGCACTTAGAAAAGTACTTAAGTTCCGTGAATCTATGGAATGTGTTCCGGAAGGATTCAAGGCTATGGTACCTGCAATCCTGATCCTGACATTTGCATGGACATTAAAAGCAATGACAGACAGTCTTGGCGCAGCAGAGTATGTGGCTAATGTTATGCAGTCCGCAGCTGGAGGATTATTAAACTTCCTGCCTGCAATTATCTTCCTCGTAGGATGCTTCCTTGCATTTGCAACTGGAACATCATGGGGAACATTCGGAATCCTGATCCCGATCGTAGTAGCGGTATTCCAGGGAACGAACGAGACTATGATGATCATCTCTATCTCAGCTTGTATGGCGGGAGCTGTATGTGGAGATCATTGTTCGCCTATTTCGGATACAACGATCATGGCATCCGCGGGAGCGCAGTGTAATCATGTCAACCATGTAACGACACAGTTACCGTATGCGGCAACCGTTGCAGTTGTTTCCTGCATTACTTATGTAATTGCCGGATTTGTTCAGAATGCATTGATCTGTCTTCCAATCGGTATGGTACTTCTGGTAGCAGCTTTACTGCTCATGAAGAAGAGAACAGAAAGCCATTCATAAATGATTTGTTAAAAAATTAAAATTAGCAGAGACTTCAAAGACTCTTTGCCTTGCATAAAAGTATGTGGCGCAAAAGTTGCTTTGGAGTCTTTTTTTGATAGGTGCAGAATAATAAGAAAGGTGTTATAATATCTTGCATGAGTGGCAATTATTCCAGTAGATATATTGCGGGGCAGAAGAATCTTCTGCTTTGGGAAAATGGAAGATTGCAGACGAAAGGAGAACATAGAAATTCATGAGTGTAAAAGACTTAAGTACTTACGAATTAGTAAAGGAAGAAGATTTAAAAGGGATCAAATCCCACGGAATGCTGTTAAAGCATAAGAAGAGCGGGGCAAGGATCTTACTGATAGAAAATGATGATGACAACAAGGTATTCAATATCGGATTCCGTACACCGCCGTCAGACAGTACCGGAGTACCACATATCATGGAACATTCCGTACTGTGTGGATCTAAGAATTTCCCGGCGAAGGATCCGTTCGTAGAACTGGTAAAGGGTTCACTGAATACATTTTTAAATGCAATGACTTATCCGGATAAGACGGTTTACCCGGTAGCAAGCTGTAATGATAAGGATTTCCAGAATCTGATGCATGTATATATGGATGCGGTATTCTATCCGAATATTTATCAGCATGAAGAGATCTTCCGTCAGGAAGGCTGGAGCTACAAGATGGATTCTCTGGAAGATGATCTGGCTTACAACGGTGTTGTATATAATGAGATGAAGGGAGCATTCTCTTCACCGGAAGGTGTGCTGGACAGAGTGGTATTGAATACACTGTTTCCGGATACCTCATATGCGAACGAATCTGGCGGGGATCCGGAAGTGATTCCGGAACTTACGTATGAGCAGTTCCTGGATTTCCACAGAAGATATTATCATCCGTCAAACAGTTACATTTACCTGTATGGAAATATGGACATGGAAGAAAAATTAAACTGGCTGGATCAGGAATATCTGAGCAAATTCGACTATGCGCCGGTAGATTCCAAGATCCGCTATCAGGAACCATTTGATAAAGTAATCGAAAAAGAGATGCCATATTCCATAGCAAGCGATGAATCAGAAGAGGATAATACTTACATTTCTTACAATAAAGTCATTGGAACAAGCCTGGATGAGAAGCTGTATCTGGCATTTGAAGTATTGGATTATGCATTGTTATCTGCACCGGGAGCACCGCTTAAGAGAGCACTTACGGATGCCGGGATCGGAAAAGACATTATGGGATCGTATGACAACGGAATTT
>OBAE01001804.1_pt1 | contig 10129 bp, 8 predicted proteins | sample 1517641 | NCBI WGS metagenome assembly OBAE01 (sample SAMN04571701, study PRJEB22368) | human gut metagenome | biome: human gut; material: stool | host: Homo sapiens | place: Luxembourg | collected 2012-08-30 | reverse complement strand
GTATTGCTACCGGGAGATTTTAAGTCTCCTGTGTCTACCATTCCACCACACCGGCAGCTTATCGGCAAATATTAGGATACCATACTCCCGGGGAACTTGTCAAGAGGAAACTTTAAAATAAGGAAAGAAAATTGAAATGCCGCGAAATGCCACGGCATTTCAATCTGGAGCGGCTGATGGGAGTTGAACCCACCTATGCAGCTTGGGAAGCTGCCGTTCTACCGATGAACTACAGCCGCAGGAACGTATTGTATTATAGCAGACCTTTCTTTATTTTGCAACACGAAAAATGGCGGGTCTTCTGAAAAAGTTAGAAGGATCTCCGGGGGTCAAATGACGGCGGCATGAACGCCTTTGCACACTCATATAATGCACCGATCAGAAAGGGGAGGTCATCATGAAAAAAATCCTGGCGCTGATGGGCGCCGTATTGCTGCTGAGTGTCAGCGCCCGGGCTGTGGAGGTGTCCGCGCCCTCGGCAGTGCTGATGGAAAAGGAGACAGGGACCGTGCTGTTTGCCAAAAACGAGCACGAAAAGCTGGAACCGGCCAGCGTCACTAAAATTATGACGCTGCTGCTGACCATGGAGGCTATTGACGGCGGGACACTGCGCTATGAGGACACCGTTACCGCTTCACCTCACGCCTGCTCCATGGGCGGCAGTCAGATTTGGCTGAAGGAGGGGGAGCGGCTGACCGTGGACGAGATGCTGAAGGCCGTGTGCGTGGTATCCGCCAATGACTGCGCCGTGGCGCTGGCAGAGCATCTGGCCGGCAGCGAGGAAGCCTTCGTGGAGCGGATGAACCGGCGGGCAGCGGAGCTGGGGATGAACGACACTACTTTCAAAAACGCCTGCGGTCTGCCGGTGGAGGGCCACGTCACCTCTGCCTACGACATTGCTTTGATGAGCCGGGAGCTGATGCTGCGCCATCCGGATATCCGAAGATACACAACGGTCTGGATGGACACCCTTCGAGATGGGGCATCCTCACTGGTCAATACCAACAAGTTAGTGCGGTTCTATGACGGCACTACCGGACTGAAAACCGGCTCCACCAACGCTGCCGGGTACTGTATTTCCGCCACGGCGGAGCGGGACGGCATGGAACTGATTGCCGTCATTCTCAAGGGAAAGACCTCTCCGGAGCGGTTTGCGGACGCGCAGACGCTGTTGAATTACGGCTTTGCCTCCTACGCCCTGAAAACCGTTATCCCCGACGAACCGCTGCCGCCAGTGCCGGTGACGCTGGGGACGCAGGCCACGGTTCAGCCGGTTTTGGGCGAGGAAAACCAGCTGCTGCTGGAAAAGGCCAAGACAGGGGAGTTGAGCCAGTCCGTGACGCTGGAATCCTCCGTACAGGCCCCAGTGGCGGTGGGGGATCGGCTGGGGACGCTGACCGTCACCTTCGGGGAAGAGGTTCTGGTGGAACTGCCCCTGCTGGCGGGGGAGGAGGTTCCCCGGATCACCTTCCGCCAAATGCTGCCACGGGTGCTGCGGATCGCCTGTCTGGTTGAGTGAACGGATCTCGCACCGCCCTTTTTCTCTTGCCGTACCCGGGGAAAAATGCTATACTGGACAAACAGAGGGAAAATGTGCCCTCTGGCTGAAATTTGATACATGAGGGTGAATCACATGCTGGATGTTCAGTTGTTTGATCTGCATACATTTTTACCGAAGCCTTACGAGGAGGCACTGCTGCCCCGTTTGAAAAAAGCCCATGAAAAACTTCAGACCGGCACCGGTCTGGGCGGAGAATTCACCGGCTGGGTGCATCTGCCTCAGGCATATGACCGGGAAGAATTTGCCCGAATCCAGGCTGCCGCCAAGAAGATCCAAAGCGATTCTCAGGCATTGGTGGTCATCGGCATCGGCGGCAGCTATCTGGGAGCCCGCGGCGTGATCGACTGCCTGTGCTCCCCTAATTATAATCTGAAAAAGAAAGAGACTCCCAACGTGTACTTTGTGGGCAACGGTCTCTCCGGCGACGCACTGAGCGAGGTACTGGATCTGGTGCGGGATGTGGATTTCTCCGTGAATATCATCTCCAAATCCGGTACCACCACGGAGCCTGCCGTGGCCTTCCGTTTCTTCCGGGAGCTGCTGGAGGAGAAATACGGCAAGGAGGAAGCCGGCAAGCGCATCTACGCCACCACCGATAAGGCCCGGGGTGCGCTGAAATCTCTGGCGGATGCCGAGGGCTGGGAGACCTTTGTGGTGCCGGATGACATCGGCGGCCGCTATTCCGTCCTTACCGCCGTGGGCCTGCTGCCCATCGCCGTTACCGGTGTGGATGTAGGGGCCCTGATGGAGGGCGCGGCTGAGATGATGAACGTCTGTGCCGACGGCTCCTACGATAGTCCCGCATGGCAGTATGCCACTTTGCGGTATGAGCTGTACCGGGCCGGGTACGCCATTGAAATTCTGGGCTGCTACGATCCGGCCTTCCGATTTATGACGGAGTGGTGGAAGCAGCTCTACGGCGAGAGCGAGGGCAAGGACGGCAAGGGCCTGTTCCCCGCCAGTGTGGAGTTTACCGCAGACCTGCACTCCATGGGGCAGTATATTCAGGAGGGCCGCCGGATCCTCTTCGAGACGATCGTGCGGCTGGGTGCCTCCGACCGGCAGCTGGCCGTTCCTCGGGACGAGACGGACGGCGACGGGCTGAACTTCCTTGCGGGTGCGTCTATGGACCACATCCGGGACCGGGCCACGGAGGGAACGCTCTTGGCCCACAGTCAGGGCGGCGTACCCAACGTCATTGTGAATGTGGGCGGTAAGGGCCCCCGTGAGCTGGGCCGGCTCATCTACTTCTTTGAGTATGCCTGCGGCTTGTCCGGCTATCTGCTGGACGTGAATCCCTTCGACCAGCCCGGTGTGGAGGCGTATAAGAAAAATATGTTTGCCCTCCTCGGCAAGCCCGGCTACGAGGATCGTAAGGCAGAACTGGAAGCCAAGCTGACCGAAAAGCATTGAGGAAAGCGGAATACGAAAAGCGAAATATGCAAAAAAACACGGCAGAGTATACATTGCTCTGCCGTGTTTATAAACAAATTTTGAAGTTACTTTTTGGGATTGTCTTTTTTCATTCTTTATGGTATGCTATGACTACGAAAGGTCCCGTTTATTACGGAGACGAACTATGACAGGAGTGATCTATTATGGTTAGACTGATTATGGGCGTCAAGGGTTCCGGCAAAACCAAGCAGCTCATCGAACTCATCAACGCTGCCGCGAAGGATGAGGCCGGCAATGTGGTCTGCATTGAGCCGAAGCGTGATATGTCCTACAATATTCACTACAACATCCGCCTGATTGACGCGCAGGAATACGATCTGCACAGCTATGAGGTATTCCGTGGCTTTATCAGCGGTCTGTATGCCGGCAACTATGATATTTCTCAGGTGTTCATCGACAACCTGTGCAAGACCGTGGGTGCCGATGTGGATGCGGAGACTGAGAAGTTCCTCAACTGGCTGGATGTATTCGGCGAGCGGAACAACATCAAGTTCACCGTCACCATCAGCGGCGACGTGGAAACTGCTACCGATGGTATGCGGAAGTACCTGTAATTGAATAAAAGAAAACCGCCTTGCTGAAAAGCAAGGCGGTTTTTGCTGTCCGGATTTGAAAGCTCAGCTTTCTTGGGCGTGTAAAGTACCGTTGGGGGTGGAGAGACAGCAGGAGGATACGCCGAAGCAGCGCAGCAGCTGCTGGCGGGCTTCCAGAGCCTTTTCGTTGAGATACCAGACCACCGTATCCTTTGTCTCCAGATAGGCGCAGGCGTAGCGGTCAGAATAGTAGGTGCGGCCTTTGGCTTCCAGTGCGGCCACAGTGTCCCCGCTGAAGGCGGTGGGTTTTCCGGTACCCTTCCGGCCGTGGCCCTCCGCCCTCAAAAGCAGGGCGAGCTTCTCACCGGGGATCTGGTCATTCAGAGCGCTGAGCGCGTAGTAGACGGTCTCCAAAGGCTCCATGGCATATACGGGAACAGCGCCGTCCGTGTCCTCATGTCCGGACACCTGCAGCACGATCCGGTCCGCGGCCTTTCCGAGGGCCTGATAGTCCGGAATTGCTTCCCTGCGGGCCGGGGCGCTTGCCGCCACATACAGCTTTTTCTCCGGCACAGCGGCCCGGAGCGCCTGTACGAAGGCAGCCAGGGCGTCGCCATTTTCAGCGGACGGGGTGATGTTCAGATAAACGCCGTCATAGCTGCTGTCGGTCAATGCTTCGGCAACTGCCGTGGCTACGGCGGTGCTCTTCAGAACGCCGGACTGACCGGAAATACCCAGCAGGACCGTCTGCCCGGAGGCGGTTGCTGTTTCCATGACCTGTTTCTGCGTATTGCTGACACTCAAAGCCAGCCGGGGGTTCTGACCGCCGGTCAGCGTTCCTGCCATGAGTATGACGGTCTGATATCCGGAAAGGTCCTCTGCTTCCTCGCCGGAGCGGAGAAGGACCATGGCCTCATTTGCGGTCTGAGCAGGGTGCAGCTTGTCATACAGGCGGCTGAGCATGACAGCAGCCTGTTCCCGGGTGGCGTACCGATCCGGCACGAACAGATCATTCCCCATACCGCTGACCAGACCCAGCTCGTAGGCCATAGCGATATGCCCCTTGTTGGTGGTCACGTCCCGGAAGGGAAGCGGATCATCCTCCGCGAGGCCGGCGATGGGCCCGTAGCCCAAGGCCCGGATCAGCATGACTGCCAATTCCTCCCGGGTGATGGGATCGCCGGGACGGAAATCGCCGGTCTGACGGGTGACTGCCCCGTGCTCATAGCAGGCCCGGAGGGCCGGCTCATACCAGGCGCCCTGGGGCACATCCGAAAAGATCCGGTAGTAGGTCTCACCGCTCTGCCAGCCGAAAAAACGGCTGAGTGCCACGGCGAAGCCCGCCCGGGTCATGGGCTGGCCCACGCCGAAGGTATCGGCGGTCTTGCCCTGAAACCATCCCTGAGCCGCGCAGCGGTCGATGGCGGTTGCCGCCCAGTGGTTGGACGGCACATCCTGAAAGGAAGCCGCCCCGGCGGGAACGGTAAGCGCCCCGCTCAGCACCGCGCACAGGCACAGGCAGGCGGTCAGCTTTTTCAAAATCGTTCGTTTCATCTATCTGCCTCCTTATGAAAAGGGTATCCGTTTTTTGCTTTATCAAACGGTTTTGGGAAAAACTCCCACTTATTGTAGCAGACAACGGCCCTTTCGTCAAATCTGAGGAGAAAACCGGCAGAAATTCCGCCTAAAAAACAGGGAAAAACCGTAACCACCTCTTTCGCTGGACAAAAAAATGTGGTATCCTATATGCGCTTTATGAACTCTTACGGAGGATTGATTATGAACAACAACGAGATCCTGCTTTTAAAGCTGGGCGAGGTGGTGCTGAAGGGCCTGAACCGCCGCAGTTTTGAGGATAAGCTGGTGAGCAATGTCCGCCGCCGGATGAAGCCCTGCGGCAGCTTCCAGATCTACATTCGCCAGAGCACTATCTATGTGGAGCCTCAGACCGAGGACTGCGACATGGAGGCCGCCTTCAAGGCTGCCCGTCAGGTGTTCGGCATCGTGACGGTGGCCCGTGCCGTCCCTTGTGCCAAGGAGATGGACGCCATTGTGGAGACCGCCAAGACCTATCTGGCGGAGGAATTTGCCAAGGCCAGAACCTTCAAGGTGGAGAGCCGCCGGGCAGACAAGCAGTTCCCCATGAACTCCATTCAGATCTCCCAGTATGTAGGCGGCGAGCTGGGGCAGTTCTTCAACGTGAAAGCGGATATGCACCATCCTGATCTTACGGTTTATGTGGAGATCCGGGAGAAGTACGCCTATATCCACACGCCCTCCGTCCCCGGCGCCGGCGGCCTGCCCATCGGCATGGGCGGCCGGGCGGTGAGCCTGCTTTCCGGCGGTCTGGACAGCCCCGTTTCCTCCTATATGATTGCCCGCCGGGGCGTGGAGCTGGAAATGGTGCACTTTGTTTCTCCCCCGTACACCTCCCAGCAGGCGTTGGACAAGGTGCTGGAGCTGGCCCGGCTGCTGACGGTGTACTGCGGCCGGATGATCGTCCACATCATCCCCTTCACGGAAATTCAGGAGGAGATCCGCCGCCAGTGCCCCGAGGAATACTTTACCCTCATCATGCGCCGGTTTATGATGCGGCTGGCAGAGGCTGTGGCCCGGAAGTCCCACGCCTCTGCGCTGGTCACCGGCGAATCTCTGGGTCAGGTGGCCAGCCAGACCATCAAGGCTCTGGGCGTCACGGAGGACGTGACGAAAATGCCCGTTCTGCGGCCCCTCATCGGCACCGACAAGGTGGAGATCATCCGCATGGCCCGGGAGATCGGCACCTACGAGACCTCCATTCTACCCTATGAGGACTGCTGCACGGTCTTTACCCCCCGCCACCCCGCCACCCGGCCGGTGCTGGAGGACGTGGTGCAGGCCGAGTCCGTTCTGGATATTGACGGCCTGGTGGCCAAGGCCCTGGAGGGCGAGACCTGGGTTCGGGTAAAGCCCTGACCGGATCGGAAAGAAGGCATCTGTTATGTCACATACCGCTGAGATCATTGCCGTCGGTACGGAACTGCTTCTTGGAAATATCACCAACACCAACGCCAGCGAGATCTCACGGGCGCTGTCTGCTGTTGGCGTCAATGTGTTCTGGCATACCGTGGTAGGGGACAACCCGGAACGGCTGCGGGAGGCGCTGAAGATCGCCCGGAAGCGGGCGGACGTCATCCTTACCACCGGCGGCCTTGGCCCCACCTATGACGATCTTACCAAGCAGACCGTCTGCGAGACCTTCGGCAAGCCGTTGGTCCTGCGGGAGGATGTACTGGAGCATATTCGGACTTATTTTGCCCGGAACGTCCACCTAGTCATGCCGGAAAATAACCGCCAGCAGGCGGAGTTTCCCGCCGATTGCGTGATCTTCGACAATCCGGTGGGCACCGCTCCCGGCTGCGCCTTTGAAGCGGAGGGGGTGCACGTGCTGATGCTGCCCGGTCCGCCCTTTGAAATGCGGACCATGCTGCAAAACTGGGCGATCCCCTATCTGCGGGGACTTTCCAAGGAGGTCATTGTGTCCCATGACATTATGACCTTCGGCCTTGGGGAAAGCCCTATGGAGGATCTGATGCGGGAGCGGATATCCCGGATGGAAAATCCATCCCTCGCCACCTACGCCAAGCCCAGCGAGGTCCGGCTCCGCGCTACCGCCAAGGCGGACAGCGCAGCGGCGGCGGAGGCCATGCTGGTCCCGGTGGTAAAAGAGGTGACGGATTATTTGGGAGATGTGGTGTACGGCGTGGATGTCCCTAATCTGGAGACCGTCTGCATGACACACCTGAAGGAAAAGGGCTGGACCTTCGCCACGGCGGAAAGCTGCACCGGCGGCCAGATAGCCGCCCGGATCACGGCCCTGTCCGGGGCCTCCAGTGTGTATCGGGGCGGCGTGGTGAGCTACTGGACCAGCGTAAAGGCAGAGGTGCTGGGGGTGCCCCAGACGCTTCTGGACCAATACGGCGCCGTGTCGGAGGAATGTGCCCGATCCATGGCGGAAAATGCCCGGCGGATCACCGGAGCTGACATTGGCCTGTCCGTCACCGGCGTGGCCGGTCCGGACCCGGACGAGCGCAACAACCCGGTGGGACTGGTGTATGTGGGTCTGGCGTCCCCCGATGGGACGTGGTGCCGGAAGCTGGAGTTGGGCAAGCGCCGCCGGGATCGCATTCAGGATCTGGCTGCCAACCACGCCTACGATATGCTGCGCCGCTGCCTGACTGGACTGCCGGTGGAGCAAAGCGGCACCGGAAAACACATGGAAAAGCTGTAAAACGCGACGAAAATCGCAAATAACAGCAAAATGACAGCAAAAAGGACACTGGCTTGTTATACAAGCCAGTGTCCTTTTTATCATTATGATGCTTGCGCTGCCGCCGATCGGATCACTTCAGGACTCGGACGCAGCCCTCGATCAGGCTCATGGTGACGGCATCGCCCACGCTGAAACGCTCCGTCAGTTGGGGGTTGTAGACCTCCACGATGATGGGCTGCTCATTCAGCATGACCTCGTACTCGATCTTGGCGCCGTAATAGGTGGCACGGGAAACGGTACCGGGGAGAGCACCGGCATCCTTGGTAAGCAGGAAGGATTCGGGGCGGACCGTCAGGCAGCAGGCACCGCCCACTTCCACACCCTCCATCTTGCCGGGGGCGGGGATGGAGAAGGTCTTTCCACCAATCTCCACCAGCGCGGCCTCGCCGTCACGGCCCTTGAAGATGCCGTCGATGAAGTTGGCCTTGCCGATGAAGTTTGCCACAAAGCGGCTGGCGGGCTGCTCGTAGATCTCCTGAGGAGTGCCCTGCTGGCAGATAACGCCGTCCTTCATGATGACCACCTTGTCGGAGATGGCCATGGCCTCGGACTGGTCATGGGTGACGTACAGAGAGGTGATCCCCAGCCGCTGCTGGAGGGCGCGGAGCTCATCCCGCATGCTCTCGCGGAGCTTGGCGTCCAGGTTGGACAGGGGTTCGTCAAACAGCAGCACGGAAGGCTCGATGACCACGGCGCGGGCCAACGCCACACGCTGCTGCTGGCCGCCGGAGAGCTGGTTGGGGAACCGCTTCTCCATGCCCTTGAGCTGCATCAGCTCCACTACGTCATTGGTGCGGCGGATGATCTCATCCTGAGGGATCTTGGCCACACGCAGACCGTAGGCGATGTTCTCCCAGATGTTCAGGTGGGGGAACAGGGCGTAGGACTGGAACACCATGGAGATGCCCCGCTTGTTGGGGGGGATCTTGGCTACGTCTCGGTCTCCGATGAACACGTTGCCGCTGGTGGGATACTCAAAACCGGAGATCATCCGCAGGGTGGTGGTCTTGCCGCAGCCGGAGGGGCCCAGCAATGTCACCATCTCGCCGTCCTTGATCTCAAGATTGATATGGTCAACAGCCACGAAGTCCTTGCCGGTATCGGGCTGCTGGAAAATTTTGGTCACATCTTTCAGAACCACGCCGGAGCTCTTCTTGCTGAAGCCCAGCTTCTCATTCTTCTCTTGGCTCATTTTGATTCCTCCGTTTTCGTTTTAGCCTGAGGCACCTTGGAACGGGGCGCCAGCAGAAGGTTGATGACGGTGTTGAACAGGCCGATAAACACCAGCAGAATGCCTACCATCATCGTGACAAAGGCAGCTGCCTGCCCGTATTTCGCCAGGTCAAACAGGGAGTAGATGTTGCTGGTGACCAGCTTCCACCGGGGAGAGACCAGGAAAATGACCGCGCTGACGGCAGTGATGGCCTTGGTGAAGGAGTAGACAATGCCGGAGAAGAAGGCGTTTTTCAGCATGGGCAGCGTAATGCGGCGGAAGGAATAGCCGGTGTCGGCGCCCAGAATGGTAGAGGCCTCTTCAATGGAATTGTCGATCTGCAGCAGGGTGGTGGTGCCGGACTCGATGGCTACCGGCATGTTCCGGAAGGTGAACACGATCACCAGAATCAATCCAGTGCCAGTGAGGGCCAGCGGCTTGGAGTTGAAGCCCAGGATGTAGCTGATGCCCAGCACGGTGCCGGGAACAGCGAACATCAGGACGGAGGCGACCTCGATAAAACGCTTGCCGTAGTAGTTCCGCTTGGCGGTGATATAGGCGATGACCATGCCCAGCAGGCCGCCGATCACGGCGGAGATCAGTCCCAGCCGTACTGGAGCGCCTTGCGGTACTGATCCAGCGTCAGGGAGAAGTCCACGCCCCAGGTGCGGACAAAGGAGGCAAAAATCACCGTGCCGTAGAACAGAATGATGATAGCGGAAACGATTAGGCAGAAAGCAAACAGGGGCCACTTGATGTGGGGTTCCTCAATGAGCTTCCGGGCCTGGGTGGGCTTGCCGGTGACTGTGACAAAGCTCTTTTTGTTGACCCAGTATTTATTGAGAAGATACGCGATGACTGCGGGCAGAAGCAGCAGCAGCGCCAGCACGGAGCCCTTTCGCATATCATAGCTGCCGGTGATAATGTTGTAGACCTCAATGGAGAGGGTGGTGTAATCGCCGCCGATGGTAGCCGGGTTGGAGAAGTCCTCCAGAGACTGGATGAACACCAGCAGCGCGCCGGAGATGATGCCGGGGAGGGACAGGGGGAAGGTA
>OBAE01001802.1_pt1 | contig 10136 bp, 8 predicted proteins | sample 1517641 | NCBI WGS metagenome assembly OBAE01 (sample SAMN04571701, study PRJEB22368) | human gut metagenome | biome: human gut; material: stool | host: Homo sapiens | place: Luxembourg | collected 2012-08-30 | reverse complement strand
TCATTTATGTCGCTCATATCGAATGTCCTTCCGTTTTTTAACGTGTATGTAGGCAAATATATATAAATATTTGCTTATATATCCCCGAATGCGGCAGAAAAAGTCAAACGACCGGGATTTTCAAGACCTGGCCCGGCCGGATATCGGCACTGGTCAACCCGTTGGCCCTCTGCAAGTCGTCTGTAGAAACTCCCGGATACTTCTTGGCAATGGAATAAAGGGAATCGCCGGACTGTACTTTATAAGTCAAACTTTTGCCTGAAACGCGGGCTGTCTGGTTGCTCTTGGTAACGACAGGGGTTGCTTTCTGTCCCGCTTTGACAGTTCCGTCCTTTTCGGTCTTCTTTGTCTTGGCGGAAGCAAATGCGACACCTCCGTTATCGACATGCAGACGCAAACGGCGACCTTTGGCAACACGGTTGGAACCAAGTCCGTTCCACTTACGGATATCCTTCGGAGTAACGCCGTAGCGGTTCGCGATGGTATAGATATTCTCACCGGGGGCTACCACATGGGTAATTTTCTCAAGCGTAAGATTCTTCGATCCGTCGGCGGCATTGACCGGTATGCAGTTGGCCAGCAACTCCTCTATACGATGCGTATAGACCGAATCCTCCTTGTCGACAAACGCATAAGTCTGCGATGCCGGAAGTTTCAATACGGAAGGTTCCGTATTTCCCGGTATAATATCGCGTTTATATTGCGGGTTGAGCGCACGGAGCTGCTCGATGTCGATCCCCAGCACATCGGAAACCTGTTGCAGGTGAAGCATACTGTTCACCATAACCGTATCGGTCGCCAACGGCAGACTGGTCTGCATCGGGCAAATATTATGATCGCAATAGTAATTCATGATATAATTGGCTGCGATAAACAGCGGTACATACGAACGGGTTTCACGAGGCAAGTAGCGGAAGATCTCCCAAAAATCGGTCTTTCCTCCGGAACGGCGAATCGCCTTGTTCACATTGCCCGGACCACAGTTATAGGAAGCCAGCACCAGGTTCCAGTCGCCATAGATGGCGTACATATCTTCAAAATACTTACAGGCCGCCTCTGTCGCCTTCTCCGGATCACGCCGTTCATCCAACAGGCTGTTGATCTCCAAACCATATATCTTGCCGGTCGGAAGCATGAATTGCCATAACCCGCAAGCCCCCACGCGAAAGGGCAACCGGATTCAGGGCACTTTCGACGACAGCCAGATACTTCAGTTCCAAAGGCAGATTATGCTTGTCGAGCACCTGTTCGATAATGGGGAAATAGAAATCCGCCATACCTAACATATAGCGTACCAGGTCACGCTTGCGTCCGGCATACAGGTCGATACAATCCCTCACCACCTCGTTGTAAGGCAAACGGATCACACTCGGCAGACGTTCCAAGCGTTCTTCGTAGACCGAATCGGGAAAATAGACATTCTCCGCATCATCGTGACAATACTCATCCACTTTCGAAAAATATTGCACATGCCAGGAATGGAGCAAACTATCCACGTTTGCATCAAGACTTTCAGGTATCAAGCCCACTACGTCAGAGAGCGAGTCTGCCGATAATGTCGAATGCTGCGGTTCGCCGAATATAGGGTCTTGTGCGCGGGAGACCTGCATCAGGCTGAACAGGCAGAATAGAATAAGTAGGTTTTTATTCATGATGTCAGAACTTAAAACTGCAATTCAATCCATACGAGCCCGGCGTATAGCGGGTCTTCGGGGTTACCTCCGGCGACCAGTGCAGACTCAGGTCCGGAGAAATGTCAAAGTCAAACAGTTGGGCATCCACATACGCATCGATAATACTGATCGCATATACCCCGACCGTAATGATAATGCTCAAATCCCTGTAACGGCGGAAATAATCTTTCCGGCGCTTCAGGTTTTCCTGGAACTGTGCATTCGAGACATAGGTGCTCTCCTCACCGTTTCTGACAAAGATCGTCCAACTCTCCTGCCAAGGTCCCTCATACTTTTGTCCATCCTTCTCTGCCGCCAATACCTTTTGGTAATCCTCCATGATATCGAAGTAGGCAGTCGAATAGTCCTTATAATTCTTATTGTTCCAAGTGATGGCATACATACAGCCCATAAAGGCCCCATATACCAACGGGAGCTTCCAATACTTCCTGTTATATATCTGTCCCAGACCCGGCACCAAGGCATACAGCAACGCTTTGTTAGGATCGGGTTTGAACTCCTTCAGCTTCACCTTCGGTTGGGGAAGCGAGTCGGCAGCCGAAAGCACAGCCTTCACTGTCGAATCGGCCTTGGCCGTTTCTCCGGGAACCACAGCCGTTACGGTCGAATCGGAAGATATCACCGTATCCTGCTTTGCCATTATCGTCCTCTGCGCATGGCCGGTCCATACCGAACCGCACAGGAGGGCTATTATCCACAAAATTGCTTTCCAGTTTCTCATTTCAACTTATCCAACAAGCCGATCAGTTTTTCCAATTCATCTTCAGATGCAAAGGGGATCGTTATTTTACCTTTTCCTTTTTCGTTGCATACCAATTGGACCTTTGTATTAAAGAAACTGGACAGATGGTCCTTCAACAAGTTGAACTCCTCGGGAAGTTTCGGTTTCCGCTGGGCAGGCTTTTCCTTCCTGGCCTGTTCGAGAGCTGCCGCATCCACTCCGCCGCGTACTATTTCTTCGACGTTACGGACAGACAGTCCATCCGCCAATATCTGTTCGTAAAGAGCCAACTGCACTTCCGGGTCCTCGACAGGAAGCAGTGCACGTGCATGCCCCATGTCGATCTTCTTATCCTTCAGCCCCACCTGTATCTCGGCAGGGAGCTTCAAAAGGCGGAGATAATTGGCAATCGTCGCCCGCTTCTTGCCGACACGCTCGCTCAGCTTTTCCTGTGTCAGCCCATAACTGTCGATCAACTTCTGGTAAGCCAGGGCTATTTCTATCGAGTTCAGGTCTTCACGCTGGATATTCTCGATCAGAGCCATCTCGACGACATTCTCGTCTGCTGCGGTTTTGATATAGGCGGGGATACGTTCCAAGCCAGCCATCAGGGAAGCGCGATACCGACGTTCGCCGGAGATAATCATATATTTGTCCGTTCCCGTTTCTTTCAACGTAATCGGCTGAATGACACCCAATGAACGGATAGAAACGGCCAGTTCTTCAAGCGTCTCTTCTTCAAAAACAGAACGGGGTTGATCCGGATTGGGCTGAATCTTACTCAGCTCTATTTCACTAATAGACGACGAACCGCCCGTTTTCAGGTCATCCATCGTTATCAAAGCATCCAATCCGCGGCCAAGAGCCGATCTTTTCATTACCATAAACTTTCGAATTTATGATTTATGATGTATGATGTATGATTTGAAAAGACAAACAAATCATACATCATACATCATAAATCTATTTGTTTTTATCTATCAGCTCTTGTGCAAGCTGCATGTGATTCAAAGCTCCCTTCGACTCGGCATCGTAAAGCAGCACGGGTTTGCCGTAGCTGGAAGCTTCGCTTAATTTGACATTACGCTGAATAACGGTCGTGAAAACCAGGTCCCGGAACGGACGTTTCACTTCTTCGTATATCTGGTTGGCCAGACGGAGACGCGAGTCATACATGGTCAGCAGGAAGCCTTCGATTTCCAAAGCGGGATTCAGCTTCGATTTGATAATCTTTATCGTATTCAACAGTTTACTAATACCTTCCAACGCAAAATACTCACATTGCACGGGTATCATCACCGAATCGGCTGCCGTCAAGGCATTGACCGTGATCAATCCCAAAGAGGGAGAACAGTCGATCAGGATATAATCGTACCGTTCTTTCAGCGGGACCAGTATTTGTTTCAATATCTGCTCCCGGTTCTCCATGTTCAGCATTTCAATCTCCGCGCCTACCAAGTCGATATGCGAGGGGATAATATCCAGTCCCTCCACTTCCGTATTGGTAATCGCACCTTTCGGATCGTCGCCGTTCACCACACATTCGTAGATCGACTGCTCCACGCTGCGGATATCCACGCCCAGTCCCGACGAAGCGTTAGCCTGCGGATCCGCATCGACCACCAGCACCTTTTTCTCAAGTGCCGCCAGCGATGCAGCCAGATTAATCGTTGTGGTAGTCTTACCTACCCCACCTTTCTGATTTGCTAAAGCGATAATCTTTCCCATACTTTGTCTATTTATTCGGGGGCAAAACTAAACATTAAAAACCTAACACAAATCAGTTTATCCAAAACAATGCCTGTTTTGTTGAAAAGTCACCTTATCTGTTGATAACTTGCAAATATAAACAGAATATTCAATAACTTGTTTCAAATGAGCGCGATGGTGGGTATTTTTTAGGAATGATAACGAAGTTTCAAAGAGGATAGGGAATTATTTTTATGCCAAACAACCATCGGGGCAATAGGGAAGAAAGAAACTTCCGCCTTGTTGGCATTTAGATTTTGTTAACAACAGTGGAACGATACGAAGTGGCTTTTTCCAGAAAACGGCAGATTCAGGCTATTATAGCAATAGAGGCCGGCAGATTGAAGACATCATGTATATTATTGACAAACTTGGACTTACACAACTATATAAGGTACATATATACATTATATAAAAAACGGATTTCAGCCTTGTTTTAGAGCGTTTTTATGTTTATAAGTAGTTGGATATAAAAAAGATAGAGGTGATTTTCAAAATGACTAATGAAAACGTACGTTTAGATTCGTCATTTTTCAGCTACAAAAATACAACTACTTTTTAAACCTGCAATCCTTTCTCCCAATAAATTTTCCTTTTCTATATTCTTTCTTATCAATTAGATAGCTTAACGCGTACAAAAAACCGACTTTCCGATACGAAGCCTCTAGAAAGCCCCTCAAAAATGACTAAAAAAAACGTACGTTTTCATTAGTCATTATACAGGAATTTGGTTAACTCTTGTAAAACAAGAGGTTTGAGTACATAGAAGAAACAAACAGATATACTATTTATTAATTAAACATTTTAGAATTATGAATAAGAAGTTTTTTACTCTTTTAGGGGCAGTAGCTCTTACTTCTTCTGTAATGGCACAAGGGAGTATTACGCCAGAGTATGTAGAAAACGGCAAGTACTATCAGTTGGCTATGGATTATAGCTACTTGATTAGCCGTGGCGACTCTGTAGCATTAACCAATGCGGATGATCCTTACATGACAGATGAGACACTGGCATCTGACTCTCTTTTGTGGAAGGTTACAGTAACAAAACAGGCCGTGTCTGGTGCTTACAATTATTCTTTTGTCAACAAAGCTACCAACAAAAGTTTGACCATCGATGGTGAAAGTGTTTTTGCAGCAACAGCTAAACAAATTCAAGCTGTAGATAATACAGATATGACCAGCGTGGCTGAGAATGCTTTATATTACTTTATCGAAAACGACAAGGAAAAGTTCTGGGTAGGAACTAAGGATTGGGGTAATGGTATTTTATCTGTGGTGAACGTTAAAGAAGAACCGACTAATTCTAAGTTCCGCGCTATCAAAGTTGGCGAACGTTTCATGACAGTTGCTGATCTGAACGAGAAGACAACTTACTCTATGGATATTCTTTCTAAAATCGAAGGTGTAGAAGATGGTTCTTATTTCTTCAATGAAGTTGGAAATACGGGAAATGTATTCGAAATCGTTTCTACAAGCGGTAATGTTTTGGCTGTTGACTCTGTAAACATCAATGAAAATGCAACAATCGTTGGTTCTTCTACAGACGAACAGTTCGGTTTCTACCCGGCATTTAAGACAGCTAAATATGCAACTCCGTACAACCAGTTCGCTCTGCTGTTGGATCGTTCTACAGACAAAGTGAAAGTATTGGTTGTCAACCAAACTCTGAGCAATAAAAAAGATGCTGCTGGTAAATATACCAACTACGATCCTCAACCTGTTGCTGGTATTGACACAGTTGCTTACATCGGTTCTGCTACTTATGCAAATGAAACAAACATTGTAACAGTTGCTACAGGAGAACGTGCAAACGGTAAGGTTGAAGAGTTCGACCGTCCTGCATTAGGCAAGTCTACTGCTTGGGAACCGGGCGAAGGTGCTTATGTCCTGACCCAGATCGGCAACGGTGCCAACAAGGATGTCAACGGCTTGATCTATGCCTGTGAATTCAAGAACTTAAAACACAGAAGTAATGCTCCTGCTTTTATTAAGGCTGACGCTTCCGCTTATCTGCCGGAAACATTCAACTATATCGAAAAAGTGATGAATGGCGGTAAAGTGACTTACAAAGTGACAAATGGTTACTATTTAGGTGGTGACCTGTCTACTGAAACCTCTTGGCTGGAAGTAAAAGACAAGGACGGCAATGTTTTGGAAGATGTATTCCAGGTTGTAAAAGCAGGTGCTGTTGATACATTCAAAGTGACTCCGATCACCCCTGACGCCCACCATGGCTATATTACTCTGACAGACAAAGAAGAACAGGATGTAAAATGGGCTATGCAAGTTGTGACTACTTTCGGTAGCAGCGCATACGTGATCAATGACAAAGGCATCCTCTACGGACAAGAATTGGAATCTTCAGAAGACAGCTACGGCTTCAAGTTAGTGGCTGATACGGTAGGCGTATTGTCTCCTAACGAAGTTTCTTCTTACGCTGTTTACCATGCTGCTGACAAGGCCGGTAACTCTATCTATCTGACTAAAGAAAACAAATTGGCTGTTGCTACAGCTAAACAGGTTGCTGATGCCAAAGCAGGAACAGTATTGAAAGATGCTAAGCAATTGCAGATGATCTTCAAGACACTAGATGCAGACAAAGTGATGGTCCTTTATACGACTGGTTTCGAAAAAGGCAAAGTTCCTGCTGATGCTATCCAACAGTTCAAGGGTGACGGTGCTCTGAAGGTTGATCCGACTTACGAATTCATCTCTGTGACAGAAATGAACAATGCAAATGAGTATCCTTTGTTTACTCCGTTCAACTTAGTTAACTGGGATGCTCCTGTTTACCTGAACTTGACAAACAACAGTGCCGGTCACTATCGCTTCCAGTCTTCTGAAAACCAGACTTTGGCTTTGGCTAACAACGCTGGGGTTTCTGTATTGAAAGCTCTTTCTGAAATTGAAGGTGCTGTAGAAGATGACTTCCGTCTGTGGGTTGACACTGCATGTGTTGAAAGTGAGTTGAAACCGTTGTTCTACATCTCTACAGGTGTAGGTGCTAACGATGAAGAAGCTCGCAACTTCATGGCTATCACAGGCAAACCGGCTGCTGTAAACTTCGTTGAAGCTAAAACTTACGGTGCAGACTCTTTGATCTTCGTTGATGCAGATCCTGCAAAGAATAAGATTGTTAAGACTCCGGTAAACGAAGCTGCTTGGGCATTCCGTTTGGCTGACAATGGATTCTATATCGAAAACGCTAAGACAGGCCAGTTCTTACAGCAGAAGAACGGTTTGATCATCTTGGTTAGCGAAAAAGAAGATGCATTGGTATTCGAAAGTGTCGCAGAACAATCTACCGACAACGAAGAGATCGCCACATCTGAAGTAACAGTTATCGCTGGCGAAGGCAACGTAACGATCGCTGGTGCTGCCGGTAAGAAAGTTGTTGTAAGCAACATCTTAGGCCAGGTTGTAGCTAACACGGTTATCACTTCTGACAATGCAACAATCGCTGCTCCGGCAGGTGTAGTAGTTGTAGCTGTAGAAGGTGAAGAAGCTGTTAAAGCTATCATCAAGTAATCGAGACTGAACAATACTATCGTAAGGGTGGTTATAGGCCACCCTTATACAAATGACATTTTATAATCAAATAATTCTTCGGTTGCGTACCGTAAAAACGGCAACTAACCTGCGAGAGGCAAACAAGCAACCGGATTTAATATTAATAATACTAAAGTATATTGAAATTAAAGTTCAAGTTGCCTTTCCCCTGCGAAGGACGAAGGCATACAAAAAAACAAGCCCCGGCAGTACGAAAACTGCCGGGGCTTCGTTATTTATTAAAAACAGATGATAATCATCATTTATATTATTCGTCTTATAAAAAAAATTCATCATGAAAAAAAACAGAAGCTTTCAAAAGAAGCACAAAAAATGGCAGAATTGTACACCCGCCTGGAAATCCTCAAGTCTAAACAGATAGAGGGAGTCAAAACGACACGTTACACGACCGACACCATCCGCGCCTGCCAAGGACGCATACGCAAACTGCTCCAAGAGGTCGGAGGGATCGAAGAAATACAGATAAAGGTAGACGACGCACGCACACTTGCCGAGTATTTCAGCGGAATACGCTACCTCCCTGAATTTGAGAAAAACACGGAAAAGGCAGCCGGGCTATTCAAGGCCATGCAGGTCATCTTCAACTTCAGCGTCGTGGTCAAGACGTTGGCCACCTATTATTATTCAAAAGAGAAGAGAGAACGGACAAACAGTTAATTTATTCTAAATAAAAATGTTAAAAAGCAATATGCTCCGTCAAAAACAAAATTCATATACACCTAACAACCAGTATTATATATTTCAAAAATCCGCTTTTGGCATAGTTGCCTGCACACTGGGATAAGCTTACCTTTGTCGCATAAACAAACCGGCAATCCATTTTGCCTTAAATTAATAATATCATGGAAAAACAAGTACATGTATCTTTTTACGCCAGCCTGTTCCGGACAGAGTGCAAAGTCTTAACTCTTGAAGAAATCATCATCTTGATCCGGCGGCGCCGCTGGAAAAATGAGATCCTCGCCTACCGCACCGCACTGGCGGAAGGGCGTGCCGAAGAAGCCCGGAAGCTGAAGGGCGGATTGCCGGGGTTCACCCCTTCGGGGGTGTTCAAGGGCGGACATAAGGCGAGTGCGATCGAAACGTACAGCCAGGTCGTCGGACTGGATTTCGACCATGTGAAGGACCTGCCGGCACTGATCCTCACCTTCCGGGCGCTGAGCTCCACGCTGGCGATGTTCGTCAGTCCCGGCGGAGAAGGGCTGAAGGTCTTCGTACGCGTAGACTGCCCGGCGGAACGCCACGGCGAAGCCTATCCCCTTGTCGCCGCCTTCTTCGAGAAGGCAGGCGGTGTGGCAAGCGATGCCAAGTGCAAGGACATCAGCCGTTGCTGCTACGTGGGCGACGACGGGGAGGCGTACTACAATCCGGACGCGGAAGTCTTCCACATCCCCGAAAAGCAGTCGGTCGAAAAGGGTGTCGACGCGTTTGTCGCACGTTTCCTCGACCGCATCCCGCCGTTGGCAGGAGCGCGTAACCAGACGGTCTACCGCCTCGGCTGCGAGGCGAACCGGAGGGGCTTTTCGTACACCGAAACAGCCGCATGCTGCACGCTGCGCCTGCAAGCGGCAGACTTCACGGCGACAGAGATCGAACAGGCGTTACATTCTGCTTATCAAGGAAATATGAACGAGCATGCGACCTATGGCGGAGCAAAAGGACAAATTGACCGCGAAATTTCCCCTACAGTTTTCAAAACCGGACATCCCTTAGAGACGGAAGAAATCGAGACAAGCGGCGAAGTCCTGCGCGAGCGGACCCCGCTCATTCCCGACGAGGTGTACGGATGGCTTCCCGATCTGTTCCGCGAGGCGGTCGCCTTCTATCCGCAGCACCGCGAGCGCGACATGGCGCTCCTCGGAGCATGCACGGTGGCAAGCGCCTGCCTCCCCGAAGTGTCCGGCAAATATCACCGCAAACGGGTGTTCCCCCACATTTTCACCGTCGAGGTGGCTCCCGCGGCCAACGGTAAGGGGTGCATCAACGACATGCGCCATCTGGCCGACTTGTACGAAGAACTGATCAAGACGGAAACAGGACAGGCCGAAGCCGAATATCTGCAAGCCCTGGAAGAGTGGGAGCAGAAGAAGGCGGAGGCACACCAGAAGCACCGCTCCGTCGTGGTAAAGGATGCTCCGAAACCTGCCGCCAAGGCCTACCTCAACATCCCGACGCAGGTCACCAAAGCCAAGATGCTTGTCCACCTGCGCGACAACGGCAACATCGGCGGGCTGATGGCTGACAGTGAAATCGACACGATCCTATCGGCCAGCAAACAGGACTACGGGATGTTTGACGACCTGCTCCGCAAGGCGTTCCATCACGAACCGGTCTCTTCGTCGCGCAAGACGGACAACGAGATGATCCGCATCGACTCTCCACGGCTCGCCCTGCTGCTCT
>OBAE01001796.1_pt1 | contig 10158 bp, 9 predicted proteins | sample 1517641 | NCBI WGS metagenome assembly OBAE01 (sample SAMN04571701, study PRJEB22368) | human gut metagenome | biome: human gut; material: stool | host: Homo sapiens | place: Luxembourg | collected 2012-08-30 | reverse complement strand
AGTCAAATCATCAAAGAAGCAGATGGTATTTTGATTGGAGCCAGTAATGGTTTGTCTATCGCAGAGGGATATAATATTTTTGCAGATGACGCATGGTTTCAGGAAAATATGGGAGATTTCAGAGAAAAATACGGACTGCGTTGTGTTTTACACGGATTTTCAGTGCCAATGAAGGTAGAAGAAAAGTGGGCGTTTGTAAGCAGACTTGTTAAGGCAAAAGCTATGCAGGATGAGCCGAGTGAGATTATGAAAAACATCTATGCACTAGTAAAGGATAAAGAATATTTCGTAGTAACTTCCAATGCGGAGGATCATTTTGTGCCGGCAGGTTTTGAGGCAGACCGTGTTTTTGAAATGGAAGGGAAATTAACCCAGATGCGGTGCAAGAACAGATGTCATGACGAGGTCTATCCTAATCAAAAAGCAGTTCTCGCCATGACAGAAGAGGAAGTAAACGGAAGAGTACCCAAAGAGTTACTGCCGAAATGTCCAAAATGCGGTGGAGATATGGAAGTAAATTGGGGTGAGATGTCCTCGTTTACAGAAACGAAAAATTGGAAAGAAAAGGCTGCCCGCTATCAAGAATTTATTCAGAATTTACATGGAAAGAAGCTGGTAATTCTGGAATTTGGCATTGGTTGGAGAAATCAGATGATTAAAGCTCCTTTGATGCAGCTTGCAGCAGTAGAACCACAGGCAAGATATATCACATTTAACAAGGGCGAAATTTACATTCCAGAGGAAATCAAAGAAAAATCCATCGGTGTGGATGGTAATCTTACGGTAGCGTTAAAGGAAATCAGAAAGGGAAGGATAGACTAAGTAAGGTGGTTAAAGATATTACAGTTGTGAGATAGGAGAATGAAAAAATGAGCTGTTATGAAAATTTGGTAATGAAAACACAAATGAACTATTCCAGACACTATAGTACCTATGCATCCGGCGGTACTGCTGTAGTGTTGAGCAAACAAAAACCACTTCCTTATGAGGAACAGATTCAGGAATTTGTTCGCAGAGTGCAGGAGGCAGAGTGTATCATAGTAGGCGGAGCATCCGGTTTATCAGCGGCTGGAGGTGGTGACTTTTATTATAGTGATACCCCTTCTTTTCGTGAGCATTTTGGAAAATTTGCAGATAAGTATGGATTCAAAGGTGCTTTTAGCGGCATGATGCATCGGTTTTCTACAAGAAATGAACACTGGGGATATGTGGCAACCTTTTTAAATACTACACAAAATGCCCCTATCAGAGAGCCATATCTGGATTTGGATAGAATCTTGCAGGGAAAGGACTTTCATATCTTAACGACTAATCAGGATACACAGTTTGTAAAGATTTATCCGGAAGAAAAGGTCAGTGAGATTCAGGGAGATCATCGTTTCTTCCAGTGTTCCCAGTGCTGTCAGGATGAAACATGGGATGCCGTACAACCTGTGGCAGATATGATTGCGGCTATGGGAGAGGGGACAATGGTGCCGGATGAACTGATTCCTCGCTGCCCTCATTGTGGTGCGGAAATGTTTCCGTGGGTAAGAGGATATGGGAATTTTCTGCAAGGGAAAAAATACGAAGAAGAATATGAGAAAATCTCAAAATACATTCAAAAGAACAAAGATAGAAAAATTCTCTTGATAGAACTTGGAGTAGGGCGCATGACACCGATGTTTATACAGGAACCGTTTTGGGAACTGACAAACAGCTTGAAAGATGCATATTATATTTCCGTAAATTCAGAATATCAGTTTTTGCCGGAATTCATTGAAGATAAGGGAATTGCTATTTTGGGAGATATAGGAACAGTGTTAAAAGATTTGCGGAAAGCAAAAGAGGAAAGTGCATTTGTATAGGATGCTTGTTCTTGATATTCCACTTGATGGAGAAACATTAGAATATTGATTGATACAAAACTGCACTCAGGGATATTGTGGGTGCAGTTTTGCATTAAAATTATTGATTACGATACAGTTTCTGATATGCAGTAGGTAATATCTGAAATATATCTCGGAAAGCCGATGTAAATTTACTTTGGCTTTTATATCCCACAGCGGCTGCAATTTCCGAAATAGATTTATCTTCCTGCAACAGCATATTCGATGCCAACTTCATGCTGAAAGCAAATAAACCTTTACAAAACCGAATAATACACTGAATTAAAGCAGGATAGAAGCTGTTGATGCGTTAGAAGATAACGTGTCAGCGGCTTTTTCTTTTTATCTGAAAATCTATTAGTCAAATCTGAAGGAGTCAATTAAGTTAATGCACCAAAAAGAAAAGTATTTCAGGACGCACGGGATCTTCTTGCTTAGGATCCGGTGAAGGATACGCCAGTGGCTGTGAATGGGATTGTTTCTATTCCTGTTGAGGAAATATATCCGTTTCATGATTATCCATTCCGGCTGTATGAGGGAGAATGCCTGGAAAACATGTACAGAGCATCAGGGAGTTTGCAGCAAGTGATACAGGAGAACTCTTGGAGTGAGTTTTCCAAAATTATCACAAAATGTTTCCTGCCTATTTCTCCTGTCATATAATGTTTTGCAAATTATTTTGCATGGATGTTCGCTGATAATAGGTATTTATGATATCCTGTAAAGTAATCGTATTCATTTTTCCTTCAGCAGTTTTTTGGATTTCATCATAGAATCCCTGCAAAGACAACTGAATATTAATGCCAATGCCGCAATCGGGGTTGGTATGAGTATCTAAATGAAGCAGAGGTTTCTCGCCTTCAACTGCTTTATAAATATCCAGTAATGTGATCTGGTCTGCTGGTTTTGAAAGAGAAGGACGGGCATGTCCGGCTACACTGGTCATAAGTCCGGCTTTTTTTAGTTTTAACATAAGCTGGCGTACAAAGCCGGGATTTGTATGGACACTTTCTGCAATTGAGGCACTGGAGAGGGATTTTTCCTGGTTGATAGCAATCAGAACCATCACATGAACAGTATCACTTAATTTCGTTGAATATTTCATGATAAGAAACTCCTTGTAGTATGATATAATGATTTTGTTTTCACATTTTTGAGACAAAATATTTCTGGTTTGCCAAAAACATCTCAAGTTCTCAACAGTTCTTTTTAATGTGTTGAGAACTTGTACATATTTTTTATTTTGACGATTGTAAATAATATAATTACAACTATAATGAAATTTGAAGGAAAAGTCAACACAGGAATGAAACTTACGGAGGATTGTATAATATGCTGATCGTAGACAAATTTATGAAACTATGGCTGAGGTAATGAATTTTGTCCAGGAATGGATAAAAGAGAATCCGGACAAAGCCAGATTTATGAAATCACCAAATTCTTGCATAAACATTGATTATTATATGATGCGATAAAATATTCACAAAGGAGAATTTATGGAATATAAAAATCAAACAGAAAATCGTGCATTTCAGGAAATGTTGCAGGCAGCAGTAAAACGGCTGCAAAATCGTTCCGGAGAGGAGATTGCTGCAAAAAGCGGGGCTGTTTTTCATAGCAGCCGGAATGTGCTTGAAGTACTGAGTTTTTATGAAACAATTGAAATTCAACTCCCTGAGTTTCGTATTAACTCAAATATGGATGAATGGCATTATCTGACATTGCTGCATTATCTGGATATGGCCGATGGCACAGAAGGCTCACATAAGCTCATTACTTTTGGTAACCTGAAAGATGGATTGATTCGGGGAACCAAGTTTGACCGGACTGCAGAGCAGAAACTGGAAAAGCTTTTGCAGAACAAAGAGCCTGAGAAAATTCAGAAAGCATGTACAAGTCTGGGTGCAGAATTCACAGAGACAAAGGCGGATCTGTGTGCTGTTTTTCCAGTTCTGCCAAGATATCCGGTAACTTTAAAGATATGGTTTGCAGATGAAGAATTTCCTGCATCTGGCAAAATATTTCTTCAGGATCATGCCGATCATTATCTGAGTGTAGAAGATGCGGTAACAGTTGGAGAAATTTTGCTGCAAAAATTATCGGAAGCCTTTTCTTCTCTCTGATCATGAATCAGAAAACTTTCCAACCCGGCTTTGATAAATTTGTCGATTACTGTCTGAATCTGTTTCCAGTCATTACAATGATTGCGGAGCATCAGTCTGTTGATGGAAAGGCAGCCATTCATTTGAAAATAAAAAACCGATTCTGCCTGTTCAAAGGTCAGGAGGCTGTGTGACATAAGCCAGGTCACATAGCCTTCTTTTGTATTTTCTGCTATTTTTTCCAGAAGAATGGGAGCAATCGTGTCATCCAGAAACAGAGATCTGTATTTTGTTTCCATTTGAATCTTTTGGCAGAAGGGATAGGAACAGCTTTTCTGGTTTGGGCAAAATAAATGTTCTACCGTTGTTTTCATATCCTGTGCTATATCATTTAAAATATCTTCCAACACGTCATGGATATCGTAATAATGCAGATAAAAAGTCCCTCTGTTTATTTCAGAAATTTTACAGATTTCAGTGACCGTGATTTTTGTGAAATTTTTCTGCTTTAATAATTCTAAAAAAGTTTCCTTTATAGTTTGCCTGGTATATTTGGTACGGCGGTCCTGCTTTCTTGTTTTTTCCGACATAATGGCCTCCATTGAATGTATGCTTTACAATGTATCATTTCTCAACAGTTTTTGGGATGTGTTGAGGAACAGAACAGATTTTATAGATTGATTATTGTAATTTATATAGTGACAACTATAATGAGGTTTAAAGAAAAAGTCAACAGATTGTTCAGAATTACAGGAGGAAAAACATGGGACATGTAATTGCAGTATCAGGAAAAGGCGGCGTAGGAAAAACTACCCTTTGTGGATTATTGATCCAGTATTTGTGCGAAAGTGGGAAACGTCCGGTTCTGGCCGTGGATGCAGATGCGAATGCCAATTTAAATGAAGTGCTTGGTGTGGAGCCGGAGATCACACTTGGAGAGCTGAGAGAAGAAATTGAGCGGGCAGGCGTAGATCCACGATATCAGATTCCGGCAGGAATGACAAAACAGGTATATCTGGAAATGCGTCTTTCCGATGCAATTGCGGAAGAAGATGATTATGATCTGATGGTGATGGGAAGGACACAGGGACAGGGATGTTACTGTTTTGTAAACGGTTTGGTACAGACCCAGGTACAAAAATTACAGAGCCAGTATCCGTACATTGTAGTCGATAACGAAGCAGGTATGGAACATATCAGCAGGGGAATTCTGCCAATGATGGAAGTTGCGATTCTTGTGAGTGACTGTTCCAGAAGAGGTGTTCAGGCAGCCGGACGTATTGCAAAGCTGATGAATGAATTAAACTTTAAACCACAGAAAACTGGATTAATCGTGAATCGTGTTCCGGATGGAAAACTGGATGCCGGAACTCTGGAAGAAATCCGAAATCAGGGATTGGAACTGTTAGGCGTTGTACCACATGATGACCAGGTATATCAGTATGACTGTGATGGAAAGCCGATCATACAGCTTCCGAAAGATTCTCCTGTAAGAAGTGCACTGGGAGAAATTGTAAAGAAGTTAGGAATGTGAGTTGGAGGATTGAAAGCATGAAGATTACAGTATGTGGAAAAGGTGGCTGTGGAAAAAGTACAGTATCAGTACTGCTTGCCAAAGAATTTGAACGAATGGGAAAGACTGTCCTTGTAGCTGATTCTGATGAATCAAATTATGGGCTGCATCGCCAACTGGGAGTAAAACTTCCAAGAGACTTTACAGAGTATTTTGGCGGTAAGGAGAAAGCTTTTAAAACAATGATGGCAGGTGAGATTCTTGATACTGTGAAGTTGTCTGCATTTGCCAAAAAGTTCTATTCGGAACCATTTACATTGAATGAGATACCTGAAGAATATATTTCACGAAACAATGGTGTGATGCTTATTTCAAGCGGAAAAATACACCAGGCAAATGAAGGCTGTGCCTGCACGATGAATAGTATTTTAAAGCAATTTATCAAACATCTGATGGTAGAAAATAATGAAGTTGTATTGCTGGATATGGAAGCTGGTGTAGAGCATTTTGGACGTGGCGTAGATAACAGTGTAGATTTGATCTTAATGATCGTAGATCCTTCTTTTGAATCATTGAAGCTGACGAAAAAAATCCAACAGCTTGGAGAAAGCATTGGAAAAACTGTATTTTTTGTGTTAAATAAAGTGAACGGACAGATTTTACCAACAATGTTGGAGTCCATTGACGATCAGAGTAAGGTACTGGCAGTTATTTCAGAAGATACAGAAATTGCAAGAAAGGGACTGCTTGGAAATGAACTAATGATGGAAATTCCGGAAATTCATACGCTTGCAAGGAAAATTTTGAAACAATAAATGAGAGAAAGTAATAAGAAATGAAAATAGCCGTAACAGGAAAAGATGGTGTAGGAAAGACTAATCTGACAAGAGAATCCTTTGAATATTACTTGAAAGAATATTTTCTCCAACAATTTTCCGCTGGCTTTTTCGGCAGAAGATATTGCATATGTAGGTGATATTGTTATAGATTATATGAAAAAAGTATGGGAGCAGGTGAAAGAATGAGTTTTTTTTCAGGATGTCAGGATGCACGAAATATGATTTCAATCGTAGAAATTAAGTGCCCAAAATGCGGTGCTGATATAGAAGTGTTTGTTCGGGACGGGAAAACGGTTGGAGACAGTGTTTGTGATCAATGTGGTTATACAATAAAAGAGAATCAGAATATTTAGGACGATAAGCGGGAATCCTCGGCAATTCAATTACCGAGATGAAAGCGTAGAATTGTGCATATCTGCACATGGAAATAATATAATAATCCCTTAACTCCTTGATATTAATGCCGTAACTGGCATATAATTAATCGAAAATATGTTCGACTTTTTGTTGTGCGTTTTCACTCGCTATGTTATACTATATGTATGGTGCGAGCTGAGAAATCAGCATAGCTGATTTCCTCTAGCGAGCAGAGGAAACCCTGTTTGCTTTTGTAAGCTGATTGTATATAGCAGGAAAATCCTGCCGGGTAAGGTTTAGCCAACTGCCTGTACCGAGTCCTTGGAGTCAAAACGGTAACGTTAGATTTAAGCGTAGGACAGGGAGCAACAGAGCCGAAACGAAAGTGAAGTGATTGAGCTGGGAAATTAGTATGAGGTTGGAAATGGTCGATGTGTTTATGCTCACAGCAGACAACATTTCTGTGACCGCTATGGCAAGGAAACAGAAACATCCCCCAGTCTGAGAGCTTGGCGAGGTTGATGATAAGTATACAATACAGAACAGCTGAGATTCTGTTATCTCCTCAAAAGAGGTATGAAAATCAAACCAAAGAAATGCGATAGAAATTCAAATGGATAACAGGAAGTCCGATACGCTCATAGTACCGAAGAAGCTGCTAATCACAGCGGAGGAAAGGGGCGTACACTTTATAGCTTCAAGTAAATCGGAATCATGCAGACAAGGAGAGCTGATATCATGGTAAATGAATTGCTTGGAATACAGTACAACATTGCGAAAGCAAATGTAACCGACAGGAAAGTTCAGAATCTCGCGTCCTACATCAATGTAGACAGCCTTAGGGCAATTCATAAAACTAGGATAAGAATAAAGCAAGTGGAATTGATAAAGTGACAAAAGAGGAATATGAACAGAGTCTGGAGGAAAACCTTGAGAATCTTGTGAAAAGAATGAAAACTGGCAGTTATCGCCCCAATCCTACAAGAAGAGTTTATATTCCCAAGGAAACAAAAGGCAAAATGAGACCACTTGGCATATCCAGCTACGAGGATAAACTGGTGGAGAGCGCAATCGCACAGATACTGGAGCAGATTTATGAACCAAAGTTTTACAATGAGAGCTTTGGGTTCAGACCAAACAGAAACTGTCATCAGGCAGTAAGGGAAATCATAGAAATGGTTCAGTATCGCAAAACGAATTATGTGGTGGAAGCGGATATCAGAGGATTCTTTGATAACGTAGACCATGAGTGGCTGATGAAGATGTTAAGACATGATATAGCAGATAAGAGATTTCTTGAACTTATAGAGAAATTCCTGAAAGCGGGTATCATGGAAAACGGAAAGTATCTTGACAGTGAACGTGGAACACCACAGGGAAACGGAGCCAGTCCGATACTTGCAAATATTTACCTGCACTATGTATTGGATAACTGGTTTGATGTGATTGTAAAACGGCAGTGTAGTGGAGAATGTTACCTAATACGCTATGCAGATGATTTTGTATGCGGTTTTCAAAATGAATACGAAGCAAAAGTATTTCGAGAGAAACTAGAAGAACGCTTTGCAAAGTATGGACTTGAACTTGCGGAAGAAAAGACCAAAGTGCTGGAATTCGGGAGGTTTGCCAGGCGGAACAGGGAAAAAAGAGGACAGGGAAAACCAGACACCTTTGACTTTCTTGGCTTCACGTTTTATTGCGGAATGGACGGAAAGAAGCAGTTTTTCCGTTGCAGGGTGAAAACGAGTAAGAAGAAGCTACGCAGTAAAATAAAAGCAATGAAAGAATGGATAATGAATCACAGGACATTGCCGTTGGAATGGATATTCAAGACCATCAATGCAAAACTGCGAGGACATTATCAATACTATGGTGTAACGGATAATACAAGAGAAGTCAAATCATTTTTATGTACAACAAAGAAGCTGCTGTTTAAATGGTTAAACCGCAGAAGTCAGAGACGCAGTTACACATGGGATACATTCAATTATGGGTTACTTAGGACATTTCCGCTACTAGAAGCAAGTATCAAGGTAAGCCTGTTCTACAGGTAGTATGAATATAAAGTGAAAAGCCGTATGCGTTAATAGCGCACGTACGGTTTTGTGTAGGGGTATGGGGAGTAATCCCCATATCTACTAGAGAAAGAAAATCTAATACATTATAGAACTTGTGTGTGTAATATTAACTACCATATGGTATGGCCAGTGAAATACCGGCGGAAAATATTAAATCCAGAAATTGAGGAATACCTTCAGGAACTGGTGTAGCAGATTGCTGAGGACAAGGGCTTTGCCGTTCATTTATTTGAATGTGGTGAAGGGGACCATGTCCACTGTTTTGTATCAGCTCCACCAAAGCTGTCTATAACAGCAATTGTCAAGTATCTGAAGGGGATCACCGGCAGAAAATTATTCGAACGTTTTCCGGAAATAAGAAACCAGCTATGGAAGGAAGAGCTGTGGAACCATTCCTATTATGTGGAGACAATCGGATCTGTATCTGAAGAAAATATCCGCCGTTATATTGAACATCAGAGCAAATCGTATTAAATCAGGGTGGAGTGTAAAGCTCCATCTGCATAGCTGTCTGAAGGAGGGGAGAGGAATACTGCTGTCACACAGAACATCGTTAAAGATCTGTCCGGAATATTCCAACATTATAGGGCATATGTGTTATGCGGCTTCCAAACTCTGGAATATCTGCAACTACGAACGGCGTCATTATAAAGAACTGGGACTGGAAAAGTATCCTGACTGGTATTATCAGAAAAGAGCACATAAAGGAAATCTGTGGTATAAACAGCTTCCGTCACAGACAGCACAGGAGACCTGTAAGCAGCTGGATAAGGCGTGGAGATCTTTTTATGTCCTGAAAAAGACTGGAGGGATCAAAGATCCAAATCCGCCCCGTTTTAAACAGGATAATATACCGGTCACATACATGCAGATGGGGATCCGGCATGAGAAAGGTTCAGACCAGCTGCGTCTGTCTCTGTCAAAGGATCTGAAAAGCTACATGGAAGAAACATATGGGATCTATGAAAAATTTCTATATCTTGAAAATAAGATTTTCAGGAACATGGATCATATAAAACAGCTGCGGATCTATCCACCGGAAAACGGAAAATGTGACCTTATTGTTATCTATGAGATTGAAGAGCCGGAACAGCTTTCTCAGAATGGACATTATTTATCTATTGATCTTGGACTTCATAATCTGATGACCTGTTATGATTCCGAAAATGGCAGGACTTTTATCCTGGGAAGAAAATATCTTTCTCTGGAAAGATATTTTCATAAAGAGATCGCCAGAGTGCAGTCCGTATGGTATGCACAGCAGTCGGAAAGAGGAATAAAATATCCAAAATCATCGAAACATATCCAGAGACTTTACAGGAAAAAGCAGAATACAGTGAAGGATTATCTTCACAAAGTGACCAGATGGATTGCAGAATATTGTAAAAAAGAAGATATCCG
>OBAE01001779.1_pt1 | contig 10273 bp, 6 predicted proteins | sample 1517641 | NCBI WGS metagenome assembly OBAE01 (sample SAMN04571701, study PRJEB22368) | human gut metagenome | biome: human gut; material: stool | host: Homo sapiens | place: Luxembourg | collected 2012-08-30 | reverse complement strand
TCTGCGCTCTCCGGGGACTGCAGGTCGGTTGACTTCGCGCCGGTTTTCTCGACCATCTCACGCAGCAGTTCCGGGTTTTCAAGCATCGGACATGGACGCAGGTGGTTGCGGTTGAACGGCTGTCCATCGCGGTATGCCTGGAACAGCGGCTGCTGCAGTGCTTCGATCAGGGAAACTTCGTTGATGTTGGCGCCGGAGTAATGGATGAAAACACACGGCTCCACATCGCCGTTTGCATTGATATGGCAGTAGTTTCTTCCTCCTGCGATACAGCCTCCGACGAACTCACCGTCGTTCTGGAAGTCCATAACAAAGATCTGTTTGTCGCTCTTATCGGAACGGATCTCACGCAGTCTGTGATAGATATATTTTCTCTGCTCAACCGTCGGCATCAGCTCCGGTGCAGCGTCCATGCCGACCGGCATGAAGTGGAAATACCAGCTGTAACGGCATCCGTGCTCGATCAAAAGATCCAGGAACTCGTCACTTGTAACGGTCTCGAGGTTTGCTCTTGTGTAGCAGATGGAAGTACCAAAAAGCAGACCGTGTTTTTTCATCAGATCCATGGCTGCCAGAACTTTATCGAAAATACCCTCGCCGCGGCGTCCGTCGTTGACCTCCTCGAAGCCTTCCAGAGACAGGGAGAAGGAGATATTGCCCAGCTTCTGAACCGCCTCACAGAACTCCTCGTCGATCAGGGTTCCATTGGTGAAGCAGTGGAATTCACAGTCATGATGCTCTTCTGCCAGACGCAGGATGTCTTTTTTGCGCACAAGCGGTTCGCCGCCGGTGAACATGTAGAAGTAAGTTCCCAGCTCTTTTCCCTGGCTTATGATATCAGAAAGTTTCTCATAGGAAAGATTCAGCTTGTGGCCGTATTCTGCTGCCCAGCATCCGGTGCAGTGCAGGTTACAGGCACTTGTCGGGTCCATCAGCATCGTCCATGGGATGTTGCAGTTGTATTTTTCACGGTTCATACGGATCTGTTTCGTTCCGACGAAAGCTGCCTGGAATCCCAGGTTCAAAGCAGTCATTTTGATCACCTGCGGATCCAGCTCGTCCAGTCCGCGGTTGACATACTGTACCCATTTGTTGTCCGGATTCTGCAGCATGGTGCGGATGTTGTCGAAGGTTTTCTCCGCAAACATATTTCCGGTAAATTTCTGTACAAAATCCGTCAGATTCAACAGCGCTTTTGTTCTGTCGTCTCCGTGATTCACATATTTTAAAACACCATCGATCGCAGCGCCTGCAGCGGCTCTTTCTACTTTCATTTTTGCATCCATTGTTCACGATCTCCTTTGTAAATAATTTAATATTTTTCGCCCGGAATGGATCTGGTTTTAAATACCACATCCTGGCTTTTTCTCATTATATTCTCCATATTTGGAAAATACAACCCAAAGTTCCCTCGTTTTGGACACATCAAAAAAAGTGTCCCACGGGGGAACACTTTTTCTTGTTTTTCTCTTTCTGTTATATTTCACATTGCATTTTCAGATTGATACAAGGCATTTTCTAATTTTCGATCAGAACCGCGCGGATCGGGCCGCCGTACTGGTGTTTCTTTTTGACCGGAGCAGCCACAAGAAAATAATGACCCGAGGTCACTTTCTCCAGATTCAGATTTTCGACAATCACCGTACCTTTTTTCAGCAGCTGCTGATGAACATCATTCCCCGATGTCTCATTTCCGACAGTTTCCTGCTCCACACCGAGCAGCACCAGTTTTTTCTCTGCCAGGTAATCTGCCCCATCGCGTGTAATCTGCGCATCGCCGCGGATCAGAAGACGTTCACAGTCTTCTTCCATGACCTCCTCGAGCACTTCTCTTGTCACTTTTCCCTCAAGCTCCGCCACCTGACAGATGCCAAGTGACCGGTCGAGCGTCGTCTGCGCCGTTCCTTCCTCCGTCATCAGATGACGCGGCGCGTCCATTGCGGAAAACTGCTCTCCGGAAATGTCATATAATTTCATATTTTCCTATCCTCAAACCGGGAAACTCCCGTCTTTCTTTTTTCCAATATTTGCCGATACTGCCAGATTCTGCCGGCAGCCAAACCTTGTTTAGTATAGCCTATTTTCGGACGCTTTACAAGGCTCATTTCTGCAAAAATTCTGACTTTTATACAGCAATCCTGTCTGCAATAAACAATTTGTCATTTTCACTCCCCTGGTGTATAATAGAAATATCCAAACGGTTACGCTCTCTTTCAAAAGGGAGGGAAATCTTATGAAACTCCGGCTAAGCCCGTGGATCTGCGCCACGGCTTCGCCGGAGTTTTTTACACTCTTCTGGTTTACGGAATCAGACGGTGAATGTCTCTTGGAAACAGGGATGCGTTCCGCACATTTTCAAATCCGAGAAGCCGTGCCGTAAACCGCTCCAGCCCAAAACCGAGGCCACCGTGCGGAGGCATGCCGCAGCGGTGCATCATTAGATAGCTCTCAAACGCTTCCACATGCATGCCGCGGCTTTCGATCTTTTCCACCTGCTCCCGGTAATTGTGGATGCGCTGGCCGCCGGTCGTCACTTCAAGGCCGCGGAAGAGAAGGTCAAAACTTTCCGTCACTGCCGGGTTTTCTCTGCTGTCCATCGCGTAGAACGGGCGCTTGGCGCTTGGATAATGTGTCACAAATACGAAGTCACTGCCTGTCGTTTTCTTCACGTATTCGCACAGCAGTTTTTCCTCCTCCGGTTCAAAGTCCAGTTTCTCCGAAAAGGCTCTTTTGTATACGCGGCTCACCAGCTCTTTCGCCTCGGAAAAACGGATTCTCGGAATCTCCGTGATCACCGGCACCTCTGCTTTTAAAAGCGAAAGCTCCGCTCCGCATGTCTCCTGCAGCCGTCCAAATGTGTACCGCAGCATCTCCTGTTCCATCGCCATGATGTCCTCGAAGTTCTCGATATAGCCTATCTCAAAGTCCACGCTTGTATATTCGTTCAGATGACGCGCCGTGTCGTGTTTCTCCGCCCGGAAGACCGGTGCGATCTCGTAGACACGCTCGAAGACGCCGACCATCATCTGCTTGTAAAACTGCGGGCTCTGCGCCAGATATGCCTGTTCGCCGAAATACGACAAAGAGAAGATATTAGCTCCGCCCTCGGCTCCCGCCGCTACGAGCTTCGGTGTGTGGATTTCGGTGAAGTGCTGTCCATCCAGAAATTCGCGGAACGCCTGACAGATCTTTGCCTGGATCTGGAAAATCGCGCGCTCTTTTTCGTTGCGCAGCGTAATTGGGCGATAGTCCAGCAGGTTCTCAATCGAAGTGTTGACCCGCTTCTGGTTGATGACAACCGGCGGTACTTCTTCCGGCTCGGAGAGGATTTCCACTTCTAACAGATGCAGGTCATACCCGCTTCTGGAACGCTCTTCACGGATCACCTCCGCGGTAAACCGGACACACGCCTCTTCTTTTAATTCCTCCAATGCAAACCGGGCATACGCCGGCTCGTACACGCACTGTACCATCTGCCGTTTCGTCCGAAGCAGCACAAATGCAAATGAGCTCATTTTTCGGATTTTGCAAATGCTTCCATGCAGCCGCACGATTTCGCCGATATGTGCTCCTAACTGCTCTGCTTCGAGTTCCTCTGTTTTTCTTACTTTTACGGTATTCATTTCTGTCTTCATAGTCTTTTCTGCCTTTCTGTTCTGATTTTTCTTTATCGCCGCAAAATCAGCAGAAAATCCATATGGACATAATCTGTATGTCCCATACGATCACAACCCTTCTCTGATGTAAATTTCAAGTCATTCCCGCATGGATAAAAAATGGCAAAGAAAAACCACACGGGGTATTTCTTTTTCTCCCGGTGTGGTTTCCCTTTGCCTTATCTTCCACACAGGTACAACACAATCAGCGCCTGTACCTGTGAAGTATAGTAGTCTTCACTTTGATACAAGCGCTATCAATCGTCGTCCCTGTGCATTTGTACGCTGTGCATCTCGTTCATCATTGATAACCTCTGTTTCGTAATTTTGTTGTATTATAATTCTGCGTTCCGGTTTTGTCAACCCTTATTTTCCGTAATCGATGATCACCACTTCCGCTTTCGTCCCGATCCGCATCGGCGGTCCCCAGAGACCCACGCCGGATGTGACGATACTGTACATGTCTCCGACTTTCTTCATCCCGCAGGCATTCTCCCACATCAGGCCGGTAAGGATATTGCCTGGGAAGAGCTGTCCGTCGTGCGTATGGCCGCCAAGATCAAGGTCTGCGCCTGCCTCTGCCAGCTCGGTCAGCTCCGACGGCTGGTGGTCAATCACAAAAACTGGAAGCGACTGGTCCAGTCCGGTAAGCAGTTCGGACGGCGTGTCGCGTGTCTCCTGCGTTTTGCGGATCCGGTCGGGATCTTTTCGGCCCGCCAGATAAAAGGCATCATCGATACAGACCACATCATCCTCCAGCAGATGAATCTTCGCGCGGTCCAGAAACTCACCGAACCGGCGGTCAGCGATGCGCTCCTCCTTCGTCTCAAACGTAAAGCCCGCGAGAATCTTCTCATCGAGATCGTGGTTGCCGTAGCAGGCGTACGTGCCGTACCGGCTCTTTAAGCCCGCCAGAAGATCCGCCACGCGGTCCGGCTCATAGATGGCATCGTACTCATTATCAAAAATATCCCCGGCAATCACAACGACATCCGGCTCCTCAGCATTGATTTTTTCCACCATCTCTTCCATCTGATGACTGCCGATGCTGTACCCCAGATGGAGATCTGCGACGAGCGCAATTTTCAGATGTGCATCCTTTTTCGATGGAACCTCATATCGTGTCGTGTAAATATGGACTGCATGCACCATTCCGTAGATGCACATTCCCGTCACAAAAAGGATCGCGCCAAGGCCGACCGCTTTCAATCCCATCGGAGAATACAGCCAAGTTTTCATCAGTGCCGTATGCGCAAAAATGAAGCGCAGCAGCACCAGAATCGCGGTGAAGCCAAGAAAATACAGATACATGCCGAGCCAGCAGTTGCTGATGACCTTTAAAATCCGGTGAACGGGATCTCTTTTGATCAGAAAGCTCGTCAGCAGGGAAAGTGCAAAAAATGCATACAGCACCAAAATGACACCCAGCACGGCCGGATGGCGGAACAGAGGATGCACCTCCTTCATCCACCGCAGCAGCCAGTAGACGGTAAATACATTTGCCAGTATGTAGACCGGCGCAAGAAATATTGCAAGCATACGTATGTTTCCTCTCTTTTTCGATTCAAATGCAGGGCAGGAAAAAGCGTGCCGAACGAAACGTTTCCGGCACGCTTTTTTGCCAGGCATTCATCAGAGTTTTTTTTCTATGATATCAAACAGCTCACGCCTCCGCTTCCGCCAGCGCCAGCCATTCGCAAGTTTGTTATAGAAATAGAACGAATCCACAAGCACCATGTTCAGGCGGCCGATCCGGTCTTTCGTCGTTCCGTTGTAATGCTCGCCGCCGCAATCAATCTGCGGGCACGTTTTTACGTAGGCGATCAGATCATCCTCACTTCTGATGGTATCCGGCAGCTCAGTGTACGCTTTTCCGATGCAGTCCAGCCGGTGCGCATCGCTTCCGCCAAAGCCGGGCTTATTGAATTTATCCGCCAGCCGTTTCGCTTTTGCGTTCGTCTCCGCGCTCTCACACGCATTGAAAATTTCAACAAAATCGAACTGCGGGAGAAGCTGGGCAATCCGCTGCTGATACTTTTTCTTCCGTTCATTCGTGCTGATCATGCTCATAAATTTTTCGCCGTACGGATGCGCCGGTCCTAAAATTCCGCCGTACGCATGGACGATCTTGACAAGGATCGATCCCGGCAGGCCGCGCAGCTCCAGAATTTTTAATTTTACGCCGAACGGCATAATCACAAGAATGTGGCCGCAGTCGCACGTATCGTACTCAACACCTTTTAATACCACAAAATCCTGGTGTGCTCTTCCCTTGATGGCATTCTTCCACTCGCGGTATCCGTCATAGGAATCGTGGTCGGATACCAACATTCCTCCAAATCCTTTTCGTTTCAGTGTTCGGATGTACTCCTCAATCATGACTTTTCCATCCATCGAACCCTCTTTTGTGTGGCAGTGCATATCAAATTTCATGCAAAACGCCTCCTTTTATCTTCCATGTTCGAAAACCATTTCGTTTTTCCTATTTTTCTGGAATCGTTTCGGATGGTTCCGCCGCGTTTTTGGCGCGGCAGAATCGATAGTTTGTACCATATAACTTTATTTTACCACTTTTTCCACAAAAGAAAAAGAAATTTCTTCTGAAGATCTGGTAAATTTTCCTTAAGGAATGGAGTTTTTAGACAATTCCTGTTCTTTGTCCCTGTTTTTACCGTGTTCTTTTTGCTATGATAAAAACAGCTTATTTTACTTGATCGGAGGAACACATTATGAATTCACAGGACATCACCCGCGCACTGATCGACACAACAGTTGCACGCGCGATGGTGGAGATGGACGCAGATCCGAAACGCAGCGTCCGCAAGCTCTGCGATCTTGGCCGCCAATTTTCCCGCGGCCGCTTTCAGAATCAGATTTTTGCCATTTTTCAGGATCTTCTGCGCAACGATGAAAGCCCGTATTATCAGGCAATCGACTTTCTGCTGCGCAGCAACGATCCGGAAGCGCTTCGTCAGTTCGGCATCAACATCGGCTACAACAGTTTTACCTACGGTGCGCAGATTCTGCGCCAGAAGCAGAAAGAACTTTCCTTTGCTGTTCCCTGGGTTGTCAAGCTCCGTCTCGACAGCCGCATCCCGGACACTTACGATTCCTCGTTTTTTGCATCCGTGGTCAGAACCGGTCTGACATACGGCATCTACTCTTATCAGCTCCGCTCCATGGATCATCATGAGGATATGGAATCCTACCTTGCCGTCATCCAGTCGCATCCGGAATGCGCGTTTCTCTGGTTTCTTTCCGATACGCCGCTTACCGAAAAACAGCAGAAACTGCTTTTATCCTGCCCGAACCTGATGGTTTCTCTTCCAATTGATGCCCCCTCAACGGTTTCCATGGCAAAAGCCCTGCGCCGTCAGAGAACGCTGTTCGGTATACACAAAGTCTATCAGGATGCAGATGCTGCCGCTTATCTGCTCTCTTTTGACCACCTGTATTCCCAGATGGAACAGAGTGTCTTTTTCTTTCTGGTCGCAGATGATTCGTGCTCAAAAGAAAGTATCCGGGCTGTTTCCGATGTTGTTCAACAGTACCGCTTCACCCCCATACAGCCATTCTTCCCGATCGAAGTGCAGGAAGACTCCCGCAAAATTGAGCAGATTATCACCGCCAATCCGGCGTATCTGCTGCTTCTGCCGAATCACATGGCCCGCACACTCGATACGCCCACCGTTTCCTTTGAAGAGTTGTCTCTTCGGAATATATTTTACCGTGAACTGCTCGCAGATGCATAAAAGTACAGCCAAAGCGGAATTTTATTTCTTTGGTTCCGCTTTGGCTGCTATTTTTTCTGATGATCTGTATATCACTTCTTTCAGTTCTTCGACAAACGTTTCCGGTTCCAGCTCGCTTTCCATGGAAAACCAGCGCAGAACCGCGGTCAGGAAGACATCACAGAAGAACGTTACAAACAGTTTCTGATTCTGTACCTGAAAGAGATCCTGTACAAAAAACGCCATGACCGGCTCGAGCATCTCGTAAAAGTAATCCTTAAAACTGTTCTGCCCTTCGATCCTCAGGGCACTCTGGTAAAATGCTTTATTCTGATAGAAAATATTGCAGACCGCCACCAGCACATCCCATTCATTCTCAAAGTTCTTTCCGCCCATGTTTGTCAGAAAGTCCACATAAAAGATCCAGTTTACCAGATCGTATTTATCTTTAAAATGATAATAAAAGCTTTTCCGGTTCAGACCGCATTCCTCGCAGAGATCTGAAATACTGATTTTCGCAAAAGACTTGCATACCATCAATTTTTTCATTGCATCTGCAAGCGCACTCTTTGTACTGTTGGAATCCGCCATCTCTTCTCTCCCTCTCTTTTCGACCGTTTGTGCTATTATTCTACACCATCTTTTTCCTTTATGCAAGAAAAGCGCACCAGGAAAAGGCTGTATTTCCTTTTTCTGGCACGCTTTTTGCAATCATGCTTCTTCCGTTTTTCCATCTGCCTCCAGTGTGAACCAGAATGCCACACCGTTGTCGTAATTCTGGCAGCCGCACTGCTGCTGGAAGGAATCCATAATGGCTTTTACGATGGAAAGGCCGATGCCGCTTCCGCCGTATTCCCTTGTTCTCGCTTTGTCCACCTTGAAGAATTTCACCCATACCTTGTCGAGATCCTCCTCCGGGATCGGGTCCCCGGTATTGAAAACGGTTGTCTTTATGACATTCCCTTCTTTTTTGCAGCTGATCTCAATCGTGTGGTCGTAGTCCAGATGGTTGAGGGCATTCGTCAGATAGTTGGTGATAACCTCCTCGACTTTGAATTCATCGCCCCAGACATAGAGCGGGTCGCCGCCGGTAAAGAGCACTTTTGCCTCTTTCTGGCGGATCAGGATGTCGGAGGACTGCAGCACGCCTTTGATCACGGCGTTCAGATCGAACCGTTCCATATTGACCTGATCCTCACCGAACTCGAGTTGGTTCAGGTTCAGGAGTTTTTTGACCATCTCGTTCATCTTTGCCGCCTCGTCGATGATGACATCGCAGTAGAACTCGCGGCTTTCCTCATCGTCGTTGATGTTGTCTTTCAGGCCTTCCGCATAACCCTGAATCAGAGCGATCGGGGTTTTCAGCTCATGTGTGACATTTGAGAGGAACTCGCGGCGCATTTCATCAATCTGCGTTTTTTTGTCAATATCTTTCTGCAGCTCAACGTTCGCACTTTTCAGCTCGGAAATCGCCTGCTCAAGCTGTTCGGACATGACATTGAAGTTGTTTCCAAGCTCGCCGATCTCGTCTTTTCCGCCGCTCACGTAGCGGGCATCGAAGTCAAGGGCTGCCATTTTTTTCGAAATTTCGGTCAGCTCCTGCACCGGACGGACGATCTGGCGGGTGATGATCCAGATCACAATGGCACCGATGATGATGATCGGAATGCCGATAAAGAGGTAAAACTGGTTGGAAAGGCCGACCGCATCCGTGATGCTCTCCAGCGGGCATCTTGCAAAGTAGCAGTTTCCATTGTCAAACCAGCCGATGATCTGCAGATACTCGGCATCGGCGTGGCTGTCGTAGAATTTCTGGATCTGATAGTTGTCTTTGCTGTCAACGACTTTGGTATTTGCCTGCTCGTTTCCGCTGATCAGGCCGAAGATCAGGGTCTGGAGGCTCTGGCGGTCGGTTGCGTTGGAATAGACGAAGCTGCTGAGCTCCGGTCCGGTGATAATGACTTTCAGGTTGTTGGTAACGCAGAACTGCTCGAAGGTATCAGGGATATCGTCGCTGTCTCCGCCTGTCGCATTCAGTTTCTGAAAGCTCTCTGCCAGAATGTGTTCTTTATCCCGGATATAAAAGGACCCGAGAAAGAAGTAATTGATCAGGCCGATGATAAGCAGGGTAGCTGCCATGGTCGCAATAAAAGTGTAGGCAATTCGTTTTTTGACGGAGTGTTTTCTTCCCTTTTGTGGCATTTTCAAGTGAAACCGGTGCTTTTTCTCCGTCTGATTTCCCATTGTCACACGGGAATCTTCTGCAGGCATCTCCATGGAAGTTTCATTTTGTTTTTCCGTTCCGTTCATGATTCGTCCGCCTCGAATTTATAGCCCATGCCCCAGATGGTCTTGATTAAATCGCCTTTGTCGCCCATTTTGCTGCGAAGTTTTTTGACGTGGGTGTCGATGGTGCGGGCGTCGCCGTAGTAGTCGTAGTTCCAGACGTTGTTCAGGATTTTTTCTCTGGAGAGGGCGATTCCCTGGTTTTCGAGGAAGTAGGTGAGGAGTTCAAATTCTTTGTAGCTTAACTCCATTGGTTTTCCGTCAATGGATGCCATGTGGGCGGCTTTGTCGATGCGGATGCCGCCGGCTTCTAATACGTCGTCTTCGCCGGTTTTGCCGCTGCGGCGCAGGATGGCTTCGACGCGGGCGACGAGGATTTTCGGGGAAAATGGTTTGGAGATGTATTCGTCTACGCCGAGGTCAAAGCCGAGGAGTTCATCGCGTTCTTCGCTTTTGGCGGTGAGCATGATGATCGGGACTTTGGAGTTCTGGCGGATTTCGCGGCAGACCTGCCAGCCGTCCATTTTGGGCATCATAACATCGAGGATGATGAGGGCGATGTCTTTCTGGGCATAGAAGGTGTCGACGGCCTGCTCGCCG
>OBAE01001771.1_pt1 | contig 10336 bp, 7 predicted proteins | sample 1517641 | NCBI WGS metagenome assembly OBAE01 (sample SAMN04571701, study PRJEB22368) | human gut metagenome | biome: human gut; material: stool | host: Homo sapiens | place: Luxembourg | collected 2012-08-30 | reverse complement strand
TTTTGAATACGCTGATTGAAAAAATCGTTGTCCATGAAGCGGTCAAAGGTGAGGACGGAAGCCGGGAACAGGAGGTAGAAATCTTCTACCGCTTTATCGGCAAAATTGATTAAATGACATCAATATCTTTAACTATGTGATACCGGCGCCACGCAGCCGGAGCTTCCAAAGCTCATCGAACTCTCTAAGCTCTACTCCGTTTCCGTCGACGAGCTGCTCAGTCTGGAGCATGCCAAACCCGAGCAGGATGCCGCCGAATCGCCGGTTCAAAGCAACGCCGAAAAAGCTCCCGCGGAAAAGCTGAGCTTCCGCGATTTCTGCATACAGCACAAGAAGATCATCGGCGGTGCGGCCGTGGCGCTCGCCGCGCTCATCGCCGTCGGCGTGCATTACAACAATCGCATCAACACGCTCAGCATGCAAGTAAATTACCTTCGCAGCCAGCTCTACAACGTGCAGAATAACCTCTCAAACCAGATCGCGGGCATCAGCAATAATGTCTCGGACATTTTGGCGCGCGAGTCGAGCCTGATCTCGCAATACAGCTACGAGGTCAAAAGCGTCAACCTCAAAAAGCAGGAGTGCACGCTTGCCTTTTCTCTTCTGCCGAAGACGATCAGCGAGGGAACGACTGTTATCATCGGCGTGACCGACCATGGCAATTCCTCGCCGCTGGACAGCTATCGGCCGGGCTACTCTGCCGACCTTACGCAGGATGGCTTCGGGTATCTGCACGGTAGTGTAACCGTCCCTCTGAGCGACGAGCTCGGCGTTGGTGTCAACTTCAAGCACGACGGTGAGACACAGTCAGAGGAGCTTGATACGATCTATGATCTCAAATCCCAGTATCAGCCGCAGCTCAAAAGCTTTCTAGCCCCCATCTCCTACGAGCGTCAGGCCGGCAGCAAATGGCAGTACCAGTTCACGTCGGGCACTGCCGGCATCCCGCTCGGCACCATCTCGCTCGGCGCGCTGTCCGATGTGTCCATCCGCAGCGCGTGTCTTGAATACACGTGCGCCAATCAGCTGCTCAGGCGCGTGCCGCTCGAAGCATCGTACAGCGATGGCAGCGCCGTCACCTATGTCGGTGATGACAGCGCCGAAGCCGTGGGCGCATCCGTCATAGAGGGCGTGTTGTACTATGACCTCGCCTATGCCTCCAGCAGCGAATCGGAGGCTTTCACGCTCCCGCTCGGGGCAACGCCGCTCGTCTGCGAGCTTGTCGTCAACCTTGCGGACGACACCGTACTGCGCGTCCGCCTCTTCCAGGTGCGCGCCATTGCAGGCGGCGACAGCTACGAGGAGATAAACTACCTCGACCAAAGTCTCAGTGAGCCGCTCCCCTTCATCGTCGAATATCCCGACGGGCAAAACTGAGCGTTCCAAAAAAGCAGAAAAAAGCAGCTCTGCCGTAGCAGAGCTGCTTTTGTGATTGAATTAGTTCAGGCCGAACTTCTTGTTGAACTTGGCAACGCGGCCGCCGGTATCGACCAGCTTCTGCTTACCAGTGAAGAAGGGGTGACACTTAGAGCACACTTCCACCTTGATATTCTGCTTGGTGGAACCTGTCTCAATCACATTACCGCAGGCGCAAGTAATAGTAGTCTGCTGATAATTGGGATGGATTCCTTCCTTCATTGCTCGTGTTCACCTCTTTCTGATCCAAATGTACTTTTCTAAAAAAGCCATATAGGATATTACCACGCTTTGTGTCAAATTGCAAGAGAAATTTTTGATCCTCTCCGTGCTTTTCTCTTCCTTAGCACTTTTCCCTAATTTCATCGTCATTTTTTTAACGCTCGTTATGCAATTTCTCTTTACTTCTGCCGTTTTCAGTCGTATAATGGCACTTACGCGCCTTGCGCACGGATGATTGGAAGTAAAGGAACATCAGAATTATGTCGAAAAAACATTTCCTGCGGGGACTGCGCGACGGCATCCCCATTGGGCTTGGTTATTTTGCTGTCAGCTTCGGCATCGGCATCAGCGCGCACAACGCGCACCTGAGCATTTTTCAGGGTTTTTTGCTGAGCTTTTTGAACAACGCCTCGTCGGGTGAATACGGCGGCATCACCATCATCGCCGCCGACTCCGGCCTCTGGGCCATGGCGCTGATGATGCTGGTCGTCAACGCGCGCTATCTTCTGATGAGCTGTGCGCTCAGCCAGCGTCTCTCGCCCGATACGCCGCTTCCCTGGCGGCTCCTCATCGCCTATGACCTGACGGATGAGATCTTCGGCCTCGCCATCGCGCAGCCTGGGTATCTTGAGGTGTGGTATTACTTCGGCACCATGTGCGCGGCCATGCCGGGCTGGAGCATCGGCACCGTGCTCGGCGTGCTGATGGGGAATCTCATGCCCGTCTGGGCCGTCAGCGGTTGCTCCGTGATGCGGTTTGGCATGTTTCTCGCCATCATCATCCCCGTCGGCAAGCAGAACCGCATCGTGCTCGGCTGCATCGGCGTGAGCTTTCTCTGCTCGCTTCTTGCAAGCGTTTTGCCGTTCACGCGCGAGCTGTCCGAAGGTATGCGCATCCTGGTCTTGACCATCGTGATCTCTGCTGCCGCCGCCATTCTGTTCCCGCACAAGGAGGATGATCTCGTCGCATGAAAACGTATTTATATCTTTTCGTCATGGCGGCCACGACCTATCTCATCCGCGTCCTGCCGCTCACGCTGATCCGCAAGCCGATCCAGAATCCCTTCCTGCGCTCGTTTCTCTTCTACGTGCCCTACGTCACGCTCGCGGTGATGACGTTCCCCGCCATCATGAACGCCACGCAGTCGCCCATCGCGGGCGCGGCGGCCATGGTCATCGGCATCGTCGCCGCCTGGTGCGGACTGGGACTTCTCCCCGTCTCGCTCGTCTGCTGCGCGACAGTGCTGATCTTAGAGCATTTTATCGTGTGAGCAAATCTTGTAAAACACCCTCCGCGGATTTCCCGCGGAGGGTGTTTTTATGTATTCACAGCACCTTTTCTTCGCCGACCGAGAAGAAATACAGCACCTTTTCCCTGACCTTTTTGCCCATCACGCGCATAAGGGCCATGGAGTATGCCTCGAGCTGAGGGCGGTAGTGCTCAGCTCGTTCTTCGATCTGTGTTCTTCCGATGCGGTCAGTCTTGAAGTCCACGACCACAAGCTCGCCGTCCTCTTCAAAAAAGCAGTCTACCACGCCCTGCAGCAGCACCGCGTCGTCGGCGTCCAGCGTGGCAAAGTCCCGCACCGGCCGCAGCAGCGAGAAGCGGTACTCGCGCCGCACCGTCTGCGCATTCTTGCGAATGCGCGCGGCAAGATCACTTCGCAAAAATCGGACGATCGCGCGCACGTCGACGGCGCTTGCCTGCTCGTCGGTCAGCTTGCGCTGCGCTCTGAGCTTTTCGACCTGCTCACGCACGCTCTGCTCGCTTGCTTCGCAGAAAAAGTCAAGGTCCTGCATCACAAGGTGCAGCGCCGTGCCCCGTTCCGCACCCGTGAGCGTCGTTTCGCCCGCAAGGAATTTTGGTTTATATAGGCTGCGCAGCCGCGGTGGGAGCGTTGTATTTTCGGATATCTCCTCGTCCAGCGCGCGGCCCTTGAGCTGCGTGGCCGTCAGCTTGGCGGGAAAGGCCGTCTGCCCCGCGTAGGGGTAGCGGTACGACAGCGCAGCAAAATCCACCGGCAGCTCATCCTTCGGCGGCGCGGCATCCACTGGCGCGTCATCGGGCCGCTGCTGCGGCGTCACAAAGCTCAAACCGTCGTGCACACACACCGTCCACGGCGTTTCGTCAGCATAGAAGCTCCCCTCGCCATTCTGCCCCGCAAGCTCGCGCAGGGACGCCGCTTCGCTGCGCTGCAAAAGCGGCAGCATGATCCAGTCGCCCATGCACTTGCCGCTGTCCACAGCCTCGGGCAGCACAGGACAATCGCTCAGCGCCAGAAGGTCGGCGACGCGGCTTTTCGCGTTTGCCTGCGTGTGCACCATGACGAGCTTTTCCTTCGCGCGCGTCATCGCAACGTACAGCACACGCAACTCCTCGGCCTTCGCCTCGCGCCGCAGCGTGCGCTCGAGCGCCTGCCGTGCGACCGTCGGGTACTGGATGTGCCTTTGCATGTCCACGCACACCGGCCCCAGCCCGAGCTGCGGGTGCACGAGCACCGAACTCAAAAAGTCCATATTGCTGAAGCGACGCGCGAGGTCCGAGAGGATCACGACCGGAAATTCAAGGCCCTTCGACTTGTGGATCGACATGATGCGAACGCCTGATGATGCGTGCGCGGTCTGCATTGAACCCGCCTCGCCTTCGGCAAGCTGCTCGCGCAGCGTGCGCACAAAGTCGAAAAGGCCTTGCCGCCCCGAGCGCGCGTAGTCCTCGCTGAGCTCCAAAAACGCGAGCAGATTTTCCTTGCGCTCCGCCCCGCGGCGCATCGCGCCGAAGATGCCGAGCACATTGCACCGGCGGTAGATTTCGCTCAGCAGCTCGCGCACGCTCAGGTGCGCCGCGCTGTTGCGCAAAGCGTCCAACGTACTGAGGAATTCTACGCTGTGGATGTCCTCACTCAAAAGCAGCGCATCGTAGAAGTCACCCGTGCGCTGCCGCGCGCGGATCGCCGCGAGCTCATCGGGTGTAAAGCCGAAGAGCGGAGAGCGCAGCACGGCAATGAGCGGCACGTCCTGCCGCGGATTGTCGATGACCTGCAAGAGCGCGAACAGCACTGCGATCTCCATCGAGGCAAAAAAGTCCTCGCCCGCGTCAGCGGCGCAGTGGAGGCCGCGCGCCTCCAGCGCGCGGCGATAGTCCAAAAGGCGCGTGCTCGGCGAGCGCATCAGAATGACGATGTCCTCCTCGCGCACGGGCCGCAGCTCTTTTGTTTTGTCATCCTGTATAGCAAATTCACTTGTCAGCATATCACTGATATAGTCTGCGACAAACGCTGCCTCAGCCTCGCTTGCGCGCACGCGCTGCTCGCCCGTCTGCGTCGGCAGGTCGAGCAGGTGGAACTCCGCGCCGCACGCGCTCGATTCGGCATAATTCGCGCCGAGGCGCAGCATTTCATCCGCGCCGTAGTCGAGCTCACCCATTTCCTCGGAAAGAATATTGCAGAAGATAAAATTCGTCGCGTCCAGCACTTCTTTGCGCGAACGGAAGTTGCGCGAGAGCAGCAGCTTCGCGCTGTCGTGCTCCTCTGCGTCCTCAAGCGGCAGCCAGGTGTTATAATGCTGCAAAAAAATACGCGGGTCGGCTAGGCGGAAGCGATAGATGCTCTGCTTGACATCGCCAACAGTGAAAAGGTTTTCTCCTTTACAAGAAATTGCGTCAAAAATGCGGTTCTGCACCTCGTTGGTGTCCTGATACTCGTCCACCATGATCTCGCGGTAGCGCGCGCTGACGATGTGCGCAAGCTCTGTCGGCGCGCCGTCCTCTCCGATGAGAAGGCGGATGGCCTCGTGCTCCTGATCGGAGAAGTCGGCAGAATTCCGCCGGCGCTTTTCCTCGTTGTACCGGCGGGAAAAGTCCGCCGTCAGGTCGATGAGCGCGAGCATTGCGCTCGCCATCGTGCGCAGGTCCTCCACCGCCTCGTCAGACGAGGCGGAAAAAATCTCGGCAAAGCCCTTGACGGTCTCCTTGCAGTTGTCCCACAGGCTTTTCATGCGCGCTTTCATCTCGCCGCCGTCGCTGTCCTTCACCGCGGCGAGGCGCGGGAACGCGATGGTCACGCCGCGCGCGGTGTCCCAGCCCTCCACCGTCTTCCCCTCCAGCGCGTCAAGCTGGTAGGACGCGTCGAGGAACGCGGGCGCATACTTCTGGTTCAGCGCGTCATTCGCGCACATCTCTTTCGCCGCGCGCTGCAAAAGGTTTTTGCAGTGGCGCGCCTTGCGCCGCACCTCATTGAGCAGAATTTTTCCATAGGGCGTATCCTCGATCTTATCCGGCACGGCGCGCCAAAACGCGCGCTGCGCCTCGAGCCATTTGTCCTCATACGGCTGCGCCTGCAATTTTGCGTGCAGCTCGAGCACTAAGTCCTCAAGCGCGCTGTCGTCGCGCCCCGCGCCAAGCGTGTCGGCGAGCAGTGTGCCTCCGGGCGTCAGACAGTCGTAAAAATCGTCCAGCGTGCGTGTGAGCACGCGCTCGCGCAGCACTTGCGCCTCGTTCTCGTCCAGTACGCGGAAATCGGGCCGTAGCGCGTGGCCGCGCGCGTCCTCGCCGAGCAGATGGCAGTTTTCGCGCAGAAGCGCGGTGCAGAAGGCGTCCACCGTCTTGATGTCCGCGCGGTAGACGCGCAGCATTTGCTGCCGCAGATGGTAGTTGCCGGGGTCGCGCTCCATGCGCTCGGTGAGCGCCTTGGCGATCTTGCCGCGCAGCTCGCTCGCCGCGGCGCGCGTGTAGGTAATGATGAGGAAATCGTCGAGATTCGCCCCTTCGCGCTCTACGTAGGAAAAGAGCCTCTCGACGAGCACCTTTGTCTTGCCCGAGCCCGCCGCCGCGGAGACGAGCAGACTGCGCTCGCGGCTGTCCACCGCCGCTTGCTGTTCGTTTGTCAGCTTTTCAGCCATTTTCGTGCGCCCCCTCTCCGTTCACCTCGTCGATGTACTGCCAGAATTCGTCGTTTTTCGTCGCCTTGATGTATTCCATGCGGTCGCTGCCGCAGCCGTTTTCAAAGTGACACGCGCTCGCAAACTCGCAGTAGGTGCAGGCCGACTGCTGCGGCGTGCGCGCGTAGGGGTCGGCGTCGATGTTGCCCGCGAAGACCTCCTGCGTGATTTCATGTAAAATATGGTCGACGTATTTCGAGAGCTTTCCGAGCTGCTCGGCGGAGGCGAGACTCCCCGTCACCGCGCCGTCCCTTTTCACCGCGATGGGCAGGTAGCACGGCGATTCGAGCGCGCTGTGCTCCATCGCCTGCAGAACCGCCGGGTCCTCGAGCACCATGCCGCTGCGGCGCAGCTCCTTTTTGAGTGCTTTTTCGATCTTTTCGGGCTCCGTGTCGCGCGCACAGCGCAGCATCGGCTCGCGCGCGGGCGTGTAGAGAACGCCCGCGGGAACGATCTCGTGTCCGCCGAAAAGCATCTGTCCCTCTTCTTTAAGCGTAAAGAGGTAGAGCAGCATTTGGAGCCCCAGCCCGTAGCGCAGCTCGGCGAGGTCGAAGCTCTTCTTGCCCGTCTTGTAGTCCACGACGCGCAAATATAGCTTGCCGTCGTGCAGCCAGCCGTCCACACGGTCGACCTTGCCGACAACGCGCGCCGTGCCGTTTTCCTCGCGGATCGTGATGGCGGGCAGCTGCCCGTCCGCGCCGAACGCGAGCTCAAATGCCAGCGGCTCAAAGTCGGAGCTTTGCAGCTCCTCGCTCACCTCGTCCATGATGCGCTCGACCGCCGCGCACAGGCGGTTGAACAGATAACGGAAGCGCGCGCTTTTTTCGCACAAGTCCGGCAGCACGCGGTCAATGTATTCCTCGATCGACGCGCGCACGAGCGCGTGCAGCTTGTCCTTCGATAGCGTATGCAGTCCGCCGCACTCCTTCGCCTGCCGCAGCGTATGCTCCATCACATCGTGCACGAACGTACCGATCTGCGGCGCATCAAAGCCCGCGCCCGTGCGCTCCCTGGCTTTCAGGCCGTAGCGCATGAAATAGGCAAAGTGACATGAGCGCGCCATGTCCATGCGCGAGGCGGACAGTGTCACCGCGCCGCCGTAGAGCGCGTGCACCGCGTCGCGCGACAGATGCCCGCGCGTATAGCGCGAAGCGTCCTTCATCGCGGCAAGCGCACGCTCCGCGTCGCCCTGTCCTTCAAAATACTGCCACAGCGCGCCGCCGATATGCTCGCCCGCATACTCGAGCGCCGTCGACTTTGCTGACAGGCGATATTCCTTGTCAGCGCTCTCTGTTTCGACGCTGATCGACGGCAGCAGACGCGCGATGCGCCCGATGACGAACGATGGCCGCTTCTCCGCGCCCTTTCCGTCCGAAACGGGATAGGACACCGTCAGCTTTTCCGTCGGCTGGGCCAGCGCGGCGTAAAGATTCTGAATTTCCAGATGAAACTGCTTCATCCCGTGCGGCGCGAGGAAGATTTGCTGCCTCTCGAGCGCCTCGCGGTCCTCGTCGCGCAGCACGCCGCCGCGGTTCTCCGCCGCAGGCAGCACGCCGTCGTTCGCGCCGAGCAGGAACAGCGCGCGCACCGTGTGGCGGTCGTTTCGCGTCATTTCGCACAGGTTCACCGCGTCGAGCGTCACGGGGATCGTGCCCACGCTGTACTGCGTCAGCACAAGGCGCATCAGACTCGCAAACTCCTCGGCGTCGAGGATCGCGTCGCCCAGGATTTCCACAAACTGGTCGAGCACGCTGCAAAGAATGCCCCACAGCTGCGCCGTTTCCTCGGCGCGCTGGGCCTCGCCCGCGGCGAAAAGCTGCTCAGTCTGCGCCTGCAAGGTCTCCGGCAGGTTCACCTCTTCCAGATAGTCGTACAGCGCGCGCACCTTCTGCTCGGCCTCACCGCTGCCGCCCACGCCTTTTTTTAGGCGCGCAAACGGCCCCTGCACGCGCTCGCGCAGTGCGTTGACCGTCTTGAGCCGCGCCCTTGCCTTGTCCGTCCATTCTTCGCCGTAGCCGTCGGGATGCGCCGACCAGGGCGTCTCGCGCGTCCACATCGCGCCGCGGATCTCCCACTTGAGCGCATAATTTTCCAGAATGTCGCATTCCGCCATGCTGAGGCCGGCGAGGCCGGTCTTGAGACAGCGGAACACATCCTCATACTCAAAGCCTCCGCTCGCGGCGTCGAGCGCGCCGAGCAGCAGCGTCAGCACGGGGCTTTTCAAAATATCGCTGCGGTGGGCATAATAAAGCGGAATACCGTAGCGGGCAAACACGTTTTCGATTGCACCTGCGTAGGAGTCGAGATCACGCGCCGTGACGGTGATCTCGCGGTAGCGGTAGCCCTGCTCGCGCGCGAGCTGCAAAATCTGCGACGCGACCCACTCGCATTCACTGTACGCGCTGCCCGCCTCATAGAGCTCGACGGCGTCAGTCGGCTGGGTAAATTCGTCCGCTGTGCCGAAAAAGCAGCGCTCGATATGGTCGAGCGCGCCGCGCACCTCACCCTGCGGAAGAATCTCTTCCTCGCATGAAACGCCGGCGTCGCGCGCGAGCGCGTATAGCCGCTCACGCACGCGTAAACTCTCGGAAAAGAGCTCGCGGTCCTGCGTGTCGCCAAGGAGCGTGACGGTCACGCTCTTCGCGCGCCGCAGCAGGATACGCAGAATGCGCAGCTCACGCCCCGTAAAATACGAAAAACCGTCGAGGAAAATGTCTTTATTGTCAATATATCCCGACGCTTCGAGGTCTTCCTCCAGCTTTTCAAGCACATCGCGCGCGTCGTGCCCCGGTGCGTGGAGCTTGCTGAGGTAAATGCCGTAGATGAGCGAAAGGTCGCGCAGCTTGTCGCCGCTCTCGCCTTCGATCTGCGCTACGCTCTCGGATAGCTGCTCGGGCGATACGGCGTAGGCCTGCAATTCCTCCATCACGGCGAGCAGGCTCTCCAAAAATGCCGCACGCTGCGACGGGCGCTTGTAGACCTTGAGCACCGGCGCAAGCTCCGTGAGCGTACGCTGGAGCGTCAGGAGCTTTCCGCCCGAATCGAGCGTCACGTCCGCGCTGCCGCCGCAGATGCCCAGCACGCGCGAGGCGAGCAGCTTGAACGTCAAGGCCTCGGCATGGCGCGACGCGGTGTCGCCGCAAACACGGCACAGGTCCATCTCCGCCACATGCGAGGCGTGCTCCGGCACGAGCAGGATTTGCTGCGACGAGTCCCCCAGCGCGGCGATCCTTTGCAGCACGCGCTCGGATTTGCCCGTGCGCGCGCGTCCCATCAGTATGTGCAGCAAGCGTCCTTCCCCCTTTTTCTCTCTTAAACTTATCAATATTTTATCCTAATTTTATCATAGTTTTCTTTTTCGGGCAACGCAGAAAACGCCGTACGCATATTTTCGCCCATCACGGGAAGACTACCGAAGACCAAACCATCTTTTTAAGGAGGGAACTTCATGGTCATCGACAAGATCGCGCTGACGCTTGCTATCATCGGCGCGCTCAACTGGGGCAGCGTGGGCCTTTTCGGCTTTGACTGCGTTGCCTTTCTCTTCGGCGGACAGACCGGTATGCTCAGCCGCGTGATCTACACGCTCGTCGGCCTTGCCGGCATCTGGTGCATCACGATGCTGTTTCGCGAGAAAGAGCCGATGGAAAGCGGCGGCCAGGCGTAAAAAATAAAAGGAGAGGGAGTTCCGCTACTCCTGATAGGGGTACCTTGAAGCGTGTCCTCGGATTAGGCAGGCAGTGCAATTGTACTGTCTGCCTTTT
>OBAE01001770.1_pt1 | contig 10341 bp, 7 predicted proteins | sample 1517641 | NCBI WGS metagenome assembly OBAE01 (sample SAMN04571701, study PRJEB22368) | human gut metagenome | biome: human gut; material: stool | host: Homo sapiens | place: Luxembourg | collected 2012-08-30 | reverse complement strand
CAGGGTAAAGAACTGGGAGTTTATTTCTATATGATGACAGGTGGAGAGCCGATGGTAAGAAAGAAAGACATCATCGAACTCTGCAGAAAACACAATGACTGTGTATTCTTTGCATATACAAATGGAACACTGGTTGATGAAGCACTCTGCAAACAGATGCAGGAAGTTGGAAACCTGTTTCTTGCCTTAAGCGTTGAGGGTGAGCCGGATGTTAACGATATGCGTCGTGGAGAAGGTGTGTACAATAAGGTTATGCATGCCATGGATCTGCTGAAAGAGCATGGACTTGTATTTGGTACATCAATCTGCTATACAAGTGCCAACTATAAGAGCGTTACCAGTGATGAGTTTATTAAGATGCTTGTTGATAAGGGTTGCCGTTATGCTCTGTACTTCCATTACATGCCGGTTGGAAATGCAGCATCTGTTGATCTGCTGCTGAATCCGGAACAGCGTGTTTATGTGAAGAACCGTGTAAGAGAGATCCGTAACATGGAACATGGCCCTGGAATCTTCACTATGGACTTCCAGAATGATGGGGAATTTGTTGGTGGATGTATCGCCGGAGGAAGAAACTACTTCCACATCAATGCAAATGGTGATGCAGAACCTTGTGTATTTATCCATTATTCCAATGGAAACATTCATGAGAATACAATCCTTGAGATTCTGAAACAGCCGTTATTCATGGCTTACCATAACAACCAGCCGTTTAACGATAACATGCTTCGTCCATGCCCGATGCTTGAGAATCCAGAGATCCTGCAGCGTATCGTAAAAGAAAGTGGTGCACATTCAACAGATCTGCAGTCTCAGGAGACAGCAGAACATCTTTGCAGTAAGTGTGTTCATTATGCCGAGGAGTGGGCTCCGGTTGCAGATAAACTGTGGGCTGAGGAGCATAAAGAGTAAGCTATAAAAATTTAGGATATAAGGGTGGGACCTCTCATCCTGTATCCAGACTTCAGGCGTCTGGAGTCCGGATACAGGAGAGAGGTCCTTTTCTCATATCCGGAAGTCTTTTATATGGGCAGGGAGAAAAAAGGTTAGGGTTTATTTTTGCAGGGGTTTGTATTAGAATAGGGGTATTGGCAGGAATGTAGTTTCAGGAATTGGAGAGTATTTATGAAGGTTGTTATTTTAGCTGGTGGTTTTGGGACAAGGATCAGTGAGGAGAGTCATCTTAAGCCAAAGCCAATGATCGAGATCGGGGAGAAGCCGATCTTATGGCACATCATGAAGATGTATTCTGCGTATGGTTTTAATGAATTTGTAATCTGCTGTGGATATAAGCAGCATGTGATCAAGGAGTGGTTTGCAGATTACTATCTTCATAACAGCAATATCACATTTGATTTTACACAGGAAAATAAAATGATCGTGCACAATAACGTGCTGGAACCATGGAAGGTAACGCTGGTTGATACAGGTCTGAATACTATGACCGGCGGTCGTATCAAACGCGTAAAAGAGTATCTGGATGGAGATACGTTTATGCTCACTTACGGTGACGGAGTTGCAGATGTAAATATCAGAGAACTTCTGGAATATCACCGCTCCCATGGTAAAATGGCGACGATTACAGCAGCACAGCCGGGAGGACGATTTGGTATCCTGGATATTCAGAATGATGGAACGATCACGAATTTTAAAGAGAAGAAAAAAGAAGACGGAGGCTGGATCAATGCCGGATTTATGGTGCTGGAGCCGTCCATTATTGAGCTGATCGAAGGAGACCAGACTGTATTTGAAAAAGAACCGCTCGTGGAGGCAGCCCGCATGGGACAGCTGAATGCATATCGCCACAAAGGATTCTGGCAGTGTATGGATACTCTGCGTGAAAAGAATCTTCTGGAGACATTGTGGCAGAGTGGACAGGCTCCATGGAAGATTTGGGAATAAACAGAATCGGTCAGAAAACAATCTGGTGTAAAATAAATCTGTTGGAGGAATTGTTTTGAGTGCAACAAGCTGTGATTACTGTGCAAATTATGTATATGATGAAGAAAGTGAAAGCTATTACTGCGATGTGAATCTGGATGAGGATGAATACTACCGCTTTATCAGTACAGAATATAAAGAATGTCCGTATTATCGTAATGGTGATGAGTACATTGTGGTGAGGCATCAATTATAATTTACAGGTAGTATTCCGCGAGGTGTTTTGCCATGAATATGGCAAAATCCCGAGACATACGGGGCAAAATGCCATCACCGAAGGTGATTTGGAATGCATTTTGACCAACGACTGTGAACGAAGTGAACAGTTGTAGTGAGACACCAGATGTAAAAATTACGAAAGTCAGTAATTAAGGGATCGGAGAAAAACATGATTACAGTAGAGCTGGATAATTTCAGCCTGAGAGAAATCTGCCGGTCGGGACAGTGCTTCCGTATGCACGAGACGGCAGAAAATAACACATATGAACTGGTTGCCGGGGATAAATATCTGAAAATATCTCAGGCAGGAAGCATTGTAAATTTTTATTGCAGTGATGTAGAATTTATCTGTTATTGGGTACCGTATTTTGATATTGATTCGGACTATGGACGCTATATTGAAAAGGTGAATCCGAGGGACACGTATCTGAGTGCGGCAGTACAGTGCGGAAATGGGATCCGTATTCTGCGACAGGATCTTTGGGAAATGATCATTACTTTTTTGATCTCGCAGCAGAATAATATTTCCAGAATCCGGAGCTGTATCGAGAGGCTTTGTGTCAGATATGGTGAGAAACTGAAAGCAGGAGATATCGAATATTATTCCTTTCCGACACCGCAGCAGTTGTCCGGGGCGACAGAAGAAGAACTGCGGAGGCTTGGAATGGGATACCGTGCCAGATATATCGTGGAGACAACGCGAAGCATTCTGGAGGGAGAAGTTTCACTGGAAAAACTGTATCAGATGAAGTATTACCGCAGAGCACGAAAAGAACTGATGAAGCTCAGTGGAGTAGGCGAAAAAGTAGCAGACTGCATTTGTCTGTTTGCATTGCATCACATGGATGCATTCCCGATCGATACGCATATCCGGCAGGTTCTTAACGAACATTATCGCAGAGGTTTTCCGAACAGGAGATATCATGGCATGAGAGGCATTATGCAGCAATATATTTTTTATTATGAACTGATCGGAGAGAGAGGGAAGATATGAAGTATTTTGTAAATGTGCTGGTGGATGTTCTTGGAGCAGTCTATCAGGCAGCAGGCGCATCGCTGCTTATCGCGGTTCTGATCATGTGTGTCTATATGCTGGGAAGGAAGCAGGGGGTTGGACCGGTAGCCAGAGCGTGGATCTGGCAGTTTAAAGAAAGCAGCTGGTTTCGCAGACACTTTTTCCTTGTGTTTTATACCTGTATGCTGCTTTTTCGTACGTTATTCTGTCGGAGCGTCTGGGGAAATCCGCTGGAAAACGTGATCGGAATCTGGGGACTGCATTATAACGGACAGCTGTATACGGAGAATTTTGAGAATCTGATACTGTTTATGCCGTTTATTATTTTTCTTTTCTGGGCGAGAGAAGAAAAAGATCACACAAAGGATAAAAGAATTAAGGAAGTATTGTTGAACAGTTTTGAGATCAGTTTCTGCTTTTCACTTGGAATTGAAACCTGCCAGCTTTTTTTGAAAATTGGAACGTTTCAGCTGACAGATCTTTTCTTTAATACGCTTGGCGGAATGCTCGGTGGAGTGATCTACTGGGGATTTGAGAGAACCAGAAAAAGAATTGTTTTCGGCGTGAAGAGAATAGGCGGCTGGGATGTTATCCCGTGGAAAAATGTCGCACAGAAGGAAGCAGATGTGGAAAACACTGCGGAAACTGTTACAGTCGTAGAGGGAAGCCTTCCGGAAGAGGCGATTGCGCCGGAATGTTCGGAACCAAGATATGCTGCAATCGAGAAACTGGTAAGAGAAGCCGGACAGAAAATGTTGAAGGCGAGACCGGGTGAGGAAAATATCCACAAAAAAGAGGGACTTGCAAATTTCTGCACGGATTATGATACAGCGATCCAGAGATTTCTGATCAAAGGTCTGGGTGAGATTCTTCCGGGAGCTGCTTTCTTCGGGGAAGAAGACACGGAAGGAAACGCCGGTGCTGATGCAGAGGGTGAATTTACTTTCTACATAGATCCGATCGATGGAACTACGAACTTTATGTTTGATTATCATCACAGTTGTATATCGGTTGGTCTGGCGCATGGCGAGCAGATGATTGCCGGATTTGTATATCATCCATATGTGGACGATATGTATGTGGCAGTGAGAGGACACGGAAGTTATCTGAATGGAAAAAGACTTCAGATGGCTGACAAACCGGTGGAAGAGGGAATCGTGGAATTTGGCTGTGCGAGATACAATGAAGCAGGAATCGACTGGCTGTTCCGCGTGGTAAAAGAAATGTTCCAGAACAGTCTTTCTATTCGCTGCGGTGGTTCTGCGGCACTGGGACTCTGCAGAGGAGCATCCGGAAGTAACACCGTTTATCTGGAACTGAAACTGCAGCCGTATGATTATGCGGCAGCATCGGTGATCCTGGAGGAAGCCGGAGGTAAGATTACACAGATCGATGGCAGCCCGATTACCTTACATGAGGGATGCTCGATCATCGGAGGAACACCTGCAGCATGGCAGGAGAGCAAAGAGGCCTTCGAAAAATTAAAAGAAGAGATGTAGATCAGAACCGACAAGATTCTAAAAATCAGTAAAAAAGCATTGTGTGGTTGAAAAACTGCATAGTGCTTTTTTATTACGAAAAAGTTAAAATAAAATAACAAGTGTATTTCGTGCTATTTTGTTGCTGAAAATGATTTTCAATAAGAACATTAATGAGAAAAAAAGTCAATTTCTGGTTAGAAAATGCTAACATTTTTGTGGACATGAAAAAAGAGTTATGGTATAAAAATAAATGGTTAGAAAACGCTAACGCAATGGTGTATAAATAAAGAGGAGGAAGGAAATGGCAAATCAGAGATTGATGAAAAAAGTTGCACCAGTTGTTTTGAGTGCAGCGGTCGTAATGACAAGTATGCCGGCAACAGCTTTTGCAGCAGATTTTTCTGATACAGAAGTTACTGTAGCAGAGGAAAGTGCTGATATTGAAGAAGCAAGTGCAGAAGCTGCGGACACAGATGTTGTGGAAGATACAGAGGATACAGATGTAGACGTTGAAGAAGCAGCAGAGGACGTGACAGAGGATGAAGAAACATCTGATGAAGAACTCTTCAGCGCAGAGGTCAGTGAAGATGAATTTGCTGATGAGGCTGGAGATGGACAGACAGAAGGCGAAGCATATGTCCTCATGAACATTCCTTATGACGATTTTTATAAGGCAGAATTAAAGAATAATGATGTGAAAGTTGATACATTCACATCTGCAACAAAACAGAAGACAAGATCCAGTCTTGCAAAAGGCTCTTATCACGTAAATTCAGATGGAAGCGATATCACTGGTGTGACTTTTCCTGTGAAAGTATCTGATATTTCAGTATTGAAGGACAAAAAACAGATTAAAGATAACGCTTCAGTGAGTATCACAACAGCTATAAAGGGAAAAGAAACTACTACAGAATACAAAGGAAAAGATGCTCTTTTTGAAAGCGACTCATATTCCTATTATGTTCTTTCTGAGGAACCATCCTACTACAAAGAACTGACAGTCGGTGAAGATGGAAGTTTTACATTCAGTGCCATTAAAGGTAAATCAGCAGCACCGGAGACAAAACAGGTGCAGGCTGAATTCAAAACAAAATCCAACTATGGTGACTACCAGCTGAAGTTTGATAAGACTGAATTCAAAAGCATTATCAATATAGATACTGACACAGTGTATGGTGCAGTTATTAATACAACAGACGGAACAACCTATGGTCTCTGCCATCAGGAAAATATCTGGAAAGGATATGAGTTGGCATGGAGTACAGGATATACAACAGAAAGTCATGGATGCCATCTCAACTCTGAACATTTTGAGTCTATGATGGGAAAGACAATTGACAGCGTAACATATTATGCAAGTAATGGCATTTATACATTAGATATTGCAGATGTAAAGGTTCTGGACAAAAACAGCTATGTGTACGCAGGACTCACCTGGGGTGAATACTGGAGTCAGGAGAGTGTGACCGCAGCGGGAAACGTAAGCGGATCTGATGAAAAAGACTCTCATAATGAATCTGATACAGGCGCATTTGATGCAGTAACAAGAGCTACAACAAATCATGGCCTTCACAGAGGAAGCTATCAGTGCATGGCAACAATTTATACAACAGAAGGCAATGCATATCAGTTATCTTACTGGAAGAGCAGTACAGAACCGGTTCTTGCAGATGGAACAGTTGCAATCTGGACTCCGGCAGACAGAAAGACTGGTACTCCGGCATCTATTCAGGTAAATGGCGGAGCGAAAGAAAGCCTTGATCATTATGCAGTAACAGGTATTAAATATGTCCCTGTACAGGTAAAAGCTGAAGATTATGCGGATTTTGCAGCAAAATATCCGGTTGTTAAAAATGGTGAAACACTTGTTGGTGGTTTCTCTGAAAACAATCTGAAAGCATACAGCGAGACTGCAAATGTAACAGTAAACACAAATGGACTGAAAACAGTAACTAAGAATGAAGATGGAAGCTTCTCTTTCAGTGCAAGAAAAACAGGAACAGAATCCGGTATTCAGGGAACTGATCTCAAAGTTGCAACTGGAATTAAGCCAGAGGTTAAAACAGCAAGTGGATCTTATGGAGAATTCCTTCGTGTGGATCTGAATGGTAATTATGGTGGTCTTGGTGCTGCAATGCAGGCAGTTAAATGGGATTACTATGGAAATGGTAATACAGTACTTGCAACATATGGTACGAAATTTGCTGCTGATAACTGGATGCATAAAATGATGGGAATTCAGCTTGGTCTGACACATTCTGTAAGATGCCAGCTTCCGGCAGGAACAGATGGAACAGGTCACTGGAAATTGACCGTTTATGCACTGGGATATCAGGACTATACATTTGAGTTTGATGCAACAGCTACCAATATTGTGACTCCAACAGATCCGTCCACAATTGATACAACAGCACTGAAAGCAGCACTTGAAAAAGTAAAAGCTCTCAATAAGGATGATTATACAGAGGAATCCTGGAAGAAAGTAGAAGATGAAGCTACTGAAACACAGGAAATGCTGAAAGAAATTGAGGCAGCAATTAAGGATAAGACAACAGTTGCATTCAGCCAGGCTGCAGTAGATGAGCAGGTTAATGAGCATCTGACAGCAGCAATCAATGGACTTGTGAAGAAAGAAAAACCTGTAGAGCCGGTAGTGACACCAGATGTTAAACCAACAGTAACACCAGGTAAAAATGAAACTAAGCCAACAGCAACTCCGACGCCAGTAGTTAAGCCTGGTATCACTGCAAAAGTCTCACAGGTTTATGTCGGAAAGAAAGCTACAATCAAAGTTACCAAAACTAAGGTAACAGGAAAAGTTACTTTCAAATCCAGCAATAAGAAAGTTGCAACAATCAACAGTAAGGGTGTTATCACAGGTAAGAAAGCTGGAAAAGCTGTTATTACTGTAAAAGTTGGTAAATACACCAAGAAATTAACTGTTAAAGTTAAGAAACCTTCCTTCAAGCTTGTAAAATCTTCTGTAAAGCTGAAAAAAGGTAAGAAAACAACGATTAGAGTAAAAGCAGCACCGGTATCTAAAGTTACATACAAGACCAGCAACAAGAAAGTTGCAACAGTTAACAGCAAAGGTGTTGTAACAGCTAAGAAGAAAGGAACAGCAAAGATTACTGTTAAATGCAATGGAATTACAAGGACATTCAAAGTAACAGTAAAATAATTCCTTTATAAAATACACATACAAAAGAACGGGGGCCGTTTATAACTGCCCCTTCTTTTGTATGTTAAGGGGTAGATTATATGTACAAAAAGAATCTTATGAAACTTCTTCCGGCAGTTGCTGTAATTATTGCGATCGCAGCAGCTGGATTTCAGCAGGACAGTGAAGTGAAAAGTACAAAAACAGTTCAGGCAGCTGAGAATGAACTGATAAAATCAGATGAACTTACGAGTCTGCTGACAACTGCATATTTTAATGACGGAGGAATGAAGGATACGGATGAGGCAGACAGCAGCATTCTGAAAACAAAGAAAAGTAAATCCAAAATAAAAAAAGCGGGAATTACGACAGGAAAAACAAAAGCACTTCCGGAAAAGTCAGCAGCAGCTTCTGGGCAGGGGCAGGGAACGACCACGACACCTACAACTTCTGTTCCAAAGGGCGGATATAAAGATGGGATTTATCAGGGAAGTGGAACTGGATTTGGTGGAACGATCACTGTTCAGGTAACGATTTCCGGAGGAAAGATTGCTTCTATAGAAATACTGAGTGCTGCTGGTGAAACAGGCTCTTATTTTGCATCAGCCAAAGGCGTGATCAGCAAGATGATTTCCGGTCAGACTCCAAATGTCGATGCAGTAAGCGGCGCAACCTATTCCTCAAATGGAATCATCCAGGCAGTTCAGAATGCACTGTCAAAGGCCGGAAAAGGAAAAGCTGCAAAGACAACGAAAAAGACGACAAAGAAGAATACCAATACTTCAAATAAAACAACGATACCGGTTGAAATCACAAAACCGTCCGGAGAGGTAACTTATAAAGATGGAATGTATATTGCAGAAGCAGAAGGATTTGACGGTCCGATAAAAGTTACTGTTACGATTAAAGACGGAAAGATAACCGCAATCACAAATACGAACACTGATACAAAAGAATATTTTAATAAGGCATGGAATAGTATTCAGCCGAAGATTCTTGAGAAGCAGGCAGTGTATGGTGTGGACACCGTAATCGGAGCAACGTTTTCTTCAAATGGTATTCTCAAGGCGGTACAGAAAGCCCTGGAACAGGCTTCGGTAAATGTGACACCGGCACCAGAAGTGACGGTAAGTCCAACTCCGGTACCGACAACCGCTCCAGCACCGGTTATACCGGACACTCCGAAGGTTTTATATAATGACGGAACGTATACGGGTACTGGAATTGGATATGGTGGAAAGATAAATATCAGTGTAACAATTAAAGATGGAATAATTACGGAAGTATCTCAGACCAATGAAGGAGAAACACCAAGATATTTCAGAAATGCATGGAATGTAATACAGCCGGCAATTATTGCAAAACAAAGCACAGATGGCATTGATACTGTATCAGGAGCAACATATTCTTCTGAGGGAATTCTGTATGGAGCAAAATCAGCTTTAGAGCAGGCTTTAAAAACTTCAGATATAACAGCGACACCAACTCCGAATCCAACAGCAACACCGGAACCAACAGCAACACCGGAACCAACGGCAGCACCAGAGCCAACAACAGCACCCGGAGCTGGGTATAAAGATGGAAGTTATACGGGAACAGGAGAAGGATTCAATGGTCAGGTAACTGTTACGATTAATGTATCAGGGGGAAATATTGTGTCAGCCGGATATGATGGGGAAGATGATGAACCGGAATTTTCAAATGCATGGAATGGCATTTATAATCAGATCATGGGAAAACAGTCTGCCGATGGAATAGATACAGTGACAGATGCTACATATTCTTCAAATGGACTGATTCAGGCATTTCAGAGTGCTATCAGCCAGGCAAAATAATAAATGTTCGATAGTGAAAAAGAAAACTTGAAAATATAAGGAGTCTGAAAGGAAAACTTTAGATGAAATACCAGAATTTTATTATGAGAATTTTGTGTCTTCTGTTGATTCTTGCCGCTGTAGTAGGATATAATTCTATGCAGAAAAAAGATACGCAGGCACAGAAATCACAGGAGATTACGGCACTCACAAAGCGTGTGGAGAAGCTGGAAGAACAGAATACGGAGATACTCTCTGCTCTGGAAGAGGCTGCTAAGAATCAGGAAGCAGCGATCGCACAGGCACAGAGGGATGCAAAAGACAAAGATGATGCTGCAAAAGAGGATGCGGAGGGAGCTGACGCTGCAGATACAGAAGAGTCTGATGATTCGGAAAATGTATACAAAGATGGTACGTATACCGGTTCTGCACAGGGATTTGGAGGTGCGATCACCGTACAGGTCACACTTGCAAATGATGAGATCACAGATATTCAGGTGACAAGTGCACCGGGTGAGGATTCCGCTTATCTTTCGCAGGGAGAGGGCGTGATTAGTTCCATCATTTCTGCGCAGAGTACGGATGTGGATACGGTATCAGGTGCGACATTCAGCTCTACAGGTATTATCAATGCAGTTGTAGATGCTCTTGGAAAGGCGGAGAACTGATGAAAAAGAGGCAGAGAAAGGTCCGTCTGATCCGGGCTGCCAT
>OBAE01001768.1_pt1 | contig 10355 bp, 3 predicted proteins | sample 1517641 | NCBI WGS metagenome assembly OBAE01 (sample SAMN04571701, study PRJEB22368) | human gut metagenome | biome: human gut; material: stool | host: Homo sapiens | place: Luxembourg | collected 2012-08-30 | reverse complement strand
ACCGCGGATGTGAGGATACCCCATAAAAACCGCCTGTCCTGGCATTGAGCCAATGTTTTTTCATTGCCGTGCAAGTGAGGCGCCTGCGGATAAGCCGGGAGATCACGGCAGAAAAAAGGAGAGATTGCGATACAGCAATCTCTCCCGCTTTCGACATGATGGTTGTTCCGTTAGCTTGGACAGAGGGTGCGTCAGCTCTTATGACCGCCGTACCGCCTGCAGTCGAACGCCTGCCGGATCTTTTTCAGGGGGGTATCGTATTCCGTTTTGGTCTTTTTAAGGCATCTCCGGTTCTGGAGCAAGGCGCACGGTGAAGTCCTGCGCTATAGCACCCTCCGGCAGCAGCTTCGCCATGAGGACGAGCCGCTGGTTGCCGGTATTGTACTCATCGTACTTCCGGCAGCAGGTGGAAAGGGTCAGCACAGTGTCCTCCTCGCCGAAGGTTACACCGTCAAATTCCAGCCAGTTCTTCTTTGCCACCTGCTCAAAGAAGTTTGTCAGCTCCTCACCTGTGGGGTCGGGAGCGATGTAATCAAAGTCAATATCCGTGATGAAGCAGGCTGTGATCTGGAAGACCATGTCCTCGCCCTTCACCGAGAGGTAAACATACGGGTTCTCCTTCACATAGTCCGCATCCATATACCGATGGAGCTTCGTGAGCTTGGGCCCGTCCGGGTCACAGTTGCTGGCAGAGTGACCGAAGATGACGGTATTCCTGTCCAGCTTGCTCCGGCTGCTCAAACGGTTGTCACAGTGGGCGTAGTAGCAGCCCCATTCGCTGTAGTTCCCGTTCTCGTCCTTTTGCAGGTAGTAAGCGTTGTCCTTCGCCTGCACAATGGGGTCGTCCACCTCGGCACCGGGCATATACAGCCACGCCACGGCGTCGGCGTATTTCTTTCTTGCGTCCTTCAGCTCCTTTTGCCGGTCCACGGTGGGGATGATCTCGCCGGTGGGCTGTGGCTCGGTCACTTCGGGTACGCTGGGATATTCCTCTTTCTGATGGCAAGCGGTGGCACTGATCGCCGTCCCCATCAGCATAATGGCGACGAAGGTGCAAAACAGAAATCGAGTAATCTTTTTCATAGTGTTTTCTCCTGCCGCGTGGGATGGCGGCATGGCTCATGAGTTGTGAATGGCGTACAGAGTTTCCTGTGGCGAAAAGGAAACAGCGCGGAGGCCGGTGTTGTTGACCGTCCGCCGCGCTGTCCTTTGCCTGTTGTGGAATTATGCCAGCGAATGGATGATCTGGCAGTTGCTTGATTTACTCAGCCATGGCCCTCCAGAGGAAGGTCACGATCTGACCGCGGGTACAATCGTTGTCGGAGCCGAACAGTCCGCCGCCGATGCCGGTGGTGATGCCCTTCTTCGCTGCCCACGCCACTGCGTCTGCATAGAAGGCCGTGGTGGAGACATCGCTGAACTCAGCTTTACCGCTGACTGCGGGGCTGCCGGAGGCACGATAGAGGAAGGTCACCGCCTGCGCACGGGTGCAGGTAGAGTTGGGGCTGAACTTGCTCTCGCCTGTGCCGCTGGTGATGCTGTTTTCGACAGCCCAGGCAACAGCCTTGGCATAGAAGGCGTCAGCGGGAACATCCGTGAAGCTGCTCATGCTCTTGGGGGCGGGAGAACCGGCCGCACGCCACAGGAAGGTGACGATCTGCGCGCGGGTGCAGGGATCGTTGGGAGCGAACATATTACTGCTCACGCCATTGGTGATGCCCTTCTCCACTGCCCAATCGATCGCTTCCTCATAGTAGCTGCCTTCCGCTACATCGACGAATACGCCGGTCTGGGGGTTGCCGTTGGACTTCATGAAGATGGCTTCGATGGTGTGATCCTTCGTGACATTCTTGAAGGTGTAGGACTTCACAGCACCCACGCTCTTGCCGTCCACCAGCACCTTGGCTACGGCGTAGCCCTTATCCGGGGTGATGGTGAAGGTCTGGTCTCTGCCGTCACGGACGGAGGTCCATCCGGAGGGAGAGATGGAGCCGTTCGTGCCGGCCGTTGCCTTAATGGTGTAGTAGGTGTAGTACCAACCGCTACCACCGCTGCTGGACTTGTGATACAGCTCAATGGAGCCGGTCAGCGTCGTGTAGTTGGCATCGGCGGGCGTAAAGCGCCACTTGTAGCTCGTGTTGGCCTCCACCTTGGTATCGCCGGGCCGGGCATTGCCCTTATCATCCACCCATTCCAGCGTACCGGTATTGGGCTTCAGAGTGCTGCCGTCCAGCGTTAGCGCCGCGTCCGCCAGAGTTTTGCCGCTGGTGGTGATCTCCGTGTACTTTGGCTCGCCGGTGGGCGTGGCCTTGGTAATGGTGATCTCCACCTCCGCACTGGTGATGGCATTGTAGTTTGCATCCTCTGCCTTGGTGGCCTTTACCTTTACGGTGCCGACCTTGACAGGAGTCAGCTTGCCATCGGCATCGATGGTCGCTTGACCATCGACATCGGTGATTGTGTAGGTCACAGCACCGGTGCCGGAGCCGCCGCTGGTACCAAGCTGCAAGGTCTGACCATAGACCACGGTGGTGCCGCCGGTGAGCTTCAGTGCCTGCTGATCATCCTTTTCTGTCAGGGTGATGGTCAGGGTGATGGTGAAATCCTCGTAGTTGTTGCAGGAGGCTTTCAGGGTGATAGTGACGGTGTCACCGGCCTTGCCGCCGGAAATTGCGTAGGTCAGCTTGCCACTTTCGGCGGAAACATCCTTTTTGATCAGTAGCGTGGACGAGCTTTCGCAGCCGTAGCTCCAAGTCTGTCCATTAGGAAGACCGGACCAGTCCGGCGTGTAGGTATGCTCGGAGGCGTCTGTGTGCTTCTGCGTCAGCTCGACCGTTTTGAGGTTATTGCCGTCTGCTTTACCAACGGTTACAGTGATTGCGGCACCGACTACCCCCTTATAGTTTGGGTCATCCGGCTTAAAATTGGTATCATACGTATAGCTGCCGATTTTGTCAAGCACCGTTTGCGGCGTTTGCCAGCTCCATGTGCCGGGTGTAGTGCCTTCGGGGTTTGCCAGCGCAATATCACCAAGCGTTTGACCGTATTTCGCCGTCACGCCAGTGGGCTTTTTATAGGTCGGTGTCGCCTTTGTGATGCTTGCGCCGGTGATGGTCAGCACCTCGGTGGCTGCCAGACGGTAGTTGCCCGTGGTGATGGCGTCGGGCGTGAAGGTGATCGTGTCCGCGTCCTTGACGTCCTTGCTGTTGTACTTGGCGCTGCCGGTGATGGTAAGCGTGTCACTGCCCACCAGCGAGGTGGGCTTCACGAAAACGGTAAGATCGCTGGGTGCGCTGTTGCTGCCGTCGTAGACCTTGGTGATCGGGCCGGAGTAGGTCAGGTCGTCCTTAGTCAGCGTTTTCGGCTTCACTGTCAGGGTATAGAAAATCTTCTTTTCAGCGTAGTCCTTCGTCTCATGCGCCGTGGCTTTGATGGTCGTGGTGCCAGCGGCGTGGATCGTCACCTTGCCGGTGCTGTCCACAGTAGCAACATTCGTATTGGTACTTTCATAGGACACGCTGCTGCCCTCTGCCTCGTCGGTGGCGGCGACGGTGAAGTCAGCGTCACCATAGGTCTTGGTCACCTTGCCGTCCACAACATCCTTAAACGCGAAGCTGTCCTGCGGCAGCTTATCCTCCACGGTGTAGGTGCCAGGCGTGAAGACGATGTTGTAGTTGCTGCCCAGCGTCAGCGTGCCCTTCGTGATGCCATAGGTGCCCGCTTTATCCTTGTCCGCAGTCGTTTCCAGCGCGCCGGTGAAGGTGTCGCCTTCGTAAGGCAATCCCTCGGTGTGCGTATAGGTCAGTTCGACAATGTCCTGCCCCACGCGGGAGGATTTGTTGACCGCGGTGACCTGGATAATCTGCGCGGTGATGTCGAACATCTTAACAACCTGCGTGAAGTCATAATTGCCCTTCGCTGTGATGGTCACGGTGCCCGCGTTATTACCAGCGTTCGTGTTCTCGCCGTAAGTAACGGTGTAGTCCTTATCCTCGATCAGCGTAGTATCCCCGATCTTGACGGTCGCCGTAGGCTCGATCTTATCCTTCTTGTAGACCGTGTCGCCGCTCAGCGTCACGTCCGGCGTAGTTGTGTTCTTCGCGATGGTAAACTTCCAGCCATCCGCCGTCAGACCTTTGGCCGCAGCATAGTTCGTGCTCTCGGCCACGTCGATTTTGACGATGTAGTCGCCTGCGTTCTTAGGCTCGGCTTCCTCACCGTATTTATCGTAGTATTTCACGGTGACATCGTCCATGCTGATTTTAGTGGAAGAAACAGTCACTATCTTGGAATTGCCGTCGTAGTTCAGGTTGCCAGGGGCGGCGAAGACGAAGTCCTTCGCCATTGGAGTAGCTTTGCCGATTTCATATGTCACGCTGGCGGTCACACCGCCCACGGTGATGCTTGCGGCATACTCGCCTACGTCGGTGGGGGCAGAGGAGAGTATTTTTTCACCCTGCTTGTAGGTGATTGCGCTCACATCATCCGCAGCCCATTTAGTTCCCGTCACCGTGGCCGCCTTGGCGCTGCCATCGTAGATCAGCTCACCGCTGGGCGGCGCGATGGTCACGCTGCCGCCGTTTGGATTGCCGCAGAGCCCGTCCGCATTCCTGCATTCGGCGCTGATGGCCGTGCCGTCGCTGCCCAGCGTATAGCTCCAGTCGTGCTCATGGCCCCGCAGCACCACGGTCTTGCCCTCATCGATGCGGCTGACGGCGTACTTGCCGGGGGTCCAGCTGACAAAGCTGCCCGCCTTGATCCAGTCGGCATTTTCCGTGGTAGCGATGGTCACGGGGCTGCCGGCGGCGGGTGTGTCTTTCGTCTGGACAGTGATGCTGCTGGCATCGGCCAGCTCGCCCACCACGGTGATGGTCCTGCCCGTGCCGAGATACACATTCTTGTTGGCATTGACCGTACCGGCCAGGTTCAGCGGGCCGAAGTTGTATACGGCGTACTCGCCGCCGGAGGCGGTGAACGTGCCGTTGACAGTGACCGTACCCTCGCCGGTGTTGTACAGGCCGTAGGTGCGCCTGCCGCTGGTATTTCCGGTGGCGGTCAGCGTACCGGTGACTGTCAGCGTGCCGCCGTTATTAAACAGGCCGCTGGCCAGGGTAGCGGTGCCTTTGCCGGTGGCCGTCAGCGTACCGGTAACTGTCAGCGTACCGAGGTTGCTCAGACCGGTGTTGTCGCCGGTGCTGGTGAGCGTACCGTCGACAGTGATGGTGCCGCTCCGCGAGCCGTTACTTTCCTTCCTGTTGGCCACGCCTATGTTGCCGCCCTCCGCCGTCAGCGTACCGTCCACGGTCAGCGTACCCAGGTTGTTCACACAGTAACGTCCGCTGTCGACGGCATCGCTGGCGGCCTTGACCGTACCGGCGATGTTCACCGTACCGGTGTTGTAGATGGCGCCATAGGCGCCGGAAATGGTGCTGTTATACAGGTTGACGGTATGGCTGGGGTTGCTCGCGACACCCACGCTGGTTCCGGAAAGGGAAATGCTGAAAACATCGGCGATACCGTTTTGAGCCCTGTTGTAAAAGTCCAGACCGTTGGCGCCGGTGGATCTGGTTGCGGAAATGGATCCGCTGGCCTTGCAGTCGGTCAGGACCACATGGACATCCGAGTCGACGCGCACCGTGCTGCCGATGGCACCGTCGCTGACGATCTTATGTCCATTCATGCAGAGGATGGTGTCGTTTTTCGGCCACCAGGCATTGGCCGGCCTCACATCGCCGAGCAGATAGTAGCAGCCCGCCTTCTTGGGCAGGGCATTCGCTGCCGTGAGCTTCGTGTCACTGCCGTACTGTTCCTTCACCTGCTCATCCGTCCACGCCACGAACTCGTGGTCCTTGTGCTCGGTGTGATTACCGATGTCCTTAGCGTACTTCGCCTTGTGGCCGCAGGCGCAGTGCGTATGATTCCGGATTCGGTGAAGGATAACATCATCCGTGTTGTTATAGGACAGGTCATAGGTGCCATCATCGTCGGGGAAGAAGCAGTTCAGGGCTGCCGCACCGCCCTTGACCACAATGATGGATGCCGCCGTATCGGTAAGACCGCCCTGCTTTTCCGCCGTGATGCCGATGTGGGCGGATTCGTCCAGCTCGCTGTTCAGCGTGATGGCCTTGCCGTCGGGCAGATAGACGTTGGGGCTGTTGCCTGTGACCGTCGCGCTGTCGCCCACGGACAGCGTACCGTTGTTATATACGCCGCCTCCGGTGCCGTTGTTGGTGATGGTGCCGCCGTAGAGATTGCACTCATTGGCGTTATACACGCCGCCGCCCCGCGCGGTGGTGCTGTTGTTGGTGATGGTGCCGCCGTACATATTGAATGTACCGGTGTTATAGACAGCCGCGCCGTCGGCCTTGCTTTTGGTGCCCCGCAGCTGTCCGTTGTAGAAGTTGAACGTGCCGCTGTTGTTCACGGTGTGGGTCGCCGCACTGCTGGCGCAATGGATATCCCCCTGGATAGAGGCACACTCCGTCAGGGAGAAGGTCACGCCGCTGCCAACGGTAATGGCGTCATACGCGGGCGTATCAAAAGCAAACTCCCTGACGGTCTGACCATTCAGGCAGAGCACCGTGCCGTCCGCGGGACGCCATGTGCCGGTGTCACGCAACGTCACATCGCTTGTCAGATAGTAATTGCCCGTTTTTTTTGGCAGGGAGTTGGCCGCGGTATAGCTGCTGGCGCCGTACTGGCTGGCCGCCTCGTCGTCCGTCCACGCGGTATAGGTCACGTCGTTGTGCTGCGGATGGCCGCCGGACATGGTGCCACCGCCGCAGATGCAGTGGACATGGGGATACAGGCTGACATAGTAGTCGCCGGACTTCCGGACCTGGGCATGGCTCCGGTCCAGCACGGGGGTATCATCGCCGGCATAGCGGTTCTGCCGCCAGTCGTCCCGGGCTGTGCCGCCGTTGAGAAGGTATGTGACCTCGCCGCCGCGGAACTGATCCTCCGTCTTGCCGCCGTAGCCGTCGTCTCTGTCCGCGCCGTAGTAGCAGTTGGAGACCGTGCCGCTGTTGTTATAGGCGATGGCGCCCCAGCCGATGATGTCGCGTACCGTGCCGTTGGACTGGGCCTGCACTATGTCGCCGTAGAAATAGCTGTTGACGATGGTGCCCGTGTTCTCATAGGCGATGCCGCCTGCCCAGCCGCCGTTGTACATCTCGATGCGGCTGCCGCCGTTCAGTTGGCCCGCGTACACATAGCAGGCCTCGATGGTGCCGCTGTTGGTATAGACCAGACCGCCCAGGCTGCCCTTGGCCGTCATACCGCCGCTGTACCGGCAGCGGGTGATGGTGCCGGCGTTGCTGCGCGCCAGGGGAGCGCTGGCGCTGATGGAATAATTCTCGCTCTGGCGCTTCGTCACGGCGAGATCCGTCAGCTTCGCGTCCGCGCCGACATAGCCGAATAGGGCCTGTCCCCGGCCATGCAGCCACACACGGATCGTGTGGCCGTTGCCGTTGAAGGTGCCGGTATACGGGTGCTCGCTGGTGCCGATGGAGGTCCAGGTCTCATCCACGTGCGTCACATCCTGCTGCAGCTTCGCGCAGGTGTTTGTCTCACCGGCGTTCACCGCGTCCCGCAGCCAGATGAGCTCCGCCGCGCTGGTGATCTGATAGGGAGCCTCCGCCGTGCCGCTGCCGCTGGGCTGCGTGCCGGTGGTGTCGGCCAGCACCGCGGGCTCATTGGCGTCAGGCTCTCCCGCCAGCGCCAGCACCGCGGCAGCCGCCGCGTCATATTTGGCAAAGTCCAGCTGGGCCGCCTGCTCCTCGGTCAGGGCCAACTTCGCCTCGTCGATGGCGTCCAGCTGGCCGGAGACCTCGTCCGCGTTGGTGTCCGTGATGTCCTCCGCATCCGGAAGCGCGTCGATCAGCGCCTGTACGGCCTGCACCGCCTTGTCATTCTCACCTTTGCCCTGCACAGCGGTATCTTCTTCGATGGTGCAGCCATCACCGACCTCGGTACTGTCCTGTGTTTCCTGCGCTGCGCCTGCTTCCTCCGCCAGTGCCGTCGTGGGCAGCAGCGTCAGGCAGAGCGCCAGCACAAGAAACAGGCTTGTGATGCGTTTTCTCATGTGTGTATCCTCCTTTGCATAGTGGTCAGGTTTTGTTTATGCCCGTCTGACCACAGCGGGCAAAAGTCGCAAGGTTTTCAGAATGGTATCATCCCATGGGTACCCACGGGATGAGGGGCGCGCCCCTCATCATAAGTCATTCGCCAAGCTATTTTATATTCAGTATTTCACAGCCGCCGTATGCTACAGCAGGCCGATCGTTTTCCCACGGTTGACTGCCTGCTGCCGGTTTGACACCCGGAGCTTTCGGAAAATGCTGTTGCTGTGAAACTTCACTGTGCCCACCTTTCGGCCCAGCTTTTCCGCGATCTCGTCGTTGCTCATTCCCAGCGCCATTAGCCGCAGCACCTTTTTCTCCGTTGCGGTCAGCGTCTCGTAACATTCCGCCGGGGCTTTCAGATAATTGGGAAAGTATCTGCCTACGCTCCCCGCAAGCTCAATGATCTGGTCGGTAAAGGCATCCGGACCTCTTTCCCGCTGGTAAACAGACAGCATCTGCACCATGCAGCTGCCCTCGTCCGAAAGGAGCCGTATATACCGGTATCTTTTCGCCAGCGCCAGGGCTGTCTCAAGCTCATCGCACATGCGGCCCGTATCGCCCGCTTTATGGTAAATGATGGCCAGAAGCATATGGCACTCGCATAGATCCATAGGACGCTTTCCCAACTCCAGAAGGTTGATGAGCTGCTTGACCAGCACATAGGCGGCCATGTTTTTGCCTGTCTGCAAATAGCATCGCACCTTTACCAGCCAGGCAAACATATCCATCATATAGATGTCGCCGTTTTCATCCGGCGCGGTTTTTTCGAGCCACTCGATGATCGTTTCCTGTTGTCCGTCGTAGCAGGCCGCAAGGCATTCTAAGGCATTTAAGCTGGAGGTCAGCTCCTCCCAGCCTGTCTCATGAATACGGTTTCGAATCTTTTCCACCAGCGGCTTTGCCGTGCCCGCCTGTCCGTTCATGAGCAGGATCCTCATCTGTAACGCCAGCGCCACGAACAGGCAGCGCATGTCGCTCTCCTGTTCGATCAGGGGGATCGTTCCGGTCACGAGAATCAGCGCCTTGAAGCAGTCATTATTCTGATAGCACCATTCCGCCAGCAGGATCTCATATACGTTCTTTCCGACGCTGCCATACAGCTGATGCACCGTCTCAGATATCGTATCCTTGTACCGTTCCAGATAGGGGCCGAATCTTGTAAAGTCCCGAAATCCGTTCAATATGCTGGGACGGCTGGCAGACAGCGTAAGCGACTTGACCGGCACCATGCCCGCCTTTATCAGGAAGAATATGATCCGCAGAAACATACCATCGCTTATGTAGGGCATGACCAGCTCCGCACTGATCCGATAATAGTCTCTTTCATGAAAATCCTGCGGCTTCCAGTGCCTTGGGGTCTCTCCCAGAAGGAGCACATATTCCTTTGCCTTATCCAGATCCCCCTCCATGGCCGAAAGTAGGGCGAGGATCGTCGGTAATGCCGGATGGCTTCTGCATGTCTCCATGTCAAGCTGGTGAAAGTAGTCCCTACAGGCCCACAACGCGGGCATGGGAAAAGGACGCCCTGCAAACTCCTTTAAGATGGTTTCCGGCAGGTGTCCCTCTTTACTGGCCTTTTCCATGATGCAGACCAATTCCTTTTGAGAACGCAGATGTGTTACATTTTCTTCCATGGTCTTCATCCTATCTGTTTACTCTATATCATGCTTATTATAATCCATTTTACATCGCTTGCATAGCAAACTTTAGTTAGGCAAAAGTCAAACTTTTAGCCAAACCATCCGTCAATCAGAATGCCGCGTATTAAAATGCACCATAAGACAGGTGGGCAGTATGCCGCATGCGGGCAACACAAAGCGCCGTCTTCCCAAAGCCGCAGAGTGTGCTGAAAAAGAGTGCTCTGCGACAGCTTCGAGAAGCATCAAACATCTTAAATTGCGCTTTGTTTTATTATACCAAGGCCCTCGGAAAATGTAAATTCGTCCATAGTAGAAGATGGTTTTCAATTCAGGATGCGCTCCCTCTACCTATGCGCATAGTGCCTTTGTTTAAAGAGAATACACTTGTTCTTTCTCTGCCTTAATCTCCGATAGAGTGGGCTGTTCTGGTGGGCTCATATTGAACCCGTCCTCGGTTCAACAAATAGGCGCAGTTCCCCCTTGGAGGAACGAAATCATTTGACACTTTATTCAGGCAAAGTGGATGGTATCATATTTTGACATTGAGGTCAAAAGGTGCGGTTTATGAACATTGCATCTTACTAAAAAGGCG
>OBAE01001752.1_pt1 | contig 10420 bp, 10 predicted proteins | sample 1517641 | NCBI WGS metagenome assembly OBAE01 (sample SAMN04571701, study PRJEB22368) | human gut metagenome | biome: human gut; material: stool | host: Homo sapiens | place: Luxembourg | collected 2012-08-30 | reverse complement strand
GGAGATTGTCCGCAATGCGGGCGGCCTGTTCATCATCGGCACCGAGCGCCACGAATCCCGCCGGATCGACAATCAGCTCCGTGGCCGTGCTGGCCGTCAGGGCGACCCTGGCGAGACCCGGTTCTATATCTCTCTGGAAGATGACCTCATGCGTCTGTTCGGCGGCGACCGCATCCAGAACATGATGGAGAAATTCGATCTGGACGAGGACACCCCCATCGAAAACAAGATGCTGACCCGTGCCATCGAAAACGCCCAGACCACCGTGGAGAGCCGCAACTTCCAGTCCCGTAAGTCCGTTCTGGAATACGACGACGTCATGAATAAGCAGCGCGAGATCATCTACGCCCAGCGCCGTCAGGTGTTGGACGGTCTGGACATCAAGGAGACCGTGCTGAACATGATGCACACCTCCGTCAGCAACCATGTGGCGCTGGCCTTCGGTGAAAATCAGCAGCTGGACGCCGCCCAGTATCACGAGATGCTCAAGGGCATGGAGGGTATCTACTTCGCCAAGGGTGCCGTGGAATTCTCCGACGAGGAAATCCCCTCCAAGACCCAGGAGGACTTCGACGAGGCGTTTATCGCTGCCGCCGAAAAGACCTACGAGGCCAAGGAGCAGGAGGTCACCACGCCTATCATGCGGGAGCTGGAGCGTGTCATCATGCTCCGGGTGGTAGACGAATACTGGATGGATCACATCGACGCCATGGACGATCTGAAGCAGGGCGTCCGGCTTCAGGGCTACGGCAACAACAACCCCGTGGACGTCTACAAGCGGGAATCTCTGGAAATGTTTGAGGAAATGGTCTCCGCCATTCAGGATGAGACCGTCCGCCGGCTGTACTCCGTCCGTCTGCGGAAGGATGAGGAAGTCAAGCGGGAGCGTGTGGCCAAGGCCACCGTGGAAAACGTGGGCGGCGACGGTACCACACCTAAAAAGCAGCCCGTGAAAAAGGCCGTGAAGATCGGCCGCAACGATCCCTGCCCCTGCGGCAGCGGGCTGAAGTGGAAGAAGTGTACCTGCAAGGAGTATCACCCGGATCTGTAAGATTCCGTGCAAGCCGCGCCGCCCTGCGGCGTTGATCAGTTCCCCGTTTCCCTTTCCCACTGCCGAAAGGGGAACGGGAACTCCAGAAAATATCATATCCCTGCCCTCTGGCTTTCCAGAGGGCATTTTTTAAGAGAACAAGCGAGGTTAACTATGCCCTTTCAACAGCATGAGCAAACCGGTCTGGTGTGGTTCACCGCCGATGTTTTGAATGATGTCCCTCACGGCTTTTCCACCCGGAAGGGCGGCGTGTCCCCCGCACCGTGGGACAGCCTGAACCTCCGCCCCGGACAGGGGGACGGCCCGGAAAAGCTGCGGGAAAATTACCGCCGCTTTTTCGCCGCTTTGGGCCTGGACGAGACCCGTGCGGTCCTCAGTCAGCAGACCCACACAGCCAACATCCGCACCGTCACGGCAGAGGACGCCGGGAAGGGTCTGCTCCGTCCCCGGGACTACACAGATGTGGATGCTCTCATCACCAACGTCCCCGGTCTGCCCCTGACGGTCTTTTCCGCCGACTGCGGCACCGTGCTGCTGTACGATCCCGTCCATCAGGCCATCGGCGCCGTTCACGCCGGTTGGCGGGGCTGCGCCGCCGGGATCGTGGAGAAAACCGTGGCAGCCATGGGTGCGGCCTATGGGAGCCGTCCCGCTGAGCTGCTGGCGGCACTTGGCCCCTGCATCGGCCCCTGCTGCTTTGAGACCGATGGGGATGTTCCGGAGGCCATGCGGGCCGCGCTGGGAGCGATTGCCAACGCCTATATCACAGTGAAAGGCCCTAAATTCCATGTGGATCTGGCCGGGCTGAACCGCCAATGGCTGCTGCGCGCCGGTCTGCTGCCGGAGCGGATCGAGGTCTCCGGCATCTGCACCGCCTGCCGCCCCGACCTGTTCTGGTCGCACCGGAAAATGGGCGATCAGCGAGGCGTCCAAGTGGCCGTCATTTCTCTGAAGGAGGGCCTATGAAACGAATCACCGCTTGGGCGGCGGTCCTGACTCTGACCCTCTCCCTTCTGACCGGCTGCGCCCAGATCGACGAATCCTCCGCAGATGAATTGCCCTTTCCGTCGGAGGAGACCCCCGTAGAGGAAGAACACAGCGGTCTGCCCGCCGTGTTCGCCCTGCCCTATTTAGAGGGACAGCCGCTGAATCCCCTCACCTGTCCCGACGGCGTTCAGCAGACGGTGGCCTCCCTTCTCTATGAGGGATTGTTCCGGTTGGATCAGACCTTCACACCCCAGCCGCTGCTGTGCGCGTCCTACACCTACGATTCGGAAACGCTGACCTACAAGCTGACCCTCCGTGACGGCGTGGTGTTTTCCGACGGATCTCCCCTCACCGCCGCCGACGTGAAGGCCACCCTCAACGCCGCCCGCAGCTCTGCCCGCTACGCCAGACGGCTGTCGGATGTCAAAAGCATTTCCGCCGGGGACGGCACGGTGACCCTGACCCTCAACCGCCCCAATACCGGTCTGCCCGCTCTGCTGGACATTCCCATTCTGAAGTCCGGCACAGAGAAGCACAGCGTCCCTCTGGGAACCGGTCCTTACCTCTATGACGAAAGCAGCGAAAACTGTCTGATCGCCAGTCAGAACTGGTGGCGGCACATCAGTCAGCCGGTGGAGCGGATCTCCCTCACCGGTACAGCGGATCAGGAGTCCATGCTCTACCGCTTTTCTTCCCGGGATGTGCAGCTGATCATGGCAGATCTCACCGGCACGGACCCTGTTGCCGTTTCCGGCAGCGTCAGCTACGATGATGCCGACACCACCGTGTTTCAGTATCTTGGGATCAATGTCTCCGCAAAGGGGCTGGACGATGCCGCGTTCCGCCGCTGCCTTTCTCTGGGCGTCAGCCGCAGGGCCTTGGTGAGCAGCTTACTTTCCGGCCACGCTAAAGCAGCGCAGTTCCCCGTTTCTCCGGTGTCCCCTCTCTATCCGGCAGACTTGGAGCAGACAGATTCCGTGGTGGCCTTCACCGATGCTCTGAATGCCTGTGAGACCCGGCCCAGCCGCACGCTGCGCCTGCTGGTCAACAGCGAAAACAGCTTCAAGGTCTCCATGGCCCGGCAGATCGCCGCCGCATTTACAGCTGCCGGCGCTGCCACAGAAACCGTGGAGCTGCCTTGGGAGGAATACACCGCCGCACTGGCCGCTGGCCGCTTTGACTTTTATTACGGTGAGGTACGGCTGACGGCGGACTGGGACGTTTCCTCCCTGTTCGCCACCGGCGGCAGTCTCAATTACGGTGGATGGAGCGATCCCCAGTGCGATCAGCTTTTGGAGGGCTGCCGCTCCGGAGGAAACCGGGAGGCAGCGTTCCGGGGCCTGTGTCGGTACCTGCAGAGCCAGGCTCCCATCCTGCCCATCTGCTTCAAGACGGTCTCCACACTGTACGAGTCTGATGTGCTGGAGGGGCTGACCCCCACCGCCGCCGAGCCATTTTACGGGTTGGAAAATATCTCCATTCACCTCCGGGCGAACTGAGCAAGCTTTTTCCATTGAAAGTGCACCATAGAAAAGATTCCTTGCGTGACATTTCTCCCGGTTTCTGATAGACTGACGGTGAGGTGAGGCATGATGCGTGACATTGGAAAAAACATCCGGGATCTGCGTCAGCAAAAGCATCTGACGCAGGAGGAACTGGCAGAGCAGCTGTTTGTCACCCGGCAGACAGTTTCCAACTACGAAAATGGCCGCACCCGGCCCGATGTGGATCAGATCCTGCGGTTAGCGGAAATTTTTGGTACAGACGCCAACGCTGTCCTCTATGGCCCGCCGGTGCCAGAAGGGCGAAAAACTGCTCTGATCCAAGCTGCGGCAGGCTGCGGGCTGACTGCGGCCATCTATCTGCTGTATCGGTTTTTCCTGCCCACAGCCCAGGATATCCAAAGCTTCCACTATGACCCGCGTTGGACCGCAGCTTTGATGTATGTGGTGCGGCCCGTATTCTTATTGCTTCTGGGCTGGTCGCTGGTACAAGTATTGTCTCTCGCCGCGGCAGTCAAGCTCCCGGAGAGGCCTTGGGTCCGCTGTCTTCGCCGGGGCCTTTTGGCCATTGTTCTCTGCGGTATCCTGTCCTCACTCTTTGTTTGTATCGCCTTCTTTGTAGATGTAGGGAATGTATACTCGGTTCTCAGGCCGTTTCTCTATCGGATCATAAAGTGGAATCAAAAACCGATTTTCCATCCCCTTTTGGGTGCGCTTCTCTGTCTTCTGGGCTTTCCGCCGAAGCGAAAGGCCCCGGTAGAAAAGCAGATTTCTCAATAAAAGCCACGGTGCCGTGAGCAATGCTCACGGCACCGTTTTTTTCATTCCATCCTTCCCGGATTCGCCTTTCCGGTGATCTGTTCCACGATGATGCGCCAGACCGCCGTTTTTCCCCGGCATTCCGAAAAATCGCCATGGCTTCTGGGGTGCTCTGGCGCCAGTCTCATGCACAGCAGCCGCAGCGCCTTTACCTTGTCCGCCTCATCCGTCAGTTCTTCCACTCTGCCCAACATGACTGCGGAGGCGTAGCGCGTGGTCAGGGCCGGCTGGTCCACCCATGCGCCGCCTTCCACACAGGTGACACACACCTGCGGCTGGTGGTTCAGACAGTCCGTCTTTTCACCGGCCTGCGCGCAGTGAATATACAGGTAGTTCCCCTCCCGCGCAAAATTCACCGGCACGGCATAGGGCGTTCCGTCCGGCTTTGTCATAGCCAGTACGCCATAGGAGCAGTGCTCCACAATTTCCCACGCCTGCTCAGCGCTGACTTCACGATCCTTTCTTCTCATGACTTTCACATTTTCCTTTCTTTCATATCCGCTGTCATAACCTGTTCCGTCGGCAGGCCGCCATCATTCACAGGAACACAGACGGTTTAAAAATTATTATCACAGGACTGTCATTCTTCCCGCTTCGTGGCATAGTGCCTGTACACTGCCTCCACATCTGTTGTATCTGCCCGGGCCGATTCCGGTAATGCGGCCCAATAGCTTACCAGCGCTACTACCATTTTCTCCCAGAGCCAAGCGTTTTTTCAGGTTCATGGTGTACCTCCTTCGATCAGCGCCAGTTTCCGTTTCCGGGGCAGCTTTTTGATAGCCGCCTCCCGGCGCTGGGCGGTGGAGCGGTCCGGAGCCTCCTCTGTGTAGGCCAGCGACACCGGAGGCCGGGCGCGAGTGTATTTGGCCCCGGTCCCGTTCTGGTGCTCCCGGAGCCGACGGGCCACGTCGGTGGTGGAGCCGGTGTACAGGCTGCCGTCCCCGCAGCAGAGCATATAGACATACCAGGCCATTCTCCCACCCCCTTTTCTGCCATTTTAACACGCCGTCCCCGCTACCGCAAGACATAGGGATTTCCCTTCCCGTCATAAAGGCCGCCATCATCGTCGGCAAGAAGGTACTGGACGCCGCAGAGTCTCAGTTTCAGGCAATGGAAAGCCCCGCCTCAGGTGGCAGACATCCACGCCAAGTCGGAGGACCTTCCCGCTGTTATAGAAAAGGCTCTGGCGGACATCGACGGCCCGGTCTGGCCCTATCCCGTCGCCCAGCAAATACCGATTTACGCGGTGGTGGAACAGGAGCAGGTTGGCTGATTTGGCAGAACAGAACCGCTCCGACACAAAAAGCATAAGGGACAACGAGAACCAAGCGCTTCTCCGTGAAACATTCTCCTGCGTCATTAAGATCGTCAGTATATCGCCAGGAGCTATATTCCAAGCAAAAAGCGAGGCAGGCTGCCCTAAACGGACAGCCTGTCTTACACGTTTATATATGTTGTTTCGCTTATTGATAGGAAAACTGAGGATTCTGCACACAGCGCTTTCCGCCGCTGATCTCAACATGACAGCCATTCATGTAGCCCGCGGCATCCGAGGCCAAAAACACCAATACCTTTCCCAGGTCCTCCGGCGTACCGAAGCGGCGGCACGGGATGTCTGCCAACAGCGCATCACCGTACTTCTCAATGCTCTCCGCAGCAATCTCTGTTGCGATCATACCTGGCACATAAGCCAGCACCCGGATATTGACGGCCGCAAACTCTGCTGCCATGGATGCGCTGAGATTTTTCACGGCAGCCTTTGCGGCACTGTATGTTGCCCGCCCCGCATTGGGGTCCAGTGCTGCGAAGGAAGAAGCGTTCAAAATCACGCCGCCCCCCTGCGCCTTCATGTACGGATAGGCAGCCTTTGCCCCGTGAAATACCGTGGTAAGGTTCAGGTCGATCTCCCGTCGGAACTCCTCGCTGGACATTTCCATCAGCGGCTTGATCCACATGGCACCGGCGTTATTGATCCAAACGTCAATGGAACCGTACTCCTTCGCCACTGCGGCGGCAAAGGTCTCCACCTGTTCCAGATCTGTCATATCCGCCTGATAAACGAATACTCGCTCTGATCCCAAAAACTCCTTTGCTTTCTGGAGCTTTTCCATCCTCCGTCCGCAGATCGCCACCTTGCAGCCCTCCTGCAAAAAGGCTCGTGCCGTTTCAAGGCCGATACCGGTGGCTCCGCCGGTAACAACAACCACCTTGCCGTTTAATCCAAGTTCCATTCTGCTTCCTCTTTCGATCTCACGATTCAGCCCGCCGCTTAAATTCCGCCGATTTTCTGAATGGCATCACAAATCCGTGCAGTACGCAGAGATTCCTCTTCGGTCACAGTCAACGGTGTTCCATGCAAAATGGCGTTGCCAAACTGCTCAAACTCCATATAGTAGTTGTCATCCACCCAGATCGTATACTCCGTAGTGATCTCATCGACATACTCAGCATTCTGGGGACGTGCGTTTTTACCGACTCTGATTTTGCAGAGTCCACGGCTGTTGAACTTATGGTCCACATCAATGCGGCCGCTATCTCCGATGATGGAGAAGCATCCGCGGGGATAGGCATCCAACCCGGCATAGAGGGAGGCAACGCCGCTGTTTTCATAGCGCAGCAGCACTGCATCGGCCAAGTCCACGCCAGTCTTCTCATCAAAGCTGCAGGACACATGGATCTCGGTGGGATCTTTCCCGAAAAGATAGGATGCGAGGCTCACATTGTAGCAGGTGACGTCATACACCGCGCCGCCACCGACCCCCTTCTGATAGCGGATTCCTTCCCGGTTCGTATCAAAGGTGGAGTGCTTGGACTCCAGATAGCGGATCCGGCCGATCTCGCCGCTGTCGATGATCTCCTTGACACGCTGGGCCAGCTGCGCATGGCGGTACGCATAAGCTTCTTCCAGCAGGACATGGTTGGCCTTTGCAGCGGCAAACATTTTCTTTACCTGCTCTTCGTTCATGGCGAGGGGCTTTTCACAGAGAATGTGTTTTCCCGCTTCGGCCGCCTTGATGGCCCACTCCATGTGCAACCCGTTGGGCAGAGGAACGTATACGGCATCCACATTTTCGTCATTCAGCAGGGCCTGATAATCCGTATAGAGCTTCTTAGGGGCAAACGGCTCCGCGTAGGCCTTCAGCTTTTCTTCATTCCGACCTGCAATCGCATAGAGTTCCGCATTCGATGTAGACAGCATGGCAGGGATGGTACGATTTTTGCCGATCCCGGAGCATCCGAGAACACCCCAACGAACACGATTTTTTTCCATAATAAGGACCTCGCATGAACAAAAAGTAGTATATTTTGATCCCTCTCCAGGGATATAAAAATTGTTTCAGTTAATCTGACGCCGTTCCATCTGCGTCATGTCCCGCGATCAGTGCGCTGAGCCGTTCCCGGTTCCCATTCTGATCCAGAACTTCATTGGGAATGATCTCAAAGATCACGCCTCCGCCCAGGATCATGCTGATGCGGTTCTCTCCGTTGACCCAGGCACAGCGCTTAATTTCTATGGTATTGCTCTGATCGCCGAATTTCTGCGTGACGCTATTCTTATCTACAAGTAAAGTGTGGGGGCCGATAAATCCATCCTGGATCAGCTTGAGCCGGACGTAGCGCTTATAAGTGCGCCGCACCTTGCCCGGTGAGCAGCTCCGCCTGTCCGTGGTAAGCACCAGCATCGCCGCAGCCATCCCCATCACACCCAGCCGACTCCACACGGAGCTTTCCGGATGCGTCACTAAAAAGTAAACAGCCAGAATGATGAAAATGGCATTCGTGACAATATATTGGATCAGACTTCTCCGCTTGCTGCGCTGCAGCTTCAATTGGAATGCGATGACATCCTCATAATGCTCTTGTGTAATCGTATAATTCAGTTGCACATCAAATCCTCCTCTGCATGTACACAGCCAGCGCCAAATATCGAAGGCACGTAATTATCCAAAAAGGCCGTATTCAGCAAAATGCACTTACTGAATACGGCCTTTCTTTTTCAGAATCAGATGTTCAATGCGTTCTTCCGATCTCTCAGCTTCTTGCTGAACAGAGGAAGGACCAGGAACAGGATGGCAACGATCAGGCACACCACAGCAATGGGACGCTGCAGAATCCCGCCGAAGTTACCCAACTCGGCAGTCATTGCCATGCGGAAATACTTCTCCACCAAGGGTCCCAGGATGTAGCCAAGGATCACGGGAGCCATATCCACGCCCAGCTCCGTCAGGACATAAGCCAGAATGCCGCACACGATCAGGATCCACAGATCGAATGTACGATTATTCAGAGCAAAGGTGCCCAACACGCAGAACATGAGGATTGCGGGGAACAGATAGGAGAAAGGAATGTTCACCGCACGGACAAACACCTTCATCAGGCCCAATTCCATCACATACATCACGATATTGGCCAGGAAATAAGACACCATGACAGCGCCTACCACGTCCAGATCGGATGTGAACAGCAGGGGGCCCGGCTGCAGGCCGTGGATCATCAGGCCGCCGATCAGAGCTGCCGTTACTAGGTCGCCGGGAATACCCAGGGTGATCAGGGGGATCAGAGCACCGCCGTTTACAGCGTTGTTGGAGGACTCAGAGGCGCAGATGCCCTCAGGAGAACCATGGCCAAAACGCTCGGGATGCTTGGACATCTTCTTAGACTGGTTATAGGTGATCAGCGTGGACGCATTCTGACCGATACCGGGGAGAATGCCGATGCCGGTACCGATAAGGCATCCCAGCACGATGGGCACCATGCAGCCCTCCATCTCCTTGACAGGAGGCAGGAAGGACATTTTTCCAACTTCAATCTTCTTTTTTTCTTTGCTGAGGTCGCGGCACTGATGCAGGATCTCACTGATCGCGAACAGACCCATCATCAAAGCAGTGGAGTTCAGTCCGTTCATCAACTGCCAGTTACCAAAAGTCAGGCGCTGTACGCCGGAAATAGAGTCAATGCCGAAGCTGCCCAGCACAATGCCGATCAGCGCGCCAACCAGACCCTTGAGCAGATCGTTAGACGCCATGGTGATGACCACAGCCAGACCCACCAAGGCCACGGCGAAATACTCCCAGTTACCGAAGATCAGGGAGACCTTAGACAACTGCGGTGCCAGGAAGAACAGGGCCAGGGCGGAGACCGTACCGCCGATCAGGGAGGCGAAAACGCCGATAGACAGCGCGGTACCAGGTTTGCCGCTTTTAGCCATGGGATAACCGTCATAGCAGGTAAAGATAGAAGACGGGGTGCCAGGGATATTGATCAGGGTCGCCGTGATCAAACCGCCGCTGATACCGCCCACGTAAATTGCCACCAGCAGAGTCAGGCCCTGCACAGGAGTCATGGTATAAGTGAAGGGGATCATCAGAGTCACGCCCAGAACGGCCGTCAATCCGGGAATACATCCGAAAACAATTCCCATAAAGACGCCGAAAAACAGCAGTGCGATAGAAAACGGGTCGCCAAAGATAGCCTGAAAGCCAACAATCATTGCTTCCACGGCTTCAGCCTCCTTTCGTACTCACGCAATTTGCAGGGGGCCCAAGGCCCCGCTGCAAACTGCGCAAAATCAATCAATGATACAGAAAATTTGTTTTGCGAAATAAGGCTTACTTCATTTCCTCGAAGACGGGAGCCAGATCCTCGACCCAGCCGCTGATCTTCTCCTTCAAAGCAGCACCGTCAACATAGTTGACTTCCAGGCCCAGGGCCAGGACGTCCTGCTCGAATTCGGGATTTTCGCAGACCTTCTTGATAGCCTCCTGCAGAACAGCCTGCTGCTCCTGGCTCATGCCGGCAGGAGCATACCAGCCGCGGGGCTTCGTGGTGACAACGTCATAGCCCAGCTCAGCGGTGCAGGGAGTGTCGGGCAGGAACTTAGCGCGGCGATCGCCAACAGTCAGCAGAGCGATGTGATCGCCGGAGGTGATAGCGGACTGGATATCAGCGCAGGAGTTGACGCTCAGCTGGACGTGGTTGCCCATCAGAGCGGTCTTGTTCTCAGCGCCGCCGTCATAGGGGACAACGACAACATCATCGCGGATGCCCAGAGCGTCCAGAG
>OBAE01001732.1_pt1 | contig 10496 bp, 8 predicted proteins | sample 1517641 | NCBI WGS metagenome assembly OBAE01 (sample SAMN04571701, study PRJEB22368) | human gut metagenome | biome: human gut; material: stool | host: Homo sapiens | place: Luxembourg | collected 2012-08-30 | reverse complement strand
TGTACCCTCACTTCTCCAGAAAAAAAGAACTCCTGCTCTTGTGTTATTCATCACATTTTGTTGTGAAAATCAACATAAGCATGAGTTCTTTCTTTTATCCTTTTTTTCAAGTCGAACAGTCAGCTCTGTCAGAAGAAGATTCCAACCTGCTCCAGAAACTGTTCCGGCACTTCCACATGTGGAAAATGCTTAGTTTCTTTAAGTGTTACAGCTTCAACAGACGGATTGACGTTCTTATATGCTTCTACGATCGCTTCACCATTGTTCTCAGCTTCACCTTCAACAATATAAAGACTGTTATCGATTTCTTTCAGTCCACGGGTAATATCAATATTCATATATTTGGATGCCTTATTTGCATAAACATTCTTTGCATAACAGCCGCCTCTGTGCGCTGCCTCATAATATGCATCCTGCAGGTCTCTGTCCGGATGGAACGGATCAAATGCATAATTCTCAATGAATTCGTTATTAACAGCATCTCTTGATACGACCATGTGATAAACCAATGTTCCAAACACCGGAATTTCCAGACATCTGCGGAGAAGTTTTTCTTTCTTTCCAGGCATCTGTTTCAGACTTGAAAGACTGACCGGATTTACCATCATAATCTTGTTGAACAGATCTTTTTCATTGTGACATGCCATCACAACAAAAGATACTGCATATCCGTTCACGATAACATCTGTCTTCTCTCCGATCACATTTTTAATAAAATCGCAGATGGCCTGTACATAAACAAAGTTTGTATAAGTTATTCCTGACTTCTCAGAACGTCCGCATCCCGGAAGATCCAGGTTATAGACCGTATGTTCCAGTGCAAGATCATCCTCGATCTTACCCCACTCATATCCGGAACCACCCGGAAGCATATCATGGATCAAAAGAATCGGGCTTCCTTTGCCTTTTTTTGTATAATAAATATCACCAAAGCGCCAGTGATAATAGTTTCTTACATCCGTGTCCAGCATTTCCTTCAGACAGGCGGATGCTGCAATCACTTTATTTATAATATGAATAGTGGCAGTTGTTGTCATAACCAGTGCTGCTGCAGACAGCAGACGTTTGCTGTGTTTCTTCATGTTCTACCTCCCTTTTTCCATCACCTGAATATCTATATTATACGATAAAAAAGGTCTTTTTACAATCTATAACAGAGAAAGAAGTTTCTCTACATCTTCCATTCTGGTTGCCCAGCTGGTTGCAAATCGGACTACCGTATGTGTATCATCCTTCTTCTCCCAGAAGCTGAACTGGACATCTTTTTTTAATTCTTCCATCTTACGGTTCTCCAGAACAACAAACTGCTGATTAGTAGGTGAATCTATGTAAAATGTATATCCTTTTTCTTTCAGTCCCGCTTTAAGAACGGCGGCTGTTTCGATAGCATTTTTACCAATTTCAAGATAAAGATCATCTGTAAAAAGCGCATCAAACTGCACCCCCGTAAGTCTGCCTTTTGCAAGCAGGGCTCCATGCTGTTTGACTCTTGTAAGGAAATGCTTCGGCATACTGTCTCCGGTAAACACAACAGCTTCTCCGCATAAAGCACCCGCCTTGGTTCCTCCGATATAAAATACATCGCAAAGCTTTGCAATATCCTGTAAAGTCACATCTGTTTCTTTGCTGACCAGTCCATAAATCAGTCTGGCTCCGTCCATAAAAAGAGGAATTTTATATTCCCTGCATACTGCAGAAAGCTCCGTCAGTTCTTTTTTTGTATACAGTGTTCCATATTCTGTCGGGTGGGAAATATAGACCATTCCCGGAAATACCATATGCTCATGATTCTCATCTCCGTAAAAAGTCTCAACCAGATTCTTAAGATCCGCCGCATTGATTTTCCCATTCTTTTCCGGAAGTGTCAGGACTTTATGTCCGGTAAATTCGATCGCACCGGCTTCGTGTGTACTTACATGTCCCGTCTGAGCCGCTACAACGCCCTCATACGGCTGTAACATCGTATCAATGACAATCTGATTGGTCTGCGTGCCGCCTGTCAGTAAAAAGGCTTCTGCGTCCTCACAGCCACATGCCTTCTTGATCTTTTCTTTTGCTTCTTCACAGTAATGGTCGGTTCCATATCCAGGAAGCTGCTCCATATTGGTATCGATCAGGTGCTGAAGGACTTTTTCATGTGCACCTTCTGAATAATCATTTAAAAAATATAACATCTCTGATTCCTCGCTTATTATAAAATCGACTCTATTTTATCACCAGGAAGATTTTTTTACCACTGGCAAACAAAAAAATACCCCGCGAGCAACTCGCGGGGCAGGTTCGTATAAATTTAATTTTCTTCTGTAGCTGTATCGGATGTACTTTCTTCGGCATCTTCCGTATCCGGATTCACCATCTTCTGGTAAGCTTCATCCAGATCTTTTACATTCATTTTGTTCACCAGATAAACTTTATCCTCAACTACCGCTGCATAGAAGTTTGTATCATATTCATAATACTTCACCGTAGTTTCTTTTCCGTCTTTATCTTTAAAGATAAAGGTATATGCCGGATCTCCTTCTGGAGTATACTCCTCAGTAAGACGTTCCTGTGCGGTCATGTTGATGAGTTTATTGTAGAAAGTCGTGAATGTGGATTCATCGAGGTCTTCGCCATCTAACTTGTAAGTTGTTGTAGTAGTCTCTTCCTCATCATCAGAAGAACTTTCATCAGAGGAGTCTGTATCTGTGGAACTCTCATCCGATGTTTCTGTACTGCTTTCATCTGTAGTATCAGAATCTGTATCGTCTGTGGTATCTTCATCTTCTGCCTTTACGGTTTCCGTTACAACGTTTATTGTATGATCTCCATCTGCACTCTGTACCTCCAGGGAATCCAGATCATTAACCGATACATAGCTTACAGACAGGTTGTAGAAATCAGACATTGTACTGTCGAGGATATCTGTCAGAGAATCTTTCGTAATCGTGTAAACTTCTTTGCTGTCATCTACTTTCACATAACGGTCATCGCCGGTCTCATCTCCCACATAAATGGTAAGCGTCTTCTCTACCGTCTGTGTTTCCTGTTCTTCCTCGGTATACTTCACAGTAATAACTGCATACGGATCGTCAAATCCATACTTGGAATCGTCGGTGCAGTTATAATCTACAAATTTATCGTATGCCAGAGATCCTATCGCTGAAGTTACAGTTCCTGCTTTTGTAGTATCTGCCTTCTCTGTAGTTTTACCATCAGACACATTCCAGAACAGATTATCTGCATCCTGTGTAAGCTCATAACTATTCTCTTTATCTACTTTAACATCTGTGATCGTAGCAGATGTTACGGATGGAAATGTGCCACTCTCCGCAAAATCATACAAAGTTCCCATAAAAGGCTCTATTGAGCTGCTGGATACCAGATAAACATTTTTATCATCATCCTCTTTTTTCACATAGTACTGATTATTTGAAGATTCCATTCCAATCTGAAGACTTGTATCACCATCAGCTGTTGTCAGCGTAATGGTATTCTGCGGATTATCCAGATCATACTGACTCATATCTTCCACATCGGAAATCTCCTGGTCAGCAGTCAGGGATGCAACTCCCTTGACTGCACTGTCAACCGTGTCCTGATTCACCGGAAAATTCGCATCAGATTTTTCTGTCCAGCTATCATCTTTTTTATCAAATTCTACTTCATTCTGGTCTGCGGTAAATGAAACTGCTGTTATATCATCTGCCTCCAGACTTACCAAATCTACACTTGTGTCATTCTCTTCAGTTTCTTTTTCTTCCTGTGAGGTAACATAAAAGTTTACGCCTTCATACGCTGCACACAGCACTCCCAATACGACTACTGCCGAAACCAGTTTGACTGTTTTTTTCTTCATTTATGCCTTTCTCCTTTTCAGCCATACCATAAATCCCATTACCAGGAAGACTACCGGGATGATTCCCATTACCATGATCTTCCAGAAGCTTACATCATAAGCAGTCAGTGTCAGATAGGAAATCTGCAGGTTTTTAGATGGAACAGAAATTGTTGATGTCTCATCCGAGCTGCACATCCAGCTCAGAGAACTCATGATCATCTGCTCATTTCCACCGGATACCATCTGGTTGATCTGGCTGTCCATCAGATTTGAAGAAGTATAATAAACGATCTGTGTCTCTTTGTCATCATCCAATGTTTCTGTAATACTTACACCAAGATCAAACGGACCATCAATATCATCATCGTTTTTTTCAATCGCTCCACTATTGACATCCACTTTGGAATAAGCACTGTCAGAAGTTGTCAGAAGACTGTTGATCGTAACGGTATCTCTGACATCATCTGTCTTCTTGATTCCCTGTGCATAAGGCATCAGAACATAATAACCTTTGGATGCAAAATCAGAGACTGCATCGGTGCTGTTGACTGTCGGTACCAGATAATAAGGCATCTGCGCATAATGCTGCGAATCGCCTTCAATTACAATACCCTCTGTTCTCTCTACTCCATAGTTCTTGAGAACCGCATCAAAATTATCCATGGATTCTTCTGTATAATCAGAGAAGATCATAGCTTTTCCGCCATTTTCAAGATAATCAATAATCGCATCTTTCTCAGATTCGGAAATATCGGAAGTTGGTGCGTTGATTAGCAGGCACGCAGCATCATCCGGGACACTTTCTTCTGTGATCAGGTTCAGAGATTTAATATCAATATTTGCTTTCTGGATATCTTCCTGAAGAGTAGAATCCAGGTCTTTTTCACCATGTCCATCCAGTGTATAAAGAACCGGAAGGTCTTCGGAAGTTACATAGGAAATAGCACTGTCGATCTGCCCTTCTCCATCGAATCCTGTCGTTGTGGACTGATACGTATTATAATCAATCGAAGATTCATAAATACTGCTGTAATTTACAACTTTGCTTCTGTCACCACATACCACGATCAGGCTGTTTGCAGCAACATCATCACTGGTATATTCTGACGTAAATTTCGGATTTACAACAGGATCTTTCTGTTCTACTTTAATATGATCTGATCCTTCTTCATATTTCTCAAGTAACTTTTTAATCGTTTCATCTTCAGAGCCGCTCTGTACGACCTGATAAATCGTTACATCTTTATCCAGTTTTTTCAGGAAGTTCTTTGTATCATCAGTTATACTGTAAAGTTTCTGAGCACTGACATCCACTTCTGTATATTTGGATGGAAGGGAACCAACGATCATATTGACTACAAGAACGATTACGATAAATACTGCACTGATCACAACGCTGTAAGAACCGTTCTTGATGTATTTTTTATTCATGGAATCCTTTATTTTCTGTTTTAAAGGTTTCTTTTCTTTTTTGGCTGTCTCTTTTGCCGGATTTTCAATCTTATCTGCTTTCTTTGCTTTCAGTTTTTCCGTAAATTTCATTGTCTCCCACCTCCTTAATTCCAACGTCTCTTCGCAATAGACTGTACAGTCAGAAACAGGCAGACTGCAATCACAGACAGGAAATACAAAATGCCTTTGACATCAAAGATTGCATTTGCAAAATTGTCAAAATGGCTGCTCAGGTTGAAGATATCCAGAATTTTCTGGATTCCACCTGAGAAAAAGCTGGAATTTACAACATAAACAATGACAAGTGCGATCTCCCCAACTATACAGATGACTGCTGAGATCAGGAAGTTTTTGATCATTGTATAGATTATGATCGCTGCTGCCAGAATCAGAAGTCCAAATGTAACACAGGTAGAAAGTGCTCCTTCTGAGAAGAAAGAGGAAATTCCATTCATCATATAAAAAGCAAACAGAATAACAAATGTCAGTACTGCCGCAATTACCTGACTTTCTGTCAATGAGGAAATAAACACACCAATTGCAAGATTTGCACATCCCAGAAGGAAAAATCCAAGGATCGCAGTGTATGCTGCTCCCAGAGATACTGTTCCGAATTTTGTCATGAGCAGTGGATACAGACACATAATCAGCATCGGAATCGCAAAGATCGTAACCAGTGCAAAATATTTACCAAAAACAATTTTTTCAATAGACACCGGTGCTGTAAGAAGCAGCTGATCTGTTTTCTGTTTACGTTCTTCTGCAAGAACTCGCATTGTAAGGATCGGCACACTGATCAGAAATACAAAGGTCAGTGCACTTAATGTGTACTCAAAACGAGGATATGCTGCTCCAAGCTGATATGCTGAAAAATAAATACCTGTCAGAAGCAGGATAAAAAATATGAACAGGTAACCGATCATAGAAGTAAGGTAACTTCTCAGCTCCCTTTTATATACTGCGATCATTTATTTTCCCCCTCCTTTTTGTCTGTCTCTTTTTCGTTCTTTTTCTTCTTATCATCTTCAGTCAGTTCAAGGAAGATTTCCTCCAGAGATACTTTCTTCGACTGCATTTCCAGAATTGGGCAGTGTGCATCTGCCATTTTGAAGAACACCTCTTCACGGATATCCATATCCTCTTTTGTAGAAAGCATTACATTCCATGCATGTTCTTCCTTTGCATCCTCTATCTTAATATCTTTGATATCACTGATCTGTCCAAGTGCAATGCGAATATGATCTTTATCACCTTTCACAAGCAGATTTAAGGTATTGGAACCTTCTGCAAGTTTACCAAGGTTTTCCGGTGTATCACTGGCAACCAGTTTTCCATGAGAAATGATCAATACATAATCGCAGACAGCACTGACTTCTGACAGAATATGCGAACTTAAAATAACTGTATGTTTTTTCTTAAGGCTCTTGATCAGATCACGGATCTCAATGATCTGTTTCGGGTCAAGACCTACGGTTGGCTCATCCAGAATGATTACTTCCGGATAACCAAGAATTGCCTGTGCAAGTCCAACTCTCTGTCTGTAACCTTTGGACAGATTCTTGATCAGACGGTTTTTCATATCGGTAATCTTTACCATTTCCATGACTTCTTCTACCATGGATTTTTTTTGATCTTTTGGGATTTTTTTGAGATCAGCAACGAAATTCATATATTCGCCTACTGTCATGTCGAAATAAAGAGGCGGCATCTCCGGCAGATAGCCGATGCATTTTTTTGCCTGCTCCGGTTCATCCAGTATGTCATGACCATCAATGGTTACCGTTCCCTCCGTAGATGCTATATAACCAGTAATCATATTCATAGTCGTAGATTTACCAGCTCCGTTTGGCCCCAGAAAGCCGTAGATTTTGCCCTTCTCGATTTTAAAAGAAAGGTGGTCAACTGCCGTATGGTCTCCATAGCGTTTGACCAGATTGTTTACTTCAATCACAAGTCTCTCCTCCTTTTTCTTTAAACAGAATATTGTATTCTGCAAATATTTACAAAATAAAAGATGCCTCCAGGTGAAACAGAGATAGGGGGTACCTGGAAGCATCTTCCATCATGAGCCGGCTTTAACGTCTGCTCTGAAAATATTCTATGAGGAAGTTGTGATAAAAATTGGATAAATCTGTGATGATTTTGTGAAAATAAAACGTATTTTTGAAATAGTTTTTCTAAAAACAGTTTCTGTTTATGAAAGAGGCTCTTTCAGTGGTGTTCCTGCCTTACGCGGATAGCGGCCCGGTGTTGGTTTCATTTTCTCGATCACAACGAGAGAACGCTGGATTTCAGAATCCGGAAGATTAAAATAAACCACATCCTGAATCTTGCCGCCGAGGATCTTAACTGCTTTTTCTGCCTGCTGCAGTTCTTCCTGAACCGTGCCAGACTTGTAAGAAATAAAATTTCCGCCCACTTTTACATATGGAAGACAGTACTCAGACAACGTAGCCAGATTGGAAACCGCGCGGGATACGCACAGATCATACTGCTCACGGTATGCTTTATTTTTGGCAAATTCTTCTGCCCTGCCATGAATTGCAGTAATATTTTCCAGTTTCAGAAGAGCAAATGTTTCTTCGAGAAAATTAACTCTCTTCTTCAATGAGTCAAGAAGACAGGCTTCCAGATGCGGAAACGCAATCTTAAGTGGTACTCCCGGAAATCCGGCTCCTGTTCCGATATCCATAATTTTGCTGACTTTTGTCATATCTACTGCCTTCACACAGGCAAGACTGTCCAGGAAGTGCTTTACCAGCACTTCCTGAAACTCGGTAATACCAGTCAGGTTCATGACCTTGTTTTTTTCTGCCAGATATTCATAAAAAGCAATAAACTGCTGTTTCTGTGTATCATTCAGAGCAATTCCGAGTTCTTCACACCCTTGCTCCAGTACTTTCAGATCATAAGACAATATTATATCCTCCTATTCTCAGGAATTTGAATTTCTTCTGTATTGTTCAAGATAAACCAGCAGTACAGAGATATCCGCAGGAGATACGCCTGAAATACGAGATGCCTGTCCGATAGAGATTGGACGGTATTCTTCCAGTTTCTGCCTTGCTTCGATACGAAGACTGCCAACCTTTTCATAATCCAGGTCTTCCGGAATTTTCTTTGCTTCCAGTTTTTTGAACTGCTCTACCTGCTTCAGCTGTCTCTTGATATATCCCTCATATTTCAGATTGATCTCTACCTGCTGCTTCACATCCCATGGAAGCTCCGGTCTTTCTTTGTCAATTGGTGCCAGATCTTCATAGTTCAGTTCCGGTCTACGGATCAGTTCTGCAATCGTTGTTCCGGATTTCAGAAGTGTACTTCCTTTTTCTTCCAGCAATTTCTGGACCTCCGGTGTTCCGCCGATCGTTGCATGTTCGGTACGCTCGATTTCTTTCTGAATTGCCTCTTCTTTTCGAAGAACTGCCTGATATGTTTCTTCATCGATCAGACCAACCTGATATCCTTTTTTACGGAGACGAAGATCTGCATTATCCTGTCTCAGCAGAAGACGATATTCTGCACGGCTTGTCATCATTCGATACGGTTCATGGTTTTCTTTTGTAACCAGGTCATCGATCAGTACTCCAATATAAGCTTCGGAACGGTCCAGAACCAGCTGTTCCCGGCCTTTTACCTCCATGGCTGCATTGATTCCGGCAATCAGCCCCTGTGCTGCTGCTTCTTCATATCCGGAGCTTCCGTTAAACTGTCCGCCACTGAACAGGCCTTTGATCTTTTTGAATTCCAGCGTCGGATACAGCTGCCGTGGATTGATGCAGTCATACTCAATTGCATAGGCGTTCTTAACAATCTTTGCATGTTCCAGTCCCGGAACAGAATGGTACATTTCATCCTGTACATCTTCCGGAAGAGAACTGGACATACCTCCAATATACATTTCATTCGTATAAAGTCCTTCTGGTTCAATAAATACCTGATGACGTTTTTTATCCGCAAAACGAACGACCTTGTCCTCGATAGATGGACAGTATCTCGGTCCGGTACCTTCAATCATACCGGAATACAATGGCGAACGGTCCAGATTATTACGGATGATCTCATGCGTTTTTTCGTTTGTATAAGTCAGCCAGCAGGACTTCTGCTGGATCTGTACAGACTCCGGATCCGTTGAGAATGAGAATGGAACTACTCTTTCATCGCCAAACTGCTCTTCCATTTTGGAATAATCGATCGTATTTCCGGCAATTCGTGCCGGTGTTCCTGTCTTGAAGCGGAACATCTCGATTCCAAGCTCTTTGAGTGAATCTGTCAGATAATTGGCCGCCTGCAGTCCATTTGGTCCGGTATAATTGCTGACATCACCGTAGATACATCTTGCTTTCAGGTACGTTCCTGTGCAGAGTACAACTGCCTGGCAGTGATAAACTGCACCTGAATAAAGCTGCACTCCTGTAATTTTGCCTTCTTCCACGAGAAGCTTTGTGACTTCTCCCTGTTTAATGGTCAGATTTTCCTGATTTTCCAGAGTCTTTCTCATCTCTGTGCTGTAGGCCTGTTTGTCTGCCTGTGCTCTCAGTGAATGAACTGCCGGTCCCTTGGAACTGTTCAGCATCTTTGACTGAATAAAAGTTTTGTCGATATTTTTTCCCATCTCTCCGCCAAGCGCATCCAGTTCTTTTACCAGATGTCCCTTGGAGCTGCCGCCGACATTCGGGTTACATGGCATTAAGGCAATACTGTCTACGCTTACCGTAAACATTACTGTATCCAGCCCCAGACGTGCACAGGCAAGTGATGCTTCACAGCCTGCATGTCCCGCTCCTACTACAACAATATCACAGGTTTTTTCCAGTGTTTTTGTCTCCATTATTTATCTTCCCTTCTTATTTACCAACGCAGAATTTGCTGAAAATCTCGTTTACGAGGTCTTCTCCCACAGATTCACCCACTATGCGTCCAAGACTCTCGTACGCATTCATCAGGTCAATGGAAAAGAAGTCCTCGGACATTCCCATAGCAATACTGTCCATTACAAGCTTCAGGCTCTCTTTTGCTTCTTCAAGTGCGGCCTTATGACGGGCATTTGTAATATATACCTCATCGTTAAAGGAAAGCTCTCCATGGAAAAACATCCTCTTAATCTCATCCTCCAGCTGACTGATTCCGGTTTCTTCCACAACAGATACCGGAATGACCGGGCTTCCTGTTTTTTCCTTTAATTCTTCAATATCAACAGCCGCCTCAAGATCTGTTTTATTGT
>OBAE01001725.1_pt1 | contig 10525 bp, 10 predicted proteins | sample 1517641 | NCBI WGS metagenome assembly OBAE01 (sample SAMN04571701, study PRJEB22368) | human gut metagenome | biome: human gut; material: stool | host: Homo sapiens | place: Luxembourg | collected 2012-08-30 | reverse complement strand
ATCCCTGCCGCTGCGGCTGGTACGGGCATCCCTCCGGGCGCTGCCGCTGCTCACAGAAGGACGTGGAGAAATACGTCTCCAAAATTTCCGGCCCGCTGCTCGACCGCATGGACTTACAGGTCAGCGTCCCCTCGGTGGAGTTCGAGGCTATGCGCCGCCGCGAAAAGGCGGAGTCCTCCGCCGCCGTGCGCGAGCGCGTCAACGCCGCGCGGGACATTCAGAAAAAGCGCTTCGCCGGCACGCCCATCACCTGCAACGCCTACATGACCGCGCCGATGGTCGGTGAATTCTGCCGACTCGACGCCGCGGGTGAGAAGCTCTTAAAGGGCGCGTTCGACCGCCTCGGGCTCACCGCCCGCAGCCACGATAAGCTGCTGCGCGTCGCGCGCACCATCGCCGACCTCGACGGCAGCGAGAAGATCGAGAGCTATCACCTTGCCGAGGCCATCCAGTACCGCAACACGGACATTCTGAGGGGGGAAGGCTGATGAAAAAGTACGATGCTATGCGTCTTTCCGGCACGATTCTGCTCGCCCACCTGGCGCTCTGCGCCGCATTTCTCCTGCTGCTTATCGCTGCATCCGGCTCAACATCGGCCTTTACGTTCCGCTCGCCCTACGGACTTGTATTGGGACTGCTGTTCATCGGGTTACCGGCGTTTGCCTTTGGCTGGGGGCTGCGGTCGGCGAAGGACCCCTTTGACAAAAAGCTCTGCTGGAATGCCGCAATGGTGCTCTATGTACTTAACGCGGCCGCTTTCCTGCTTGCGCCGGAGTTCGGCACCGGGAATGTGATCGCTATGTGGTGGGGGGTGCCGATGGCTCCCGCGCTCGCGGGACTGAACGCATTTGCCGCGCCGCAGTCCGCCCTCTATCTTTTCGGCGGCGCGCTGCTCGCCGCCGTCGAGCCGCTGTGCCTGACGCTCGGCCTGCTCTCCGGCAGACGCGCGGAGAACGAAACCGCAAAAAATACCGGCGCTCCCGCCGAGGCGGCGGAGCGCACGGACGATAAGGAGAAGAATCCCCATGCGTGAAATGATCTTGTGCAAGCTCGGCGAGGTGGTCCTCAAGGGCCTCAACCGCCGCAGCTTTGAGGACAAACTGATCGGAAACCTGCGCCGCCGCACGGCGAAGTGCGGCAATTTCCGTATCTATTCCAAACAAAGCACCATCTATGTCGAGCCGGTGAACGACGAGAGCGACCTCACCGCCGCCTACGCCGCCTGCAAGCAGGTCTTCGGCGTCATCGCCGTCAGCCGCGCCCTGCCCTGTGAAAAGGACGTGCAAGCCATCATCCGCACCGCCAAGGATTACCTTGCCCCGGAATTTGCCCGCGCGAAGGATTTCAAGGTCGAGAGCAAGCGTGCGGACAAAACCTTCCCGCTCACCTCCATTCAGCTCTCCCAGCAGGTCGGCGGCGCGCTGCATCAGGCGTTCCCGCGCTGCGCGGTCAACGTCCACGACCCCGAGCTGACGGTGTTTATCGAGCTCCGCGACGACGCGGCCTACGTCCACGGACCCGCCGAGGCGGGTGCGGGCGGACTGCCCATCGGCATGGGCGGCAGCGCCGTGTCGCTCCTCTCCGGCGGCATCGACTCGCCCGTCGCCTCCTACATGATGGCAAAGCGCGGCGTGTCGCTCGAAATGGTCCATTTCTTCTCCCCGCCCTACACCTCCGACGCCGCCAAGGAAAAGGTGCTCGAGCTCGCGCAGCTGCTCACGCCGTGGTGCGGGCGGCTGACCGTCCACATCGTGCCGTTCACCGAAATTCAGGAACAAATTCGTATGAACTGCCCCGAGGACCATTTCACGCTCATCATGCGCCGCTTCATGATGCGCCTTGCCCAGCGCGTGGCAGACGAGGTGCGCGCCAAGGCGCTCGTCACCGGCGAATGTCTCGGGCAGGTCGCCAGCCAGACGATGGAGGCTCTGCGCGTGAGCGAGGATGTGGCGGAGCTGCCCGTCCTGCGCCCTCTCATCGGCATGGACAAGGAGGAGATCATCCGCATCTCCCGAAAGATCGGCACGTTCGACACGTCCATTCTCCCCTATGAGGACTGCTGTACCGTCTTTACCCCGCGCCATCCCAAGACCAAGCCCCATGTGGAGGAGGTGCGCGAGCTGGAGGCCGTGCTGGACGTCGACGCGCTGTGCGACCGCGCGATGGCGGGCCGCGAATTTGTACGCATCAAATTCTGAAAGGAAGTCTTTACTATGGCGGAAAACGAAAAATTGATCGAACAGCGCTGCTGTGAGCTGCTCAAGGCGCGCGGCATGACCTTCGCCGCGGCGGAGAGCTGCACCGGCGGCCTCATCGCCAAGCGCATCACGGATGTGCCGGGTGCGTCGCTCGTCTTCATGGGCGGCGTGGTGAGCTATACCGACACGGTCAAGCACCGCGTGCTCGGCGTTCCGGCAGAGATGCTGGAGGAATACGGCGCGGTGTCCGCGCCCGTTGCCCGCGCGATGGCGGAGGGCGCGCGCAGGGCGACCGCCGATCTTGCCGTCAGCGTCACGGGCGTTGCGGGTCCTGAGCGCGACGAGCGCGGCAACGCCGTCGGCACGGTATTCATCGGCTTTTCCACTCCGGAGGAGACGGTCGCCGAGCGCTTCGACTTCGGCGAAAAGAGCCGCGCGGAGATCCGCGCGCTGTCCGCGGAGGAGGCGCTCAAGCTGCTGGAGGAAAAGATGAAGGAAGTGTAAGAGCCGAAGGCTGTGAGAAAGGAGAAACCATGAAAAGAAGCACTGGACGATTGCTTGCTGTGCTGTTGGCGGCGCTGACGCTTTTGGCGTCAGGCTGCGGAGAAAAGCAGGAAACGCCGGACGGCGCACCGGATAAGCCCCTGATGCAGGAGGAAGATCTGGCGGTCGAGCCGCAGCCGGACGCGAACTTTACGCTGGAGCTGCCGGACGGATTTTTGAGTCTTGGAACGGACTACGAGCCGAACGGGGAGACGCAGGATGCGACCTATGACAGCGACGGGATGCTGCCCTATGACTTTGCGCGCCATTACGACGCGGACGCGCGGCTCGTCGTCGGGACGGACTACTACCCTGAAACGGGGCGTGAGGTCATCAGCTACCTGCGCACCGACGCGGTGGGCGTGGGAACGCCGCGCGGCGTCAAGGTCGGCGACAGCGAGAAAGCGCTGCTGACGGAATACCCGGAAGCGCTTTACTGCATCGCGGCAGACGAGTCCGAGCTCTATGACGGCTACAGCGACGAAAGCGGCTACAGCGAGCCCGCCTATGACTTCGACCGCGCCTACGTCTGGCAGCCGCAGACGCCGCAGGACGGCGGAAACTACGACGTCCGCGACATTGCGTTTTACCTGAAGGACGGCACAGTGACCGCAATTACGATGACAAAGCCGTATGCGTTCCGCTTTGTCTACGGTGTGGACCGAGACGCGGCGCTGCGCCTTGCGGAAGAAAACCGCGCGCAGATGTGCGGGCAGTGAAAAAAGCACAAAAAGCGAGGGATGCGTGAGCGTCCCTCGCTTTTGCTGTATTTGCTTGTGGCCGGGATCAAAGCTCGAGCGCGAGCTGCGCGTCGTCCGGCGCGGAAGCATCCAGCCCGAATTCGCTCGGCAGATAGCGCGGGCAGACGTTTTCACCTGTTGTAATGACGGAGGCGGCAAGGCGCGTGCCGATCTCGCAGGATTCCATCATGGTCTTGCCGTAGGTCTGGCCGATGACCGTCCCGGCAAAGAACGCGTCGCCCGCGCCGGTCGTATCCTTGACGTCGACCTTTTTCGCGGGGCAATAGCCCTCCTCGCCGTCAAGCGTTGCAAAGACCGCGCCCTGAGCGCCCATCGTGACGACCATGCGGCGGATCTGCGCGCCGCGAGCTTCAGAAATAAGCAAAAACGACCTCTCCGCCGCGTGTGACGGCGCAAAATGAATAAATTGCAAATTTTACTTTTCGCATTGCAAAGCCGATCATTTTGTGCTATGCTTGACGCAAGGATACCGTACCGTCGCGGTACGGATATTATGCAAAGGAGTGATTTCTTATGGTCAGACTTATCATGGGTGAAAAGGGCACCGGCAAGACCAAAAAGCTCATCGAGCTTATCAACGCCTCTGCTGCCGAGGAAAACGGCAATGTGGTGTGCATCGAGGCCAAGTCCACGATGACCTTCGACATCCATTATCACGTTCGTCTCATTTCTGCCGACGAATATCAGATCACCACTTACGAGGGCCTGCGCGGCTTCGTCAGCGGTCTGTATGCCGGCAATTACGATATTTCCCACATCTTCATCGACAACCTCTTCAAGATCGTCGGCGGCGACTGCAATCAGGCGGCGGACGACTTCCTGGATTGGCTCAACCGCTTCAGCAACAACCACGGCGTCAAGTTCACCGTTTCGGTCTCCGGCGACCCCGGCCTTGCGACCGACGGAATGCAGAAGTACCTGTAACGCCAAAACCGCAAAGGGAGACGGCTTCTTGCCGTCCCCCTTTTTTTATTTCAGTACATAGACATTGCCGATGCCCAGCAGGCGGCACAGCTCCGTCTTTTCGGCGATGTCCGTCTCGCTCTCGTACCATACGACCGTGACCGAGCCGTCCTTCTCCGTGCGGTAGCCGCACGAGCTTTCGTGCTGCGCCGAGCGGTGCGTGCGCAGCGTGCCCTCGGACAGCAGCTCGATCAGCTCGCCCTCGGTCAGCTCGCGTGTGTCCGTTACCGCTCCCGCACGGGTCACCTGCAGCAGCGGCACGGCGCGCAGCGCCACGCTGCCGCCCTCGCCCGCCCTAACCGCCGCCGCGTAGACCTCCTCCATCGGCGCGCGCGGACTGACCGGCACGCTGCCGGACTCCTCCGTGATGCTCCCGGCGGTCACGCAGCCGGACGGCGCGCTTCCGTCCGCCGCTTCCGTGACCTTGATCGCGGCGTGCAGCCGGTCATAGGTGCGCAGCAGCACGGCAGCCGCCTGCTCGCGCGTCGCTTCCTTTTTCGGCTCGAAGTTGTATGCGCTCACGCCCTTGATGATGCCCATGCGGTAGGCAAGCGCGACATAGCCCTGCGCCACGGAGACGTCCGAAAACGGGCAGTCGTCCGCCGCCGCACCCGACAGCATGGCGAGCCCCAGCGCGCGCACGGTCATCTTCGCCATCTCCTCGCGAGTGATCGCATCATTCGGACGGCATTGACGGCTCTCGCCCGTCAATGCGCCGTGGGCATAGGCCGTCTCAATAGCGCTGTAATACCACTTCGCCGTATCCTGATTGTCCGTAAAGCTGCCCTTCTCCGGCGTGACGAGCTCCCAGCCCATCAGACGGCAGAGCGCTGTGGCGTAAGCCGCGCGGGTCATCGTCCGTCCGAGGCCGAACCTGCCTCCGCCGACTCCCTGCAGCAGTCCGGTCTGCACGCAGCGCCGGATGCTCTGCGCCGCCCAATGGCTTTCCGGCACGTCGGAAAAGCCCGCTGTTCCCGCTGCGCCGACGCTCAGCGTCAGCAGCAGCGCCAGCACAAGTGCCGTCAGGCACCTCCAAAGACGCATCATATCTTGTTCCGTCCTTTCCGGTGTTCGTCCGCCCGCCGCCGGTCCGCGCCGTATCCGCGCGGCGCGAGCGCCGAATGTCCGCAATGTGTTGTCATTATATGGGAATCGGGCGCAAAAAGCAATCTCTGTTTTGCTCTTTGCGCGTTCTTGACAGTCCTGCTCCTCCGGCATATAATCATCGCGCGGGCCGGCGGCCCGCCAAAACGCACTGCTTTCAAGAGGTATCACGCATGGATAAAGAGAGAGCCCGGCGGCTTTTTCTCACCGCCTTTTTCCTTTTCGCGCTCGCCAACGGCCTGAGCGGCTCCATCATCTCCAACTACTTCAAGGATGTTTTTCAGGTCGATTCCGTTCAGCGCGGCCTGCTGGAGATCCCGCGCGAGCTGCCCGGTGTTGTGGGCGTGTTCGTCATCGCCGCGCTCCCTTCGCTCGGCAACGTCTCGCTCTCCGTTCTCGGCTTCGCGCTGTACTGCGTCGGCCTGCTCGTGCTCGGCCTTTTCTCCCCGGGCTACTTTGTCATGCAGCTCTTCGTCTTCACCTATTCGCTCGGCGACCACATGGTCATGCCTATCCGCGACGCCATCGCCATGGACCTCGCCGACGAGGGCAAGACGGGTACATTTCTCGGACGCTACCGCGGCATGATGACGCTCGGCTCCATGCTGGCCTCGGCGCTTGTGTTCGTGGGCTTCCGCGTCGGCTTTTTCTATTTCCGCACCGGAGTCATCCCCTCGTTCTGCGCCGCACTGGTATTCCTCATAGTTGCGCTCGCCCTTCTCTGCCGTCTGCGAAAAACGCTGCCCGCGCTGGATGTGCGCAAGCGCAGCGGCGAGCGCAGGAGACTTCCCGTCCGCCGAAGGTACCTGCCCTATTACATCGTCACCGCCGTCTACGGCTTCCAGAAGCGGATGCGCCTTGTCTTTGCTCCATGGGTCATCATCGAGCTTCTCTCGATGGGCGCGGACACGGTGGCGCTGCTCGGCATCGCTGCCTATTTCTGCGGCGGCTGGGTCGCCCCGCTCATCGGAAAGTTTTTAGATCGATACGGTGTGCAGAAGGGGCTCGTGCTGGAGTCCGCCGGCGTTGCCGGGGTGTTCCTCTTTGCCGCGTGGGCCGCTTCCGGCATCGTGAACGGCTCGCTGCGCGGCTGGGGCGGCATGGCCGCCGCGTTTGCCTCCTACATCCTCATTTTCCTCACCGACCATTTCAATTCCGTCCACGTCATGCTCATGCGCGAGCTGAGCGAGTCGCCCGCGGACGTGATGGAAAACCTTTCCTTCGGCTTGAGCGTGGACCATGTCCTCGCCGTCACCGTCTCGGGCCTGCTCGGCGCGGTGTGGAAGTATGTCGGACCCCAGTATGTGTTCCTGCTCGGCGCGGCGGTCTGCACCGTCCACCTCGGCGTCGCGCTGTGGCTGAAGCGGCAGCGCCGCGCCGCCGTCTGAGCCTTCTTGATACGTCAAAAGCGTCCCGCCGTCGGCGCAACACTGTTAAGATAAGAACTGTAAAGGAAGAGAATTTATGTTTTCTCCCTTTACAGTTCTTTTTCGGCAATCTCATTTTACATACTTATATGCTAATTATATGCCAAGTTATTAAATTTACATAATAACAGCCATCGTTCTTATTATTGACATTTAAAACTGATGATGTTAAAATAAAAACGAAGATGCAAGAAGATCTGTAAACGAACGTATTTAAAAAGATTGTAGTATTATTTTGTTAATTAATCGAGTTTTGAATAAAGTTGCAAAAATTGAGAGACTGAAATAAGTGTAGTAGTTTTAATTTTTTAAAAGTGAGTTTTGTGAGACGGGTAAAGTGCTTTGTGAGAAAAGTGCGTTTGCTGGTCTCTTTTTGCATTTTTACACTTTTTAGGAGGCCAATCTGCTATGATTTCAGATTTGAATTTTCATTTAACAATTCGCACCATTCTTCAAGGTGAGAATTTCTTGTTTTCCAAGGAAAACGAGGATACCTATAATCCCACAACAAATGGCGATAGCTTTGTGTTCTTTTTCATATTTTGCGCTCTCGCTGCGCTGCCAACCACACCGGTCGACTTCTTCGATAACAGCTCCGCAGACTGTTGCGTAGAAGTTCAAGTTTCTTTCGACGGGGCAACTGCAACCGCTGCGATTCACACGGAAGCTAAAGATTCAGATGATATTATCGCGGCCATTAATGTTGCCTTTGCGAATACTGTCAGTAAATTGCCCGCATTGCCAGAAGCGTATAGGGTGTAAGAATGGATATTCCTTATATTCTAAAGCAAGCACTCATTTCATCCATCGCTGACATAGCCGCCGCCCGCGGCGGCTATGTCGGAGACTTACGCACCTACACTCGTAACCGCAAGCTGACGACCTTTGACATTATCTCGCTTCTCATTGGCTTTAGCGGCGGTTCGCTGAACAAGGAACTGCGTTTGTTCAACACCGATGTGACGCCGAGCGCGTTATCGCAGCGGCGCAAGGGCATTTCTCCACGCGCCTTTTATGAAGTGTGGCAGAGTTTTAATCGTCGCTGCGACAGCTTGACGCGGCAGCGGTTTCATGGCAAGTACCACCTGTGGGCGGTAGACGAAACGGAACTGCCGATTTTCCGTAATCCGAACTCCAGCAGTTTTATCATAACGCCCACTAACCCGCGTGGATACAATGCTCTGCACGCGAATGTTATTCACGACATCAACAATTCCGTTTTCGTAGATTGCGCTATGGGGCGGGACGAACAGGGGCAGCTGCTGGCGTTGATTTATCGGCGCAAATTTACAGAGCCAACCATCTTAGTCATGGACAGGGGTTATGAAAGCTATAACACCATAGCCCACTGCTGCAACATTCCAAACTTTTTCTTCGTTCTGCGCGTAAAACAGGGCAAGGCGGCTTTGCGAGATATTCAACGCCTACCGCTGGAAACGCTGGACGAGCCGTTTTCCGTCACAGTCACGACCTCGCAGCGGAACATCGGCAAAGAAAGCGGCTGGGTGTATTTGAACACAGGCAGCCGAAAAGGGAAAACGCTATCGGAAAAAACGCGGGTAACGCGCTTTGACTTCCCTGCGCCGCACACGATTAACTGCCGTGTTGTGAGGTTTGAAATCGGCAGCAGCGGCCACTACGAAACACTGTTGACAAATCTTCCGTGTGATGAATTTCCTGTTGAGGAAATGGAGAAGATTTACAGTCTACGCTGGCGTATCGAGCAGGGCTTTGACGCTCTGAAAAATAAAACGGGACTGAAATTTTTGCACGGGCGTTCTGACGATTGTGCGCTTCAGGAGTTATACGCGAAACTGACATTTTTCAACTTTACCTCTTTGATTTGCCGTGCCGTGGCAATCGGGAAAAGCAGCGGAACGCAGAATGAGGTAAAAATCTCTTTCAAGGACGCAACCGACCTGTGCCGCGATTTTTACCGAACGCCCAACTCAAGCGGCGAAAAGCTCTTGCAGGATGTTGCCAAATACACCTACTCCAACAAGAAAGGGCGAAAAGCGGAGCGCGGAACAATTAAACCAAAGACCTTTGTCGCGTTCACCTATCGAACATCGGCATAGCATCATAGACAGAAAAAGGCACGGGGCTGGTATTTTGAAATGCCAGCCCCGTGCCATATTTTTTTGTAAAAGCCCGTTTTGTGAGCTGAAAAGCGGCATTTTCAGAAAAATAAATGTGCTGCCTACTTAACAGCACCATAAAATCGCAAAAATAGTAATGTATCTTTGCTTTGGATTGGTATGTCGTTCTCATTTTCCAACAAGTCATGATACTGTCAAAAAATTTGACGCATATTTTGAAAAGCTGCAACAGAGAGAAGTCTAAATACAAATCTCAACAAGATTATTTACTGCATCAAAAAATCAGAGAATGTAAAAAAGTGTCCCCGTGCCTTTTTTGAAAAACAAATAGAATCATATTTGTTAAGGGAAAGAATTGCTTATTACTATTTTACAGAGAGTTCTCTGATTAATTAACGTGATGCAACAATTATCTCGCCCTCATAACACGAATTAAAAATTTTTATTCTTATATTGACATTGTTCTTTTCTTATAGTATCCTTTGTATGAAAGGCGGTGAGTTCGTGAGGTTATTAACACGGTGTCCTACCTGCAAACAGGAACTCGTTGCAAAAGTTCTGTCCTGTCCGGATTGTGGTTTGGAAATATCAAATATATTTGAGTTAAGTCCTTTTGACTACTTGGACACAGCCAATACTGATTTTCTTATGTGCTTTCTTAAATCGCGCGGCAATTTGAAAGCAGTTCAAGAAGCACTCGGTATCTCTTATCCAACGGCGAAGAAACAGTTAGAACGTGTGATAACAGCATTAGGACTGGCAAACGAAAATGTGGAGGTATTGAACATGGGTAGCTTTCATGCAACTTCTGGAACTGACGCATCAACGCTTATACGGAATAAATTAATTGAAGCGGGTGGAAAAGCCATTGTTTATTCTTACAAGAACATTCCCTATGAAATCCACTTAAGCGAAAGTGGTACAGGTTTTAACTGCGATGCACTTAGCCCCATATATTTTTACGAATTTAGGGTATTTGACATTATGGTAGACCTGCTGAAAAGTGAAGGCGGCGAAGCGCCTAAAGGCCAACCTCGCAAATACAAAGTTGGGTCTGAAAATTGCAACGAGCATACTGTAGCAGGAGCGATAGCACTAAAGTATTTTAATAAAGTAAAAGGCGAGACAGTCCTTGACCCGCAATCTGTTTTAGATGCTATCCTTGTGTGGGCTGATATTGCAGAAAACGGCAGGGGTAGTATTAGACTGACAGAAAACTATAGAAAGCTGGTAAATTATCATGTGTAATATTTTGGCATTTATAGCAGCAATTCTTTACGGCTTTGCAAAATCACTGCTCAATTATGGCGGAAAATGCAAAGGATACCGATGCAGACGACATTAGTAAGTCAAGCTAAAAGCTCCCCTGTCTACTTTTGATAAAGTAGACAGGGGAGCTTTCAGCTCGTCGAAAAAGTCCGGCTGGAGCT
>OBAE01001720.1_pt1 | contig 10567 bp, 8 predicted proteins | sample 1517641 | NCBI WGS metagenome assembly OBAE01 (sample SAMN04571701, study PRJEB22368) | human gut metagenome | biome: human gut; material: stool | host: Homo sapiens | place: Luxembourg | collected 2012-08-30 | reverse complement strand
CGGACGTTATGACCGCAGCGTTTCAAGAGTTTTCCGCAAAGAAGCTGAACAGGGATAAAAAGCCCTCTATCCGCAAAGCCCTTGCCGCAGCAAAGGACAAGGCGAAGCAGCTTAACGCCGCCCGCGACAAGGTAAAGAAAATAGACAGGGGGCGCGAGATATGAAGCAGATAAACTACAAAAAGCTGATAATCCCGAATATCCCGTATGTGTTCTTTGTCTATCTCTTTGATAAGGTGGGACAGGCGGTGCGGCTTGCCCCCGGCGCGGATATTTCCGAAAAGATACTCAATATCACACAGGGATTTTCCGAAGCGTTTTCAAATGCCTTGCCGAGCGTTCACCCGTTGGATTTGCTTATTGGCATTGTCGGCGCGGTGGTTATCCGTCTGATTGTCTATGTCAAAGGGAAAAACGCGAAGAAATACCGCAAGGGCGCAGAATACGGCAGCGCACGTTGGGGCAACGCCGAAGATATAAAGCCCTACATCGACCCAGATTTTCAGAACAACATCATTTTGACGCAGACCGAACGGCTTACCATGAACAGCCGCCCTAAATCACCGAAATACGCGAGAAATAAAAACGTCGTGGTGATCGGCGGCAGCGGCAGCGGAAAAACAAGGTTTTTTGTAAAGCCTAATTTAATGCAGCTTCATTCTTCCTACGTCTTGACCGACCCGAAAGGCACCGTCCTAATCGAGTGCGGAAAGCTGCTGCAACGGGCAGGCTACCGCATTAAGGTACTGAACACGATAAACTTTCGGAAAAGTATGCACTATAACCCCTTTGTCTATATCCGCAGCGAAAAGGACGTGTTAAAGGTTGTCAATACCCTTATCGTGAATACCAAAGGCGAGGGAGAAAAGAGCGCGGAAGATTTTTGGGTGAAAGCCGAGAGGTTACTATATTGCGCGTTGATCGGCTACATTTGGTATGAAGCCCCCGCCGAGGAAATGAACTTTATTACCCTGTTGGAACTTATCAACGCAAGCGAAGCACGCGAGGACGACGAGGAATACCAAAGCCCCGTTGATCTGCTCTTTGCCGATTTGGAAGAACGCAGCCCCGACCATTTCGCGGTGAAGCAATATAAAAAATACAAATTGGCGGCGGGCAAAACGGCAAAGTCAATCCTTATTTCTTGCGGTGCGCGTCTTGCCCCTTTTGATATAGAGGAACTCCGGGAACTCATGTCCTATGATGAATTGGAACTTGATACATTGGGCGACAGGAAAACCGCGCTTTTCCTCATAATGAGCGATACCGACGACACCTTTAATTTTGTTATCGCTATTTTGCAATCGCAACTTTTCAATTTACTTTGTGATAAAGCGGACGACGAATATAACGGCAAATTGCCTGTTCACGTCCGCTTTTTGCTTGACGAGTTTGCGAACATCGGACAGATACCCCGATTTGATAAACTGATTGCCACAATCCGCAGCCGGGAAATGTCCGCTTCTATCATTCTGCAATCGCAGAGCCAGCTAAAAGCCATTTACAAGGACGCGGCAGAAATCATACTTGATAATGCCGACAGCACCTTGTTTTTGGGAGGACGTGGGAAAAATGCAAAGGATATTTCGGATAACTTGGGACGGGAAACAATCGACAGTTTCAACACTTCCGAAAATCGCGGCACGCAGGTTTCTCATGGACTTACTTATCAAAAATTAGGAAAGGAGTTGATGACACAGGACGAAATAGCAGTTATGGACGGTGGGAAATGTATTTTGCAGCTACGCGGTGTACGTCCCTTTTTAAGCGACAAATACGATATAACGAAACACCCGAACTACAAATACCTTTCCGACTTCGACAAGAAAAACGCTTTTGACGTTGAACGGTATATGTCTACCCGTCCGGCAATCGTAAAGCCCGATGAAGCCTTTGACATATACGAAATAGATTTGTCCGACGAGGACGCAGCCGCCGAGGAATAACGGCGGCATTTTCATTTTCAACAACTTTTTTTGAGCCGCACAGCGGCAGAAAGCGAGGTTTATATGGAGTTTTTCAACAGCGCAGTTGGTGTATTGCAGACTTTGGTTATCGCGCTTGGCGCAGGTCTTGGCATTTGGGGTGCCATTAACCTCATGGAGGGTTACGGCAACGACAATCCGGGCGCAAAGAGCCAGGGCATGAAGCAGCTCATGGCGGGCGGCGGCGTCGCTTTGATCGGCGGCACCCTTGTTCCGCTTCTTTCCAAACTTTTTGGATAATGCCTAAAACAAATACCACCCGCCGCGCCCTCTCGGAAACGGGAGGGCGCGGGAAAGGAGGGATTAACTTTTGATATGGCAGATGATTGAAGATTGGTTTCGTGGCATTTTGACAGACGGGATTTTATCGAACCTCTCCGGCTTGTTTGACAGCGTAAATACAGAGGTTGGAGAAATCGCAACGCAAGTCGGCACGACCCCCGCCGGGTGGAACGCGGGCATATTCAACATGATACGCAGCCTTTCGGAAAATGTCATTGTACCGATTGCGGGCGTTATCATTACCTTTGTCATGTGCTACGAACTAATCCAGATTGTAATTGAAAAAAACAATCTGCACGATCTCGACACTTGGATTTTCTTCAAATGGATTTTTAAGACCTTTGTTGCGGTGCTGCTGGTAACAAACACTTGGAACATCGTCATGGGAGTTTTCGACGTTACGCAGAGCGTCGTCAATCAGAGCGCGGGGGTTATCATATCCGATACAAGCATAGACGTTACCACCGTCATTACCGACATTGAAGCAAAACTCGACGCTATGAGCGTGGGCGGTCTTTTGGGGTTATGGTTTCAATCCCTCTTTGTAGGGCTTACCATGAAAGCCCTGTCAATCTGCATTATGCTTGTGGTGTATGGGCGCATGATTGAAATATATCTTGTAACGAGCGTTGCCCCTATCCCTATGGCAACAATGGTAAATCACGAATGGGGCAGCATGGGACAGAATTACTTAAAATCTTTGCTTGCGCTTGGTTTTCAGGCGTTTTTGATTTTGGTGTGCGTGGGCATTTATGCGGTCTTGATACAGACAATCGCAGCAACCGACGACATTTCCGGCGCGATCTGGTCTTGCATGGGCTATACCGTCCTCTTGTGCTTTACCCTTTTCAAAACGGGGAGCCTTGCAAAGAGCGTCTTTTCGGCACATTAAGGGGGTGAGTTATGATTTGAAAATCGGTTTAATCGACGTTGACAGCCATAATTTCCCCAACCTCTGCTTGATGAAGCTATCCGCGTATCATAAAGCAAAGGGGCATACGGTGGAATGGTGGAACGCAAAGGGGCGGTACGACCTTGTATATAAAAGCCGCGTCTTTACGGACACCTATTCCAAAGACACGATAACCGTTACCAACGCGGAACAGGTTATTTTCGGCGGTACGGGCTACGACACGAAAAACCGCTTGCCGCCGGAAGTGGAACACAGTTACCCGGATTATTCTATCTACCCGCAGTTTTTCGGGATTGCCTACGGCTTTTTAAGCCGGGGTTGTCCGAGAAATTGCGGGTTTTGCATTGTCAGCGGTAAAGAGGGGCGCAAAAGCGTTAAGGTTGCGGATTTGTCCGAGTTTTGGAAATGGCAGCCGGAAATAAAAATCATGGACGCTAATCTGCTTGCCTGTCCCGACCATGAAAATCTCATTGAGCAGCTTATACGAAGCCGCGCATGGGTGGATTTTTCGCAAGGGCTGGATATTCGCCTTGTGAACAGGGATAATGTCAGCCTGTTAAATCGGGTACGGATAAAAGCGGTACATTTTGCATGGGATAATCCCGACGAGGACTTGACCGGGTATTTCCAACGTTTTTTGGATTTGACAGCCATTAAAAGCAGCCGCCAGCGGCGCGTGTATGTTCTTACCAACTACGGCAGCACTCACGAACAGGATTTATACCGCGTGAACACCTTGCGGGCTATGGGCTTTGACCCGTATGTGATGATTTACGAGCGTCCAACCGCCCCGCCTGTTACCCGCCATTTGCAACGATGGGTAAACAACAAGCGGCTTTTCTATGCTGTTCCCCGCTTTGAAGATTACATTCCGGGCAGAAAGGAGGTATGAAATGGCGTATGTAACCGTCCCAAAGGACTTAACAAAAATCAAAAGCAAGGTAATGTTCAACCTTACGAAACGACAGCTAATTTGTTTCAGCGCGGCGGTGGCAATCGGACTGCCGCTGTTCTTTTTGGTAAAAGGCAGCGTTGGAACGAGCGCAGCGGCATTGTGCATGGTGCTTGCCATGCTGCCTATGTTTTTGCTTGCCATGTACGAGAAAAACGGGCAACCGCTGGAAGTGATTATTCGGCAATTTGTGGAAGTGAAGTTTCTTCGCCCCAAAGAGCGACCTTATCAGACCAACAATTTTTATGCCGCCCTTGCGCGGCAAGAGCAATTAGATAAGGAGGTACGGGCGATTGTCAAAGGAAAAGAAAAACACCCAAAACGAAAAGCGTAAACTTTCCCGACAGGAAAGAAAACAGATAGATACCCTTATCCGACAGGCAAAGGGCGACGGGAAGCCCCATACGGCGCAGGACAGCATACCGTTTGAGCGAATGTATAAGGACGGGATTTGCCGCCTTGCAAACGGGCGGTATTCCAAGTGCATTGAGTTTGAGGACATCAACTATCAGCTTGCGCAGCCGGACGACAAAACCGCCATTTTTGAAGCCCTTTGCGATATGTATAACTCGTTCGACGCTTCTATCAGCGTGCAGCTTTCCCTAATCAGCCGCCATGCGAACAAGGACGATTTCAAGAACAGTATCACGATTGCGCCGCAGAATGACGACTTCGACAGTATCAGAGCAGAATACACCGAAATGCTTAGGACGCAGCTTGAACGCGGAAACAACGGGCTTATCAAAACCAAGTTTCTCACCTTTACCGTTGAAGCAAAGGACATTAGATCGGCGCGGGCGCGTCTTGCCCGCATTGAAACGGACACCCTCAACCATTTTAAGGTGATCGGCGCGGCGGCGCGGGTATTGGACGGGAAACAGCGTCTTGAAGTGCTGCATGGGATTTTCCACCCGGACGGGGAACGCTTTAACTTTGCGTGGGAATGGCTACCCGCAAGCGGTCTTTCTGTCAAAGACTTTATCGCGCCGTCCTCTTTCCGATTTGGCGACGGGCGAATGTTTCAAATGGGCGGCAAGTTTGGTGCGGTTTCCTTTTTGCAGATCGTCGCGCCGGAACTCTCCGACCGTATGCTTGCCGACTTCATGGACGCGGAAAACGGGATTATCGTCAATCTGCACATTCAGAGTATCGACCACAACGAAGCAATCAAGACGATTAAGCGCAAGATCACCGACCTTGACCGCATGAAGATTGAAGAACAAAAGAAAGCAATCCGCAGCGGTTATGACATGGATATTATTCCGTCCGACCTTGCCACCTACGGCGGGGAAGCAAAAAACCTACTCCGCGATTTGCAGAGCCGCAACGAAAGAATGTTTCTGCTTACGCTGCTTGTCTTAAACCTTGCAGATACCAAGCAGAAATTGGATAACGAAGTATTTGGGGCGGCGGCAATCGCACAGAAATACAACTGCATTTTGACCCGTCTTGACTACCGGCAGGAACAGGGGCTTATGTCCTCTATCCCGTTGGGGGATAACCTTATCCATATCCAGCGCGGCTTGACGACCAGCAGCACCGCCGTTTTCGTTCCCTTTACGGTGCAAGAGCTGTTCCAAAGCGGCGAAGCATTGTATTACGGCTTAAATGCCCTTTCCAACAACATGATTTTGTGCGACCGAAAGAAGCTGAAAAACCCCAACGGCTTGATACTCGGCACACCGGGCAGCGGCAAAAGTTTTTCTGCAAAACGTGAAATCACAAACGCTTTTCTCATTACGGCAGATGATATTATCATTTGCGACCCCGAAGCCGAATATTACCCCCTTGTCGGACGTTTGAAAGGACAGGTTATCAAGGTTTCGCAGAACAGCACGCAGTACATTAACCCTATGGATATTAACCTCAATTACAGCGAGGGCGACACGCCCATAGCCTTAAAGAGCGATTTTATCCTTTCCTTTTGTGAGTTGATTATGGGCGGTAAAAACGGGCTGGAAGCTGTTGAAAAGACCTTGATTGACCGCGCCGTTATCAGCGTGTACCGCAACTACCTTGCCGACCCGAAGCCGGAGAATATGCCGATTTTGGGCGACCTCTACGACGAGATCAAGAAGCAGCCGGAAAAGGAAGCGCAGCGTATCGCGGCGGCATTGGAACTCTATGTAAACGGCAGCTTGAACATTTTTAACCACAGGACAAACGTTGACATTCATAATCGCCTTGTCTGCTTTGATATTAAGGAACTCGGTACACAGCTTAAAAAAGTCGGTATGCTTATCGTCCAAGACCAAGTATGGAACAGAGTAACGGTAAACCGCAGCGAGGGCAAGGCGACGCGGTATTACATCGACGAATTTCATTTACTCTTGAAAGAGGAACAGACCGCAGCATACAGCGTCGAGATTTGGAAGCGTTTTAGGAAGTGGGGCGGTATTCCGACAGGTATCACGCAGAACGTCAAAGACCTTTTGACGAGCAGAGAAGTTTCAAACGTTTTTGAAAACAGCGATTTTGTCTATATGCTCAACCAAGCCCAGGGCGACCGGGAAATCCTTGCCAAGCAGCTTAACATTTCACAGCAGCAAATGACCTATGTAACCCATTCCGAAGCGGGCGAGGGACTTATCTTCTATGGCAACGTGATTTTGCCCTTTATTGACCGTTTCCCAAAAGATACGGAACTCTACCGCGTGATGACGACCAAGCCCGGCGAGGTGTCAGCATGAAGATAGAAACGGATAAAATCTATTGCGGCGACAGCTTGCAGGTGCTTCAAACCTTGCCGGATAACTGTTTGGATTGTTGCGTAACGTCCCCGCCCTACTATGCTTTGCGCGATTACGGCACAGACGGGCAGATCGGACGGGAAGCAACGCCGGAGGAATATGTTTCCCGCATTACAGCGGTTTTCCATGAGGTAAAGCGGGTGCTTACGCCGGAGGGTACTTGTTGGCTGAATATCGCGGACACTTATTGCGGCACAGGCAGCAAAGCCGACCACCAAGACCCGAAATATCCCAAAGGCAGGAACGGGCAGCAAGTGGCGGTAAACCACCGCGCCCCCGGCTGCAAGCCGAAAGACCTAATCGGTATTCCGTGGCTTGTAGCCCTTGCCTTGCGGGGCGACGGTTGGTATTTGCGCAGTTCTATCATTTGGCACAAGGGAAACGCCATGCCGGAAAGCACGCGGGACAGACCGACGCGCTGCTATGAATATGTGTTTCTGCTTACCAAGTCGAAGAAATATTACTACGATTGGCAAGCAGTAGCCGAGCCGATAGCCCCCACAACGGCGGTACGGCTGAAAAGCGGAGTTGGGAAAGGCAACAAATATGCCGCTACCGTTCCGGGGCAAAACCAGCCGCAGAAAATCAACCGTCCCCGCAGGAAAGGCGCATACACCGACGAAATGATTTCCCCCGTCCGCAGCCGCCGCAACGTTTGGCAGATCAACACAGCTTCCTATCGCGGCGGGCATTTTGCAGCGTTCCCGCCCAAACTTGCGGAAACGTGCATTTTGGCGGGCTGTCCTGTCGGCGGGATTGTGCTTGACCCGTTTTTAGGCAGCGGCACGACCGCAGCGGCGGCAAAAAGCCTTTCCCGCCGCTATATCGGTATAGAGATCAACCCCGAATACTGCACCCTTGCAAAACAGCGTATTGGAGGTGATGAACATTGAGCAAGGAATTAAAAGCCCCCGACAAGGTAACGCAGAAAATGACCCGCGACGGGGCGGTTGCGGAAAACCTTACGACGGGCGAAACAACGAGTATCAGCGAAAGACCGCCGGAGGAAAACTATTCAGCCCCCGCAGCGGGAGCAGCGGAAAAAGCGACCCAACGTATTGGCACAGAGGTTAGCCGCCATTTAGAAAAGGGCGCGGAGAAAAAGACCCTTGACGCAGCGCAGCTTAAAACCCATACGTCCCGCTTGCAGTTTTCCGAAGCGGAACGGGCAACGCCGGACCTGCAAAAGGCAATCAAAAAATCCGATACGGCGGCTGACCGTTTAGACAAAGCGCGGGCAGCTATCCCCAAACAGACCAAAATCACAAAAGAGCGCGTTTTTGACGAAGCCAAAGGCAAAGCAAAGACGCGCCTTGCTTTTGAAAAAACGGATAAGCCCCCAAACGGCAAGTTGCGTCATAACCCGTTATCCCGTCCGGCACAGGAATTGGACGCCGCCGTACATGGAAAAATCTATGAGGTGGAGAAAGAAAACGTCGGTGTGGAAAGCGGACACAGGATAGAACTTGTGGGCGAGAAAGCGGGCGGCATGACGACGCGGGCAGTAAAACGCGGCATACGCAGCCATAAGCTGAAACCTTACCGGGCGGCGGCAGCAGCCGAGAAAAAGGCAGCAAAGGCAAACGCCGATTTCCTCTACCAAAAGGCGCTGCATGATAACCCCGCCCTTGCGCACTCCAACCCGATTTCCCGTTTTTGGCAAAAACAGCGCATTAAAAAGCAGTATGCAAAGGCGTTGAAAACGGGCGGCAAGGTGAAAAAGACCGCCGAAGCCACCGCAAAGGCGGCGAAGAAAACCGCGCAGGAAACCAAACGGGCGACGTTCTTTGTCGTCCGGCATTGGAAAGGCTGTTTGATTGTGGGCGGGATTGCCTTTATCGTGCTTCTGTTTTTCGGCGGCTTGTCCTCTTGTTCCCTGTTCGGCGGCAACAGCGGCAGCGGCTTGATTGCGTCGTCCTATCTCTCCGAGGACGCGGATATTACAGGCGCAGAAAGCGCGTATGTCGCTATGGAAGCCGAGTTACAGGATATGCTGGATAACATCGAAAGCGAATACCCCGGCTATGACGAATACCGGGTAACGGCTGACGAGATCGAGCATGACCCGTATGTGCTAATCTCTATCCTCTCCGCTTGGCATGAGGGCGTGTTTACTCTCGATGAAGCGCAAAGCACCCTTGAAATGCTCTTTGATAAACAGTATATCTTGACGGTTACGGAGGAAGTCGAGGTACGCTACCGCACCGAAACGCGGACGGACAGCGAGGGCAACGAATACGACGTTGAAGTAGCCTATAACTATTACATTCTCAATGTGGATTTGGAAAACTTCAACCTCTCCCATGTTCCCGTTTACATTATGGGCGAGGAACAGCTATCCATGTACGCTATGTATATGTCGTCGCTTGGGAACAGACCCGACCTTTTCCCGCAATCCGGCTATATTTCAAAATACTATGAAAACCCGCCCGCAGATTACGAAGTCCCCGCCGCGCTGCTCAATTCCGATGAAAAGTTTGCGCGGCTCATTGAGGAAGCGGAAAAGTATGTCGGTTTTCCTTATGTGTGGGGCGGCAGCAGCCCGGAAACCTCTTTTGATTGCAGCGGTTTTGTTAGCTATGTGCTGACGAACAGCGGCTTATACAATACAGGCAGACTTGGGGCGCAGGGGCTTTACAACATTTCAACCCGCGTTTCCAACCCGCAGCCGGGGGATTTGGTTTTCTTTACGGGTACATATGACACACCGGGGGTATCTCATGTGGGTATCTACGTTGGCGAGGACGGGGACGGAAGCCCCGTCATGCTGCATTGTGGCGACCCGATACAATACGCAAAACTTGATACAAGCTATTGGCAATCCCATTTTTACGCCTATGGGCGGCTACATTACAACTGACTTTGAAAGGAGTTTATTTCTATGGCAAACACGAAACTTGACCGTATCGAAAGGGATATTGAGAAAACGAGGGCGAAAGTCCTTGAATACCAAAAAAGGCTGAAAGACCTTGAAGCGCAGAAAATCGAGGAAGAAAACGCGCAGATCGTTCAAATGGTGAAAGCGGTACACCTTGACGGGGCGCAGCTTGCCGCGTTCCTCTCCGCCTATGCCAACGGCGAAATCATTTTGCCGCAGCCGGACACAGACTATACCGACGAACAGGAGGAAACCGAAGATGAAGCATAAAAAACTGTTCCGCAGCGTTACCGCTTTGCTTGCCGCCCTTGTACTCATGGGCGGCTTTTCTGTTACCGCTTTTGCGGGCGGCGGTGATGTGAGCGACGAGCCGCCTACCCCCGTAACCGAAACCGAGCCGGAAGAAACGACGGGCGGCTATGAGCCGCAGCCCTTAACGCCGGAGGGCAACATGAGCCTTGTGGACGACATAACGGGCGAAGCGTCCGGCGATAAGCAGTTTATTACCGTCGTTACGAAAAACGGAAACTATTTTTACATCATCATTGACCGCGCCGAGGACGGAGAAAACACCGTCCATTTCCTCAATCAAGTTGATGAAAAAGACCTTTTGCAGCTTATGGAGGACGAACAGACCGAAGCCCCCGCTTGTAGCTGTACTGAAAAATGCGTTGCCGGAAGCGTCAACACCGATTGCCCCGTTTGCAGCGTCAATATGAGCGAGTGCGCGGGCAAGGAAGCCGAGCCGGAGCCGGAAGAAACCGAGCAGCCGGAGCCGGAGGAAGATAAAGGCGGCGGCATGGGCGGT
>OBAE01001700.1_pt1 | contig 10663 bp, 8 predicted proteins | sample 1517641 | NCBI WGS metagenome assembly OBAE01 (sample SAMN04571701, study PRJEB22368) | human gut metagenome | biome: human gut; material: stool | host: Homo sapiens | place: Luxembourg | collected 2012-08-30 | reverse complement strand
GACGGCCGGTATCGGTATTTGTGTCCGGTGCGGGAAATGCACGGAAATTGCGGTGGTTTTTCCGCATACACCCCTTTTTTGTGTAATTTTACGCTCCGGACGGAAGCTGTGGTTTGCCGTCCGGAACGGAAAATCATACAAATAAAGATACGGCATGTACGAGAAACAGCTTGAGGCCATGGAGCGCCTGTTCGGAGTGATGGACAGGCTCCGGGTAGAGTGTCCGTGGGACAGGGAGCAGACTTTCGAGTCGCTGCGCAACAACACCATAGAGGAGACGTTCGAATTGACCGATGCGATAACGGACGGCGACATGGACGGCATCCGCGAGGAGCTGGGCGACCTGCTGCTCCACATCGTCTTCTATTCGCGCATGGGGGCGGAACAGGGGCGTTTCGATATAGGCGATGTGGCCAATGCATTGTGCGATAAGTTGATATACAGACATCCGCATGTCTACGGCAATGTAGAGGCCGACAGTGCCGGACAGGTGATACACAATTGGGAGGAGCTGAAACTCGCCGAGAAGCGCAAGAAAGACCGCAAGGCACGCAAGGGGGTGCTGTCGGGGGTACCGCGCAGCCTACCGGCCATGGTGAAGGCGTTCCGTATCGGGCAGAAGGCTGCCGCTGCCGGTTTCGACTGGGGCAGGCGCGAGAATGTGTGGGAGAAGGTGCAGGAGGAGACGGACGAACTCCGGCAGGAAATCGGACGGATGGACCGCGACCGGATGGAAGAGGAGCTGGGCGACCTGTTGTTCGCTCTGGTCAATATGGCGCGTCTGTACGGTATCGACCCCGAGAATGCGCTTGAACGGAGCAACAAGAAGTTTATCCGCCGTTTCGAACATATCGAGAAAAGGGCCGACGAGCAGGGCGTGGAACTGACGAAGATGCCGCTCGAAGAGATGGAGGCGTACTGGCAGGAAGCCAAACGTGAAGAACGCTGAATATGAAGAACGCTGAGCGATACGGTCGGACGACGCGGCGGGCGTCGTTCCTGTGGGTTGCCGTACTCCTTGCCGCATGCGGCGGACCGGCCGACCAACCATCTGCGGAGGTTGCTGCCGTCGTGTTGCCTGAAGGGGCCGTACCGTTGGAGTACGACGGCCATATCCGGTTTGAGGCGACGGTAGGCGATTCGGTGCCTGCACGTCTCCTATTCGATACGGGGGCGGCGGGGCTTTATCTCGATTCGCTTTGGCAGGAACGGTCCGGCATCGGGGCGGAAACACGTACCGAGACATGGATGGCGGCGGGCGCCGGTACGCAGCCGGTGCGGTGCGGCGTGCTGTTCGACGAAATAACCTTCAGGATGGATACAATCGTCCATACGAGCCGGATGACCCCGCTGCTGGACTTCAGGGGAATGCTCGGACGGGGGAGCGACGGTATTTTCGGCCTGCAATACATGGCCGGGTACTGTGTGGAATTCGATTTGAAGGAAGGATGGATGCGGGCCGTGTCGCCCGATACGCTGCGACAGGCAGGGTTTGTCCGCTACCCGCTGGAGGAGGAGAACGGCAGACTGTATCTTCCCGTCCGTGTTCGGGCGGCAGGCAGGGAGGTAGAGGGCCGTTTCCTATTGGATACCGGGAGCCCTGGAACGCTGTCGATGACCGGAGCGGGCTGGGGGGCCGTATCGTGCCGGCCGGATGCGGTTTTGTATCGGACGATATCGGGAGGTGTCGGGGGAAGTGCCGCATCGCTGTGCTTGCGGGCGGATTCGGTTTGGTTTTGCGGCAGTGAATTTGCGGGTGTCCCGGTGGATGTGTCGCTGAACCGGACGGGGGCACTGTCGCGTACCGACATGGTGGGAATCGTTGGGAACGGACTGTTGGAGCGCTTCTCGTTTGCAATTGATTTCGGTGCTCCGGCCCTATGGGTGCGTCCGAGGGCGGAGGCGGGAAAACCGTTCGATTTCGTAACTCCCGGTTTCTCTGCCATCGACCGGACGGATATTATGGACGGTTGGCTGGTGACGGGACTTTTCGACGGGCATGCGCCGCAGGGAATGCAGCCGGGCGATATCATCGTGTCATGCGACGGAGTACGGATGGTGGATAGCGCTGCTGCGGATACACTTTGGAAAGCTCCCGGCCGCCATGAACTCGGTATTGTCCGCGGCGGGGTGTCGTCGGTCTGTACGGCCCATACGAAAGAGATTTTATAACGCAACGGAAATATGGCGATTATCAAGGAAGTGCGCGGGCATGTGCCCGTAGTGGGAGAAGGGACGTTTCTGGCCGAAACGGCGGTACTGATAGGCGATGTGACCGTCGGGCGCGATTGCAGCATTTGGTACGGTGCGGTGCTGCGCGGCGATGTGAACAGCATCCGTATCGGTGACCGGACGAATATTCAGGACGGTGCGGTGGTGCATACGCTTTACGACGGTGCGCCGCATCCATCGCAGGCGCATATAGGCAGCGATGTCTCCATCGGGCACAACGCCATCATCCACGGTGCCGTCATCGAAGACGGGTGCCTGATAGGCATGGGGGCCACGGTGCTCGACAACGCTGTGGTCGGGACGGGCTGTATCGTGGCCGCCAACGCGCTGGTGCTGGTGCTGGCCGGGAGCCGGCACGGCGGGTGAAGGAGGTGACGCCGCAGCAGCGGCAGGAGATTATCGAACGTACGGCCCGCGACTATATGCTGTACGCGTCGTGGTACGAGGGGGCGGAAGAGTGAATGCAGGGGATGGAGTTATTGCCCTGCTGTACAGCCGTTTTCTGCGATACGGTCTGTTTGCCGGGCAGCGGCCGGGTCTTCAGTTCAACCGCCGGTTTTTCCGTTTCGGCTCCCTGAGGGTAGGCCGTCCGGTCGGGTTACTGTATATTTGCAACGGATTCCTCCCACGATAATTCATGCGTATGTTCAAGAGCAGGCTCAGGACAGGGGGCGTGTTAATCAACGTGCTGATAGCCGTTGCCGTAAGCCTCATTGTCAATTTTTCATACTTCGTCTTCATGATTCTGCACCGGACGGCGCGGATGCCGTCCGAACATCCGGTGTCGGAGAACAGTACGCTGTTCATGGTGCTCGAAGTGCTGTTTTATATGGCAGTGTCGTTCATCCTGCTTACTGTATTCACCCACAATCTGAGCGAAAGCAAGATACGCTCGCGCAGTTTTCCCAAGCGGCTGCTGGCCGCTCTCGTCATCTCGGTCGTCGTCTATTTTCTGGCTCCCTATATGAACCGTGCGGGTGACGTGAAAATCATATTGGCCGCCCGGCGCCTGTTCAATCCGATGGTGCTGCTCAAGTGTTCGTTCATGCTTGCGGTGGTGACACTCTACGGCAAGATATACGAACTGATAGTCCTGCAGCAGCGGATGACGGTCGAGAACGAACGTCTGAAGACCGAGAACCTGCGGTCGCGGTACGACGTACTCATCAACCAGATGAATCCCCATTTCTTTTTCAATTCGCTCAATTCGCTCGCCATGCTCGTGCGGGAGAACAAGAACGACGATGCGCTCGTATATATCGACCGGCTGTCGGACACCTTCCGTTACATCATCCAGTCGGGCAAGAGCAGCATGACCACGCTGCGCGACGAGATGGCTTTTTTGGAGGCGTACAAATATCTGCTTGAACTGCGTTACGAGGGCAAGCTGTTTATCGAGGCGGAGATACCGGAAGGGTACCTCGGCCGGACACTGCCGTCGCTGACGCTTCAGCCGCTCGTGGAAAATGCGATGAAACACAATATCATCACGAGAACGAAACCGCTGACGGTCACCATCTCCGTGCGGGGCGACTGGCTGCTTGTCAGCAATCCCCTGCAGCCCAAGATAGACGATTCGGAGAAGGGAACCGGAATAGGGCTCAAGAACATAGCCAGCCGGTATCGGCTGCTGACCGACCGGGATGTGAACATAATAGACGACGGAAAGACCTTTACGGTGCGTTTGCCCCTCGGTCCCGCCGCCGAAAGGAGAGATACGTTATGAGAGTGGTTATAGTGGAAGACGAGACGGCTGCCGCCGTAAACCTCGTGTCGCTGCTGCGGCAGACCTTTCCCCGGATGGAGGTGGTCGCACAGCTCGAAAGCGTCACCGATACGGTGGAGTGGTTTTCGGAGAACGAGGCGCCGGAACTTGTCTTCATGGATATTCATTTGGCCGACGGCTCGGCGTTTTCGGTCTTCGAGAAGGCGGAGATAACGTGTCCGGTCGTCTTTACGACGGCTTACGACCAGTATGCGCTCGACGCGTTCAGGGTGAACAGCATCGACTACCTGCTCAAACCCATCAAGGAGAGCGACCTGCGCCGGGCAGTGGAGAAACTGGAACATCTGACGCGGGCCGGCATGGGAGAGTATTCGCGGCGGATAGGGGAGCTGGTACGTTCCCAGCGCGGGGCGCAGGCTTTCCTCGTGTATGTGAAGGACCGCATCATACCGCTCAAGACGGAGGATATCGCCTACCTCTATTCCAGCAACGAAAAGGTCGCGGTGTGTACGCTGAAAGGCGAACATTTCCCTTTCGACCGGACGTTGGACGCGGTCATGGCGCAGTTGCCCGAGGAGGGTTTTTTCCGGGCCAACCGGCAGTTCGTCATTTCGCGCGAGGCGATAGCGGATATTTCGGTGTGGTTCGGCAACCGGCTTTCGGTGAACCTTTCGGTGGAGGTTCCCGAGAAGGTGGTCATCAGCAAGGCGAGGGTGCCGGAGTTCAAACGGTGGATATCCGGTATCCGCTGAGGTACCGCCGGGAGGCCGTTGCGGTACGGAATGTTTTTTGCTGCCGCCGGGGAGGCGCGGCATGAAGGACGGAGAGGAAACAGTTAGGAAAAATAGAAAGAGATGAGAAGGTTTGCAGGTTTGTTGGTTTTGTTGCTGACGGCGGCACAGGCGTATGCGGCTGCGCCGGGACGTATTACGGGAACGGTCGTGGATGCGGCCGACGGCGAATCACTGCCCGGCGCGGTGGTGGAGGTGGTGCCGGTCGGAGGAGACGGTTCGTCGAAGAGTGCGATGAGCGAGGTGAACGGACGTTTCACCGTCGCGTCCGTGCCTTACGGCGATTATACCGTTCGGGTATCGTTCCTCGGGTATGCCGATTTCGAAAAGGAGGTAACGGTAGAGGCCCCGGTACTCGACCTGGGCAGGATAGAGATGCGGCTCGACGACAATGAGATAGAGGCTGTCGTGCTGGAAGTGCCCGCTATGCGCACGTCGCAGAAAGGCGATACGGTGGTGTATAACGCGTCGGCGTTCAAGGTGGCTGCGGATGCCGATACGGAGAGCCTGCTGGCAAAGATGCCGGGTATCATGATTTCCGCGGACGGTACGGTGGAGGCACAGGGCGAAGAGATTCAGAAGGTGTTCGTGGACGGCAAGGAGTTTTTCGGTGATGACGTGAGTACGGCGATAAAGAATCTTCCTGCCGAAGTAGTGGAGAACGTCGAGGTATTCAACAAACTGAGCGACCAGGCGGAGTTCACCGGACTCGACGACGGTGAGGGCTACAAGGCGCTGAATATCGTCACTTCGGAGAGCAAGCGCCGCGGGCAGTTCGGTAAACTCTATGCCGCATACGGTTATCCGAAGTATTATACTGCGGGCGGCAACGTGAACATTTTCGAGGGTGACAGCCGTATCTCCATCATCGGTCTTGCCAACAACCTGAATCAGCAGAATTTCTCTTTCGAGGATATTCTCGGCGTGGTCAATACGGGCGGCAGTTCGTCCAGCGGCGGCAGAATGGGCGGCCGGAGAGGAGGCATGGGCAGTTTCCTTGTCCGTCCGATGGACGGTATATCGACCGTTCAGGCCGTAGGCGTCAATTACAGCGATACGTGGGGCAGGCGTGACAACATGGAGGTGACGGCAAGCTATTTCTTCAACCACAGCAAGAACCGGAACGAATTCGTGAACGAGACGTGGCAGAACCCGGGCAGCCAGTACGACTACGAGACGGGCGCTTCCGGTGCGGAGAATTACAACCACCGTTTCAATGCCCGCATAGACTATAAGATAAACGACAATCAGAACCTGATGCTCCGCCCCTATTTCCGCTACCAGAAATATACCGGTACGGAGTCGTCGCAAACCGACATGTCCGAACTGGAGGACGATGTGGAGGAGGCGATACAGAGCATTCTCGGCAGCGACGGCAGCGACCGGTCCGGATACAATGCGGGGCTCAGTGCGCTGTACCGTATGAAGCTCGGGAAGCAAGGGCGTACCCTGACCTTCAATCTCGACGGGAGTTACGGCAAGAACAGGGAGCTGCAGCTCGTCGAAGAGTATTACTACCTGCCGCGGTATGCGGAGGGGATGGTCGCCGACTCGGTGGCCAACCAGCGCATTGCCGGCGATTCGTACAGTTACAGTCTCGGCGGCGGTCTGACCTATACCGAACCCCTCGGCAAGAGGTCGCAGCTCAATCTGGAATACCGCATCAACTACGACTATTCGGATGCGGAGAAACTTACTTACCTCTGGGACCCGGTGCTGGAACTCATTTCGCCCGAATTGAGCGAGGAACTTTCGACCATGAACAACAGCGGGTACCTTACTCACCGCGCGGGGCCCGGTTACCGGTATTCCGACGGCAAGACCAACGTCTCGGCATCGCTGATGTATCAATACTCCACGCTCGATAATGCTACCGAGTATCCTGCCACGGTTGCACCCTATGTGAACTATTCGTTCAACAACCTGGTCTATTCCGCCATGGCCAACGTCAATTTCGATGCCCAGAATACGTTGCGGATACATGCCCGTTCGCGGACGAACAACCCTTCGGTCTCCCAACTGCAGGACGTGCCCGATTTCTCCAACAGCACCTATGTCAGAGGCGGCAATGCGGCGCTGAGGCCCGCCTATACCAACCGTCTGCACGCCTTTTACATCAATTCCAACGTGGCGAAGGGACAGACCTTCACGGTGATGCTCGGGGCGGAGTACACATCCGATTACATAGGCGATTCGATAGTGACCTATGACGCTTCGAGGCCGTTCGTGATACCCAACTCGACCAATGTGTTGCAACAGGGACAGCGGTATGCACGCTATGCGAATATAGGGAACAGCTGGTCGGTACGTGCGGGGCTGAGTTATGGCCTGCCCGTGAAGTTCCTCGGCAGCAACCTCAATTTTAATGTAGGGGCTACTTTCGCGCAGACTCCGAATATCGTCGACGGGGCCCGGTTCATGCGCAGCGAGAACTATTTCGACGGTGGGGTGCAGCTCAGCAGCAACATCAGCGAGAACATCGACTTTACCATCCTGTACAACGGCAGCTACAATATCGCCAGCGGTATCTCCAATGGCGTCAGGACCGACGACAGGTTCGTCAACCAGTATGCTTCGGCAAGCATCAAGTGGGTGATATGGAAAGGGATTACCTTCACGGGAAATGCCTCCTATACGCAGTACAAGGGAATTACCAACAAGTACGACGAACAGTATGTGCTTTGCAACCTTTATATAGGCAAGAAAGTTTTCCGCAGTCAGCTTGGCGAGATAAGCATCGGGGTGAACGACCTGTTCAACCAGAATACGAGTTTCCGCCGTACGGTGCAGAGCTCGTACATCCAGAACAGTACCAACCTCGCGATTGGCAGGTACATATCCCTGCAGTTCGTCTATAACCTGCGCAATTTCGGCAAGAAAGCGACGCGTGCTGCCAGCCAGTACGACAATTTCGATACAGGCGGTTCGGGCAGTGTCGGCGTGCAGCGTCCGGGCGGTATGCCCGGCCCCGGCGGACCGCCTCCGCATGTGAGGTAGTTGAAGATACTTCGGTCGGATTTTCCTTTGGAAACAGAATTGATTAGTGAATTTATATTATCCCCACGAAATTGCTCATACGGTCAATACATCGTTTCTTTTGGTTGAGGTTGGGATGGACATACAGATTAAGTGTCGTTGCCACATTTGAGTGACCGAGGATGGCGCTGACAGTTTTATAATCACATTGACTTTCAATACATCGGGTTGCAAATGTATGGCGGAGCCCGTGAAAGACCAAATGAGGAATATCTAATTGATTTAATAGTCTGTTGAAATAGTCGCGATAGGAACGTGGTTCTTTAGATTGTACAGAAGTTCCCACGACATAAGGGGACGGTGATTGTTTCTTTACTGTTTTCAAGGCTTGGAAAAGTTGTTTCGACATGGGAATTTCTCGGCAGGAATTCTTCGTTTTTGGAGAAGATTGCACCTTTTCTGTAGATTTCAGTTCACAATTATATATCCTGCTAATAGTATGCTTTACAGTAACAGTCTTTTGTGTAAAGTCCACATCTTCCCATTTTAAGGCACATACTTCACCTATTCTCATGCCCGTACAGAGAGCCAATAATATACCTATGTTTTGTGGCGTAGGCTGTTCTATCAAATGACGCATCAGTATCCTCTGGTGGTTCAAGGACAATGTTGGCAATGACCTGTTTCCTGTATAGGAGGGATATTCGATTTCCCATTCTCCGAGTTGGAAAATTCCGTGCTTATTTCCATATTTGATGATGGATTTGAGTACTGCCACCATATCCCTGACTGTTTTCCTTGCTAATCCCGAAGTACATTTGTCTATTACAAACTGCTGAACGTCATTTTCTGTTATTATTTCCATAGTACCGAACCGTGGCAATAAATGTGTTTGTAACGTAAGCAGATAAGCACACATGGTGGAATGTTTCACTATTGGACGTTTCGCCTCGCACCAAAGCTCGGAAACATCATAAAATGTCTTTTGGAGGTTCATGTTTTGAGAGAATTGATTGATATAACTCTCTCAAGATAACATATTTTATCTGTTCCCTTTTGAACGGTTATGGGTTTTACAGAGCATTTCACAATTTTCTATATTAGTCGCTCCGCCCTTGCTCCATGCAGTTACATGGTCGGCATCCATTTCCGAAATTTTGTAAATACGGGTTTTGTTGGCATTGTCACCCAAAGCACAGAGCGGACAATTGGAAACTCCTTGCTTCTCAGCTGCCTCGGTCTGTCGTTTATACGCAATTCTTTTGGTTGATTCTTCAAAGATACGAATATCAAGCAGTTTCTTATCTACTTCTCCACCCAGTACATATTCGTAAATGTTGCGGGAACACCGCACGCTTTCATCCGCTTGCAGGGCTTTTACCCGTTCTGTAACATGGTCGATACTATAAGGAGTGGTATGATACGTTTCGTATAGTCGTCCCCATTCCAAACCACACATATCATGCTCTACCATTGTAAAAGTAGCCGATACCCAATCAATCACAGAACGAAAATAACTTTCTAATTCACCTGTGGAAATATCATGTCGATGTTGGCTCATATAGGCATCGATGCTAATCCCTTTGCTGTCACAAATCCATTTAAGGGCTTCCGCCAGATAATCCTGTCGTTTCACATCCCCCTTGATATAGTGGCTCCATTTCTGCGTTTCCGCATTTTGGGAATTACTAAACACTCGTTTGGCTGCATTTACGAATTCCCCAGAGTAGATGGCGTTGAGCAATTCCTGCTCCTTGAGCGGAATGCCCACAATGTTGATGGTCTTGAACCACTCCTTGATTTCTTTCTCTTCGCCTTCACATTCATATACGAGTAAAGGTGAGCATAGGATGCGTTGACGCTGTTCTTCGGGCAATCCTGAGAAATACTGCACATTGTCTGTTTCGTCTTTGATGGCGAATTTGCCTGTGATAAACCGACCGAAAGAAGTGATACGTTGTTGTCCGTCAAGCACCTCAAACCGTCCGTCCTCCGTACGATTGAAATAGATTAATCCGATAGGATAACCCTTTAGCAAGGATTCTATCACCGCCACATCACGTTTTCCGTCATTGTAAATGTAATGGCGTTGGTACTCAGGCTGAATAGTGAGGCGTCCGTCCAATCCAAACAGACCTTTACCCTCCAGCTCATTATAGGTAAACCCTTTGCAGATATCTGCGACGGTCCATTCCGTATGCAATGTTGTCTTCATTATAGTTTAGTTTTAAGTTGAAATCTTAGGTAATGAATACGATTTAAATATTGACAGAGGACGAGGTTACATTGACGGGAAACGCATGTACAGTAGATTGTTTATTCGCAAATGAATTGAAATCTTAGGGATGGCTTCTTCTGCCGGATATAACGTTGAAATCGTGGGTATTTCATTCAAAGGGATGAAAGATGCCCGACCTTTGATTAATGGAGAAAACCGTTATGCGAGAGTATTTATCAAACATATCAGGCTACAATCTGCGGATGAGTAATCGGGCGTACATAGGAATATATCTTTCACCAATCTTAATAACGCTTCGGGCGTTTAAGTCATTGTATTTCGGACTATCAGTAGCAGTGTATTTCTTAGTCCTTACGCCAGACGTATTCTGTCTATCAGTTATCCCTAAGATTTCAAATTGCTCCGGACAATACTTATCCAAAAAAGAAATGGGAACTCCCATAACTCCGTCATAGTCGGACGGTATAGCATCCGTAAAAGGAACTTCTATGGCATCATAATTATCATAACGGTCATACGCTGTTTTACCTTTCAATTCCTTATGCTTTGAGAAGCGAAGGTTATCTGCCATAGTCATTAAAGGTAACGGTTCATGACGACGACCATGGTCAATGTTAGTGAACCAGCGTACACCTTTTACTCGAGGTGGGTTCTATCAATTCCATTTTTTATTTCTTGCATAAGGCAGCAGAACCCTTT
>OBAE01001698.1_pt1 | contig 10668 bp, 7 predicted proteins | sample 1517641 | NCBI WGS metagenome assembly OBAE01 (sample SAMN04571701, study PRJEB22368) | human gut metagenome | biome: human gut; material: stool | host: Homo sapiens | place: Luxembourg | collected 2012-08-30 | reverse complement strand
TTTTCGCCTATCGAATTTCTTAATAATAGTGTCCAATATGATTGACAAACCTACATTTTCTCAAATTATTTCAAAAAAATATTATCAAAGTTCTCTACGTGTCATTATATCACATTCAGAGCTTGATTTCAACCCCTTTCCGCAGCCAAAATGAATAAATATAACAGCTTTTTATTTTCTCTCCGAGTATCATCTCAAACGATGCTTTATACAGTGCAAGCTGTGTTTTATAGCCCATGAGCTGTGACAAATCATTAAATCTGTCAGTTTTATAATCAACGATAACATATCCGTCAGGCTCGTGGAAGATACAATCGGCGATACCTTGAAGCATACCGCTGTTACCATTATATTCAGGAAGATTTTCACTTAAGTCAAGATCGCTCATTAAAACAAGAAACCTCTTTTCACGCATCACATTATCGGAATTTTTCACACGCTCATAAAAATCAGATCTAAAGAATGCTTCAAGTGCTTCAACATAAACTCCGTCAGCTTCTTTCTGGCTGAAGTACCCCTGATTCACAAGACGTTCAAGTTCTGTTTTTACGCTTTCATGTGCCTTATCATAGTCTGATAACTCCATAAATTTGTGGGTAAAAGTTCCCTTTTCCGCTGCTGATAGTTTATCAAACTCATCATCAAGCCTTGGAAGACTAGGATAAAACTCAGGTTCGGTTTTCTCTGTCTGCTTCTCTTTTTCAGCCGCAGTTATCTCCGTAACAGTAAGCTTTGCTGGTGTTGATACTCCTGACCAGTCATACTCAAATGCAAATTTGTCAAGAAGATTTCTAAGCACTGTTTTGTCCGCTTCTATTTCGTTAATAGTTGTATCTTCTTCCTGCGTCTGCTCTGTATTTTCAATGCCGTATTCATTATATATTATCTCAGGCTCAGGGTATTCGTCCCCGCTGACAGCTATATTATCAGTGCCAAGCCAAGATGTGAGTTGATCACCCGTGGAGTGAAGTGCAAGCGTGATTGTTATCCAATCAAGCATCGTTTCAGCGTCCGCCACAACATTTTCAAGAGAATCTCCCTGCTTTGAGTATATGTTTCTAAGCCTGTCAACTATCCCCACCTTACGTTCAATAACCTTCTCATATGTGGTATTGCTGTAAATAATCGGCGCATAGCTTACAAAAAGTCTTTCTTTTGCTCTTGTACATCCAACATAAAGCAGGCGGAGTTTTTCACTTTTTTCCTCTGCTTTTGATTCCTTTGAAAGCTTATCATAGTAAAGTGAAGTTTTTCTCATAAGTTTGCTGTTATCCATAAAACTGAAAGCAAAGCCCAGCTTGTTATGTGAACAGTAACCTTTGTCTTTCTTTATAAGCGGTATGTCAAGCTGACATAAAAATACAAATGGATATTCAAGACCTTTTGAAGCATGGTAGGTCTTTATGTAAACGGAATCTGAGCCCTCTGTTACCGTCATTGCCTGCTTAAAGGCTTTTTCATTTGAGGACACAGAGTCGATATATCTTAGAAAACCAGTTACGCCCTCCTGACTATTTTGCTCATAGGATGAAGCATATTCAAGAAGCAGACGAAGGTTTGCTCGCTTTTTATCAGAATCAAGATACAGCGAAACGATCCCCATAAGGTCGGTCATGTCGTATATTTTTCTTATGAGCCGTTCAAGACCCATGCTCATTGAAAGATAACGCAGGGAATTAATAAGCTCATTAAGCTCTATGCACTTATCCTGCAATGTTTTATTATTAAAGCTTATATGAGTAGCTTCCTTTTCGTGGCTGTCCTCAGCAGAGGCTGACGCCGCTACCACCTGATAGATATGGTCTTTCAGTTTGCTGTTAGGCTTCTTTGACTTTTCTGTTACTGCCGCCATTTCATCAGGCGTAAATCCCATGATAGGCGACATCATGATAGCTGTCATTGCAATATCGTTCATAGGATTATCAATTACCCTGAGCATATTCAGCACAAGTGTTATCTCTCTTGACTTCATGTATCCGTTTGTATCCTCAGAATATGCTTTCAGACCTACTTCTTCAAGGGCTTTTACCATAAGGGTAATTTCATCATTCTTTTGAACAAGTATACAAAAATCTCCTGCACGGCACGGTCTTAGAGAGCCATGATCTTTGACTTCCTCACCGTTTTCAAGCATGTGCTTTATCTTTTGCGCTATTACTTTGTTCTCCACAGAATAGCCATTTGTCTTTTTGTAGTCCTTATCAAAAGGTATGAGCATTATTTCTGTAGGCTTGTTATTTTCATCATAAAGTTCACCGTATCGAAGTTCTTCATTTCTATCATAATCCACCTGACCTGTGTGCTGTGTCATAAGATAGTGAAACAGAAAATTTACAAAATCAACCACAGACTCACGACTTCTGAAATTCTTGCTTAGCAAGATAGCCTCGAGCTGTTCGCTGTTTTCAGGTGCGGAAGCGTCATTTCTCGTTTTGCTGAAAAGTTCGGGATTTGAGAGTCTGAAACGATATATAGCCTGCTTTATATCGCCAACCACAAAAACATTTTTGCCCATGATATCCAAGTTATCAGAATCAGAAAGCGAGCGGAAAACAAGCTCCTGAAGATTATTCACGTCCTGAAACTCGTCTATGAAAATAAGCTCATATAGCCTGTTTCTGCGAATTTCCTCGCAAAGCTCCGTGCGAACAGGTCCATTCTCGGTATCTTTTACAAGCAATTCTCTCGCCATTATCTCAACGTCAGAAAAAGTAACGCCATTTCGTTCAAGCTTCATTTCTTGTGAGATCTTGTCTATATCTTCGCATACTCTGCACAGAACAGTAAATATTTTGTCAGATTCAAGCATATTTTCCTTCATGATTAGTTTTGTGTTATTGAACATATCGGTAATTTTAGCTACGATATCTTTATATTTGTTTCTGTATGATGCACAGAAGGCATAATTGTCCTTGAACCTAATGCGAATATCATCGTCAAGTGATGCATTGAAAGCCTTGTTCGTGGGAAATCTTTTTATTGTGCTGAATTTCCAATCTGACTTAGCAATAGTATCTATATCGCCGCTTTCAAGAAGCTTTCTTAGCCTATGAAGAAGTTCTCTGTCACTGTCGGCAGTTTCATTCATTTTGATATGTTTTATAAAAGGTATGCCCTCTATCTCTTTACGGCAGGCATATTCTTCAAAAACCTCATACATTGAAAATGCTTCTTTCAGCTTTGTTTGAGCTACACATATATTATCTTTTATAAAGCTGTCAAAAATCTTATCATCAGTAAAGTTTTTATGTACCTCTGCTATCCAACGCTTAGGAAACGGCAGTGAACGCATGAATTTATAAAGATTGTCGGTGATTTCATTGAGAGTTTTATCCGCAAAAGCGTTTTTCAGCAGTTTGTAGCTTTCATAATCTTCTTCACAAAGCTTTTCATAAGCCTGCGTGATAGCTTCCTGCAAAATAAGATTTTGCACACTGTCATCAAGTATATCAAGTCCGCCCTGAAAATCAAATTCATGTAGATTACTTTTCACAAGGTCAAGACAGAAAGAATTTATTGTAGATATCCTCGCAAGCTGGATAAGATTTTGCTGACTAAGCAACCACTTGTTTTCAGGGTCACGACGAAGCTGTTCGTCAAAAGCACGGCTGAGTTTTTCTTTCATGCTTGAAGCGGCTTCTTTTGTGAATGTTACTGCAAGAAGTCTGTCGGCAGGTATTTTATTTTTTTCATCAGAAAGAAGTTGTATCATTCGTTCTATAAGCACTGTGGTTTTTCCGCTTCCTGCCGCCGCTGAAACTATAATGCCCTTGCCACGGTCACTAATGGCTCTTTCCTGCTCTTTGGTCCATTTTGTATCAGCCAATTATCTTTTCTCCTTTCTGTCAGTTAGTTCTTCCATAAGTTTTTCTTCATAAACGCTGTCTTTCACGTCTGTAACGTCCTCTTGGTTTATCCTGCCGCAGATATCGTGAAAATCACAGTGCTTGCAGGCTTCCGCCACAGGTCTTGCCTGAATGTTTCCCTGGCAAAGCTGTTCACCAAATTGTGCCACTTTGCCTATAGCAAATTCTCTGAGCTTTGTAAAAAAACCGTCTGGAATAGTGCCTGAAATGCCGTTGGTTTTAGAATATTTAAAAGGCGCATAGGCGTAATTTTCTTCTGAGCTGAAAGCTTCAGTGACAGCCTTTATATCAACGACTTTTCCTATAGGCTTGAAAGCGTTTAGCCGTGATCTGCTCTCGGCTTCTTCTACGTCAGCGTCGGCTGTCTGCTCGTATGTTTTAGGCTTGTTTCCTAGCGTGTAGTATACGATACCAGCCTGCTTCAATCCACCGTCTATATTCACTGGATTTTTGGTTTCAAGTAAAGCGGTAAGATACACGAACATCTGCAAATTAAGGCCATTGTAGAGCATTGAATATTTAAGGTCAATAGAGCCTGTTTTATAGTCGATTATCCTCACATATTTTTCACCGTTCTCGTCCTCGAAAACGTCAACTCTGTCGATAATTCCAGTAAGGATTATCTTATCTCTACCGTTTACGTCTATGATAAGTCTGTCTTCTCCTTCGGACTTGTCTATTTTGTATTCCAAAAGCGCAGGTCTGAATTTTGAGTGAAGAAGCTCATTCTGCATAAAACGAATGATATGCAGAATATTGCTTTCCATACGCTCCTGTAAAAATACAAATGACGGAGATTTTCCGAACATTCCACCAAGGCTTTCCTTTATATATTCGGTAACGTTTTTGTGGATATACTCTTTTATCTCATCATCTGAGAGAGTAAGGAAAGCCTTGTCAAAGCCTGTGCCGTCATCACCTTTACGCATTATCTTTTCAAGAAGCTGATGAATGATAAGTCCCCTGTTAAGCCCGTCGATATCTGCCTTTCTGACAGTTTTAAGACCAAGACCATACTTGCAGAAATAATTGAACGGGCATTTATAATATGTATCAAGCTGAGTAGGCGAGACCTTTGCAGGCTGTTCTGACATGAAAAGCTTTTCTGCTGTCTTTTCGTCAAGCTTATAGTCACCGTTTTCATGAAGATTCTTTGTTCGCATAAGTTTCTCGGCATATTCCTGCGATAACCCCAACACAGACCTAATTGCAGAAATTGTAGCGTTTTTATCACGGGAATGTTCCATATATTTATAGTAAGCTGTCCTGAAAGAAGTGCAGTAAAAATCAAGCCCCATATCCTGAGCTTTGGTATTGATTTTGCCAAACATTCCGTTAAGCTCGGAAACAAGTGCAGAGGGGTGGTGAGCTTCTCCTACAAGGTCAGACTCTGAATAAAGCACATAGAGTTTTTCGTCTGCAAGGGTAAAAGCGTTGTAGCACACAAGCTTCTCTGTCTGAAAAGATTTTCTTGCGCTGTGTGAGATATGAATATCGCTTCCCTCTAATATCATTTTTTCATTTTCTGTGATAAGTCCACCAGAGCTTAAAGACGCAGGAAATATGCCGTCGTTCACCTCAACCAGAAAGACAGCCTTTACGCCCTCAAGCCTTGAATGGCTCGGGTCGCATATCCTTACGCAGTCAAGTTTCTGCGGAGGACGTGAAACACTCATTTGCGAAAGCATGAGCTTGAAAAGCTCATAAAACTGTCTGAGGGAAATAAGACGGATTTGATAGCCGAAAGAACAGAGTTCCAAAGTTGTTTCAATCCTCTTGCCATTTCAAGCTGAGTTTCGTTATCCGAAGTTCCTGCCTTTTTTACTACAGAAAAGGTCTGCTGAGAAAGCTCAATGCTGCCAAGAAGGTCATAAAGTCCACGGCACAGTTCCCCTGCTTTAACGTCTTTAACAAGTTTGCTTTTAAATGCTTCAAAAGGCTCGATTATCTTTCGTCTTGAGCAGTTTATTTTTTCAAGCTGTTTTTCGCTGAGATCACCTGCAACAGTAAAATCACTGAGCCACATATCACCCTCAACGCTCCAGCGTATGCAATAGTCTTCCAGATTTGATATCTCGATATTCAGCATTGGAAAAAGCGGCGATTTTATGTATTTCAAAATATTGTCAGTGGAATACTTTCTTGAAAGCAAGCACTTGAAAAGCGAGTTCATATACCTCACCAGAGATGATGAAGAAACACTGTCACTGCAGTCTGAAAAATATGGTATCTCATATCTGTCAAACGTACCCTCAAAAACGGAAGCACAATCTTTAAGGTTTCTTGCAAGCAAAGCTATGTCACTGAATTTATAGCCTTTTTTTCTGACAAGTTCCCATATCTTTCCACTGACAAATTCACTTTCTTCGTAAATATCCGCTGCTGATATAACAGAAACATTTTCGCACTTTCCGACGTATGGCTTTTTGCAGGTGTTGTAAATCTCTTTGCTCACATATTCAAGTTCAGGGACTCTAAATGAGCTGTTACGACACTCTACCGTGTTGACCTTGTAATTATGATCAGCGGAAATATCTGTTATCTGCTGCAACGTTTTAAGAGTATCAGCAAAAGGGTGATTTGCATATCTTCTAATGCTTTCATTGTCGATACATAGAGAGAACGTTATACTCTTGCACTGTGCAATACAAGCGTCAAGCATTTTAAGTTCATCAAAAGAGAAATCGTTGAAAGCGTCAACAAAAACTGTCATTCCACGGAAATATCCGTTTTCCTTCACCTGATCCACACTTCTTGCCATTGCTGACAGTGTATCCTGCATTCCTGCCTTTTCAAGCTCATCCATGTAAAAATCATAAAGCCTTGAGATATCAAAAAGCTTCATGGCAAGAGAGCCGCTCTGCTTCTCAGCGGCAAGAGCTAGATCCTGCGGTGTTATTCCGCTTTCACGAAACTGGCTCACAAGTTCATTAAGTTCAGCTAAGAAACTGCCCTTTTCAAGACTCTTTTTATAAAAGCGGATATCCTTGGTCTGCTTAAGACGTCTGACAGCCTTATACATAAGGATAGTGCGGACGTTATCATCGGCATTTTCTTTTGCCCTACCGCCATAAAGCTTCTCTGTGAACTCAGCGATACGGTTAAAGCCTGCAGTCTGTATGACGTTAAAATCTGCCGCACCAAGGTGTTCATACAGTTTTTTATCATATTCAAAAGAAAACTGATCTGGTATTATGACCATGACCTGCTCGCCGTTTTTTACAGCAGACTTGATCTTATCTATGAAAACTTTGTCACGTCCACTGTGAGAGCCACCGCTTATAACTGTTACCATTGAATGAGCCTCCGTTATGATTGATATTTATATAATAACACGGCAAAGCTCAAAAGTCAATCGTACTTTTGATACAAGTACAAATAAATGTACACTTAGCTAAAAAGACTTTTAATTATCTCGGCTATTTTAAAAGAAAACTTTATATCTTCCCTATTGCCGTCTATGACAGTTATACCACTGCCATTTTTATCGTTTTTTTCATCTGACATAACATTGCTCAAAACGAATGCTGCCCCAAGGTTTGATGAGGAAAAAGCAGCGGCTTTGATGCCTGCAGAGCTTACTGTAACGACAAATGAAATGATGATAGCTGTAACAAACTTTTTCATGAAAAATGGCCTCCCATAAATATCTGTTGTTCAGATTATGGGAGGTCATAGTTATTTTATTCAGTTTCCGAAAAATTTTCTTGCGATATCTACCGACTCTTTTGCGTCTTTTGCATAATAGTCAGCGCCTATCTGCTCTGCATAGTCAGCCGTTACCACCGCACCGCCTACTATTATCTTGCAGTCAACATTATTTTCACGAAGAAGCTTAACTGTATTTTCCATGCTCACAAGAGTTGTTGTCATAAGCGCAGAAAGACCGATAAGATGTACGTCATTTTCTATTGCACAATCAACTACTGTCTGATAGTCAACGTCCTTGCCAAGGTCAATAACGTCATAACCATAGTTTTCAAGAAGTACCTTTACAATGTTTTTGCCGATATCGTGGATATCGCCCTTTACTGTTGCAAGGATTATCTTGCCCTTAGAAACGCTTTTTTCACCCGTTGACAGAATGTAATTTTTTATTACCTCAAAGCAAGCCTGTGCAGTGCCTGCTGTCTGGATAAGCTGTGGCAGGAAAAGCTTGCCTTTTTCAAATTCTGCACCAGCCTTATCAAGTGCTGGGATAAGCATATCATTGACAATGTTCATGGCTTCTGTTTCCTGCAAAAGCTTTGCAGTAAGGTCAGCTGCTTCTTTCTTCAGACCGTTTTCGATAGCATACGGCAAGTCTATCTCAGCTTTTGCGCCTGTTGCAGCAGGAGCAGTTTTTTTCTCTCCACCGTAGTGAGAAATAAAGTCAACAGAGTTTTTATCAATGTTTGTCAGAAGCTTGTAAGCACGAACAGTTGCCGTCATAGAATCAATATTAGGATTCATTATCGGCAGGTCAAGACCCTTTGTGAGCGCCATCATAAGAAAGTTGTGATTAACTATCTCTCTGCTAGGCAGACCAAAGCTGATATTCGATACACCGAGAACTGTTTTAAGTCCAAGCTCGTTCTTTACTCGCTCCACTGCATTTACTGTCTGCATAACATTTTCCTGCTCCGCAGAAGCGGTAAGAGTAAGACAATCTATATACACATCTTCTTTTCTAATGCCGTATTCAAGCGCCTTATCAAGTATCTTTTTAGCAAGCTCAAATCTCTTGTCAGCACTCTTTGGTATGCCGTTTTCGTCAAGCGTAAGTCCTACGACCGACGCGCCATATTTTTTTACCAACGGCAGTACGTTTTCTATTGAGCTGTCCTCAGCGTTTACAGAATTGACGATAGGCTTGCCATTATAAGCCCTCAGAGCCGCTTCAAGCACCTCAGGTATAGTTGAATCCACCTGCAAAGGCACATCGACAACGCCCTGCAAAGCCTTTACAGCCTTGACCATCATACTCTTTTCGTCAATTCCTGGCAGACCAACATTTACATCAAGAATATCTGCACCTGCGTGTATCTGCTCGATAGCCTGACCAAGGATATAGTCAATATCGTTTGCAAGCAGCGCTTCTTTAAAACGCTTCTTGCCAGTAGGATTGATACGCTCACCGATTATTCTTGGCTGATCTATAACTACAGTATGTGTCGGTGAACAGCAAGCGGCAGGGATATCATTATGCACGCTGACGTGTTTCTTGCCTTTGAGCATTTCAGCAAGCTTTTTGATATACTCAGGGTTAGTTCCGCAGCAACCTCCAAGCACCTTAACTCCCAATGGGATAAGCTTTTCTGCAAACTCCGCAAAATCTTCAGGTGAACAGTTATATTCATTTGTAACAGGGTCAGGAAGTCCTGCATTAGGCTTTACTACAACAGGGAGATTTGTCCACTTGCAAAGCTCCTCCACAACAGGATAAAGCTCCTTTGGTCCTAATGAGCAGTTCACACCGATTGCGTCAACGCCCAGACCCTCCAAAGTCAAAGCCATGGAGCTTATGGCAACGCCAGTAAATGTACGCATATTTTCCTCAAATGTCATTGTGCAGACTATAGGAAGATCGCTGTTTTCCTTTGCCGCAAGAACAGCCGCTTTAAGTTCATAGAGATCTGTCATTGTTTCAAAAACGATAAGGTCTGCGTCAGCTCCTGCAAGTATCTGCTCCTTATAAATATCGTAAGCTTCTTCAAAAGTGAGCGTTCCTGTTGGCTCTAAAAGCTGTCCGATAGGTCCGATATCAAGAGCAACAAGGGTATCAGTACCCTCACAGGCTTTTCTTGCATTTTTTATAGCCGCAGGGATAGCCTGCTGGACAGTATATCCGCACTTTTCAAGCTTGTGTCTGTTTGCACCGAAAGTGTTGGCGTAAACAATGTCTGAGCCTGCGTTTATATACTGGCACCAGCCAATCAGGCTTGTCTATGTTAAGGGCTTCAGGAGTGCCACCCATTTCAAGTCCCTTTGCCTGAAGCATCGTACCCATTGCTCCGTCAAGTATGACAAATTCTTTTGTTTTAAGTAATGTTCTAAAATCCACAATGATCTCCTCTTTTTCTGAATTGACAGACTTCCCTCATATTACAGCAGGCACAACCACGTCTGCCCTTTGATATTTCATTTTTTGACAATCCGATTATCGCCGTGACAGACTTTCTCGGCGTCAGTATATTATTTTCAGTTGCATTAAGTCCGATAAATTTCTGCGCATTGAGTACGTCAAGAAAAACTCTCTGCACGCTGATAGGCAGATCGCCATAACCAGGAGAAAACCTCCATGTCTGATTATATCCGCTGAGCTTTTCTTTCACAGTGTTGTCAACTATATCGCATACCTGCTCCACAGCCGCACTTGCAAGGCAATCCGCTATCATAGCTTTAGCCATGTCCTCTGCTTCATAAGCACGAAGCTTTCTATCAACGCCCGAAGAAATAGTCGCTGCAAAAAGCACGCATTTACTGCACCCCTCAAGGTGTCTGCATATATCATTGCCGCCAAGAAACAACGGAGTACCGATGACCTCAACACCGTTCTCTTTATGAGCGACATCAAACACTCTGTACACAAATTTAGGCTCAATGACCTTCAAAAGCTCTTTTTCACATTCATCTATCAACAAAGCCGTGCGTTCGTCTGGCTTGTTATTGCCCATTCCCATATATCTCACGGCTTCTTTGACGTTTATATGTTCAAGTTTCAAATAATCACCTACCGATTGTTATTATACCACATTACTATGAAATTTACAACAATAAATAATAAATGTACGTTCACAAAAAAAGTCCCCGCAATTATCAG
>OBAE01001696.1_pt1 | contig 10679 bp, 9 predicted proteins | sample 1517641 | NCBI WGS metagenome assembly OBAE01 (sample SAMN04571701, study PRJEB22368) | human gut metagenome | biome: human gut; material: stool | host: Homo sapiens | place: Luxembourg | collected 2012-08-30 | reverse complement strand
ACCTGAAGAATAAAAAAAGGAGGCCGGGAGTTGTGCTGACTCCCGGCAAAAAGTATGAAAAAGAAAAAGATTGTTTAGCATTTGCTATCTACAGTTAATAATATAGTAAAAAAATGTGTGCATTGTGTGAAAGGAAAATGAAGAGAATGTGAAAACTGCCGCTTAATGTTAGATTAAGCGACAGGACCTGAAAAAAACTGTATATAAGGGAATTCGCCATTTTTCTGACCACAAAAGCTGACCACTTATGACCATGAATCTTATAACAAGAAGCCTGATATTTCCCGCAAAATACAGGTCCCTGGGACTATACATCTGACCACTTATCATGACCACTTTTATATATTGATATGTATTTTTCTTTCTCTGATATATAAAAAACTGCATAAAACGGCACAAAAAGCGACATAATTGGACAGCTATGGCAGTTTCAGATCGCTTGACAAGCATTAAAGCGGATGTTATCATTACATATGGTTCAAAATCTTGAATCAAACAACAGAATAATCCAAAAAAATTACTGTCGCTTAATCTAACATTAAGCGACAAGATAATAATATTGGATAAGTTATATAAATAAACGGAAGGAAGAGAACATGCCGTCCAATATAGGCTACAGCATAACAACCAGAAGACTCCGACTTTGCTGCGGACATCCGGAATGGCTCAGGAAAACCCAGGATTTCTATAATGAAATTGAAAGCTTTTATTATGATCTTCTGCTGGCTCATGAGGAACTGGGAGAACTGGGGAGCCAGAAAACTCTTCGGGCCCTGGAGGTTCTGACTATTATGGGAAGAGACAAGCAGGTTCCTCAGAAAAGTCCCATTGTATTTCAGGCGGGCTGCGATAAACAGTGCTATAGCCGCAGCAAAGAGTCACATATCCAGGCAAAAGTCTATTCCGGGGAGGAAAGCAGAAAAGCTTCATTCAGCAGTTACCTATTATAAAGGAATGTACAGAGATTTTTCTCATAAGGAGATTACACTGAAGGTATGGACAGGAGAACAATGGAAATGGATGAGATGCAGACTGTATGGCAGAGAATTTCCCGCAGAAGCAGAGCTAATGTCACCCTCAGTAACCTTTGAGAAGAAATATCTCATGTTGCATGTTCCCGTGAAGGAATTTACAGCAGACACTGCAACAGTAAAGCAGCGTATCCAGGAAGGGCGGAAGATCTGTGCCATCCAGTTTACAAACGGAGATGTTTTTGCTGTGGGGACAGTATGTGACGGCACAGGGAAGGAAACAGATGTGAAATTCTGGGGCGGCGGAAAAGAATATACGCATCGCTGCGATCAGATCAGGAAGAAAATCGAGAAAGCCCGGAAATCTCTCGGCGGGGAAAAACAGCCCGGAGAAAACAGGAAATACTGGATGCATCTGAAACACCTGTCGGAGCATTATGCCCATGAGATTAGTTCACAGATCATAGGCTTCTGCCTGGAAAAGCAGGTTTCGCTGATCGTCCTTCCAAAATACAAAAAAGAATACACAGATTATGTGATGATCGGATCAGGAAACTGGAGCACTATGCATCTAAGCTCCGGAATCAGGAGCAATCTGCCTTATAAAGCATGGAAAAACGGCATTCTGGTTATTGAAACCTATGCAAAAGGGATATCCGAAACCTGCTCTGTCTGCGGTGCGCCAGTTAAGACCGTAAACCGCAAAACAGATGAATATACCTGTGAGAACGGGCACAGAGGAAGCCGAAGCCTGAACAGTGCCAGAAACCTGAGCCATAAATGTATTCTTCAGTTTGGAAAACAAGTGGTATGACCACTGTTTTATAGAGCGAGAGCACAACTCAGCTTCTGCTACAGGCAGATGCTGACAGGTTGAATACCGCCTGTCGTGTCTCCCTTATCATAAGGAAGAGTCGGCCAAGAATTTCCGCCAGAAGCTCCGGCACAGCCGAGACAGCGGATAAGAGTATTCGAAGTTATGTAAAAAAAGAAAGTATGAAAAAGCAAAGGATAAGGAAAGCAATGAACACAGAATACAGGAAACTGAAAAATCTTTTTCTGCGGCAAAGCTGCCAGGATGCATGGGAAGACTATGCACGAAGCATCCGCAAAGTAAATTTTCCCAGATGGGACTATGTGATCCTGACCTCATCAAATGAAGAACAGGCCAGATCCTTCCGCAGCCAGATCGCAGACAGATTGGAACAGGGCGTACTGCCGGGATGGACAAAATATTTCGTGCTCCCGGATCCGGAAGGCAAGAGAGTAGGATCCGGCGGAGCAACTCTGAATGTACTCCGATTTCTTTCGGAGGAAGAAGGACTCTGGGGAGATTTCCATAACAAAAGAATCCTTGTGATCCATTCCGGCGGAGACAGCAAAAGAGTCCCACAGTATTCTGTGTGCGGAAAGCTTTTTTCACCTGTACCAAGAGAACTTCCGGATGGAAGAGGTTCTACACTGTTTGATGAATTTCTCATCAGCATGGCAGGCGTTCCGGCTAGGTTCAAAGAAGGAATGCTGGTACTTTCCGGAGATGTGCTCCTCCTTTTTAATCCTTTACAGATAGATGCCCAGTTCCGCGGAGCTGCGGCGATCTCCATGAAATCTCCGGTAGAAGTGGGAGTCGATCATGGAGTGTTTTTAAACGATGGAAGCGACCATGTAAAAATGTTTCTTCACAAACAGCCGGCAGAAACACTTCGCAGGCTGGGAGCCGTGAATGGACAGGACTGCGTGGATCTTGACACAGGCGCCGTACTTTTGGACGCCGAAATACTGGAAACACTTTTTAGTCTGATCGCAGATGCATCAGGAAAAAAAGCAGATCCGGATAAATACGAAAGCTTTGTAAATGAAAAAGCAAGAGTCAGCTTTTACGGAGATTTTCTGTATCCGCTGGCGGCAGATTCCACCTTTGAACAATATCAGAAAGAAAAACCGGAAGGCGAATTCTGCACAGAGCTTTTTACCTGCAGAGAAAAAATATGGAAGGCATTAAGTCCTTTTCAGATGAAGCTGATCTGTCTTTCTCCTGCAGAATTTATCCATTTCGGAACAACGAGAGAGCTGCGTGCTCTGATGACAGAAGAAGTAACCGATTATGAGTTTCTTGACTGGAAAAAACACGTATTCACCAATGACTTAAATTGCCAGGGAGCTTTGCACACAGCACTGATCGGACCGGAAGCTGACATCGAGGAAGGAACATATATTGAAGACACCTGCCTTGAGGGAAGAACCCACGTCGGAAAGGGCGCTGTAGTATCCGGCCTTTCCCTGAAGGATGTACATATACCGGCGAACACAGTATTTCACGGTGTGAAGCTGAAGGACGAGATCACAGAACTTTACGGCGGTCAGACAGGACGATGCGTGATCCGTACATATGGAGTCATGGATAATCCGAAGAAAATGCTGGAAGAAAGAGGAAGCTTTCTGCGGGGAAACCTGGCAGATTTTCTTTCAGCCAATGGACTGGCGCCGGAAGATATCTGGACAGGCGAAACCCACGCACTCTGGAATGCAAAACTGTATCCGGTCTGCAAAACATTCCAGGAAGCAGCACAGGCAGGAAACCTTCTTGTAAAAATGAGCGAAGGACTTGCTGAACCCCAGCAGATCGAGAGCTGGAAAAAACAGCCGAGACTGAGTCTGGAAGAATCCTTCCGGTATGGAAATACAGAAAATATCCTTTCCTGGAAAAAAGATCTGGAAGCAAGGATCCTGGTGGCAGTATTTCTGGGAGAACTGAAAAAAGGCGGACATTACATTCCTGCACTTAAGATCTTTGGTGAAAAAGAAATCCAGGAACGACATTACCATCTGCTGATGAAAGAAGCTGAAAAAGCAGATTTTTCACAGAAAATACGGATCCTGTATGCAGTATCACGCTCCATGAAATTCACTAAAAAATGCTTTGACGGAAAAACATACGATGTGCTAGAGCAGGAGTGCTTTTCCCAGATCCAGAAAGAAATCGCATCTCAGACACAGCTGACAGGAAACAGCGGCTATACGATCGCAAAAGAACAGGTAAAGGTAAATCTGCCGGTACGTGTGAACTGGGGCGGCGGCTGGTCAGACACACCGCCATACTGCAACGAACACGGAGGAACTGTTCTTAACGCAGCAATCCTGCTGAGAGGCTGTGAACCCATCGAGGTAGAGATTCGGAAGATACCGGAATTACATATTGAGCTGGCAAGTACAGACACAGGTGCTTACGGAACAGCAGAAAGTGCAGAAGAGATCCAGGACTGCCATAATCCATACGATCCTTTTGCCCTGCACAAGGCAGCCATTATCGCCTGCGGGATCCTTCCGCTGGAGGAAAAGGCCGATCTGAAAAAGGTCCTGGAAAAAATGGGCAGCGGATTCTACCTTTCCACCTGCGTCAAAGGCGTTCCCAAAGGATCCGGCCTTGGAACAAGCAGTATCCTTGCAGGAGCCTGCGTTAAAGCTTTTGCAGAGTTTCTTGGGGAGAACTGGGATGACAGCCAGATCTATGATACAGTCCTCAACCTGGAGCAGATCATGAGCACAGGCGGTGGCTGGCAGGATCAGGTTGGCGGCCTGACACCCGGAATCAAATTTATCACATCAAGACCCGGAATCCGGCAGCAGCTGAAGGTAGAAAAGGTAGAAATCTCGGAAAAAACGAAACAGGAGCTTCAGGAACGATTCGCTCTGATCTATACAGGCCAGCGGCGCCTTGCCCGAAACCTTCTCAGAGAAGTCGTAGGAAATTACATCGGCGGCCGAAAAGAATCTCTGGAGGCGCTGGATGAGATGCAGAAAGTAGCAGCACTCATGAAATTCGCCCTGGAAAAAGAAGACATCGACGAATTCGCGAGCCTTCTCAACCAGCACTGGGAAATCTCCAAAAAGCTGGATGCCGGCTCAACCAACACCTGCATAGACCAGATCTTCAGTGTATGTGAAGACATGATCGACGGAAAATTCATCTCCGGAGCCGGAGGCGGCGGTTTCTTGCAGGTAATACTGAAGAAAGGCGTCACACAGGAGATGCTGCATCAGAGGTTGAGAGAAGTGTTTCAGGATTCTGGGGTGGATGTCTGGAGCGTGGAGTTTGTGTGAAGATAAGTTTTGAAAAACTTCATTTCGTAATAAGGAATGAAGTAAATTTGGAGGAATATAGCAGATGAAGAAAGAGAGAGCAGGTAAGAAAAATCTTCTGATTTATGCTCATTACTATATTCCAGATACTGCGTCAACGGGGCAGATCCTCCGTGAACTGGCGGAGAGTATGCTGGATAAATTTAACATTACAGTCATTTGTGTAGTGCCCAGTTATTTAGGGACGATTGAAGATAAATACAAAACAAAGAAATATTATGAAGAAGAAATCAACGGCGTAAAAGTACTGCGGATCCGAGTGCCGGAATTTAGCAAGACCAATAAGAAGAGCCGTGTAAAGAACATCGTTTCTTATTTCTTTGGAGCAATGGGAGCTACCTTTAAGGTTGGAAAGATGGATTATGTGTTCTCAATTTCTCAGCCTCCTATTCTTGGCGGTCTGCTTGGCGTTTGGGGCAAATGGATGAAACACGCCAAGTACATTTATAATATTCAGGATTTCAATCCGGAGCAGGTGCTGGCCGTTGGCTATACCAAGAGCAAGTTCGTCACGGACGTTATGATGTGGTTTGACAAGTTCAGCTGCAAGCGGAGCGACCTTGTGATCACAGTCGGCCGTGATCTGGTGGAAACAGTGGAGAACCGTTTCAAGGGGAAGAAAGTTCCCAAAACCGTCATGATCAACAACTGGATCGATGAGAATGAGATTTATCCGCTGGATGAAAATAATGAGAAGGTTCTGGCGTTCAGGAAGAAGTATGGTCTGGATGGCAAGTTCGTCATTATGTATTCCGGAAATATTGGATTGTACTATGATCTGGAGAAATTGATTGAGGTCGTGGAGCGATTCAAACCAGGCACGAAAACCGCAGATGGCAGAGAAGTTGTGTTTGCATTCGTTGGTGCCGGATCTGTGCTGGAGAAGCTGAAGAACTATGTGAAAGATCATTACATGGACAATGTGGTTTTCATTCCTTATCAGGATAAGTCAGACCTGATCTATAGCTTGAATGCCGGTGATGTTCATTGGTGTGTGAATGCAAAAGGCATTAAGGGCGTGAGTTGTCCATCAAAGGCATACGGAATAATGGCGGCGGCTAAGCCGATATTAGGAGTTCTGGAATCAGGCTCTGAGGTTCGCTGCCTGATCGAAGATACACAAGGTGGTCTTTGTTGTGAGCCAGGTGAGTATGACAAGGTTGAGGAAAACATCTGCTGGTTCATTGAGAATGCCGGAAATAGTGAGCTGAAGGCAATGGGAGCCAGAAGCCGTGAGAATCTGGAGAAGAATCTGACCAGAAATGTATCTGTGAGAAAGTATGCTGAAGAGATTCTGAAGATGTAAAATAGGGAGAAAATAAGAATGGCTGCAGATATTACAGCGATAATACTTACAAAAAACGAAGAAGTTAATATAGAAGAATGTATTAAATCTATTATTACGACAGTTAAAAGAATTGTAGTAATAGATAGCTTCAGTACTGATAAAACAGTAGAAATAGCAAAAAGGATGGGAGCAGAAGTTTATCAGCATCCATTTGAAAACCACGCCAAGCAGTATATGTATGGTGTGGAAGTTGCCAAGGCTGAAACTGTGTGGACATTAAGAATTGACGCAGACGAGCGGTTAACTCCGGATTCGGCAAATGAATTGACACAGCTTTGTGATAGCAATATGAAGAACGATGTTACTGGAATTGTTTTAAGGTTTAAAAAGAATTTTTTGGGAAAAGATTTGTATCACGGTGGAGTTTATCCTTGGAAAAAAATGAACTGTTATAAAACAAAATTCGGTGAAATAGAAGATCGTAATATGGATGAGCACATCATATTAAGTTCTGGAAAAGTAATCGAAATGAAAAATGATTGTTTGCATTTTGATTTTAAAAACCTTGAGTACTTTGTTAATAAACATAATTGGTATTCATCTCGTGAAACAGTGGATTATTTTGAAAATCTGGAAAATGCAAAAGCCAAAAGTGAAGTGGATGCAAAGTCTTGGTTTAAAATGAATGTGTATTATAAATTGCCGATAGGTTTTAGATCGCATTTATATTATCTATATCGATATTATATAAAATTGGGCTTTTTGGATGGCAAGGAAGGAAAAATATATGCGTTCCTTCAGGCATACTGGTACCGGTATTTAGTAGATGCAAAAATATATGAGTGTAAAAAAATGAATATTAGCTATAATGCTAAGGGTAGTTTAAAGAGTTAAAATATGTGAGAGATATGCCAGGAGTAAGTTATGAACCTCAAAAAGAAAATGAAAAAAATATTATATTTATTTCCAGTCAAATGGATAAATAAGTTTTATTTGTTTTATAATCGAATCTTTTATCCAGAATTAGTAGAAAGAAAAATGAGTTTTGGAGAAAAAAATGAAGATAAGATATTTTATGTAATTAGACCACGTAAAAATTCAGTAGAAGGTTTAATGGCATTGCTATTTTATGTAATACAGCAAATTGGATATGCAGAGAAAAATAATTATATTCCTGTTGTGGATTTTAAAAACTATAAAACACAATATAATATTGCAGATGAAAATGCATGGGAATGTTTCTTTGAGCAGATAAGTAATTATTCATTAGAGGAAGTGTATCAAAGTAAGAACGTGGTTTTGTCTGGGATTAATGCTATATACGATACATATTCATATCTTTATAATAAATCTTTTAATGAAGATGATTTGCAGAAAACACATCTTTTGGCGAAAAAATATATTAAGTTTTCTAAAAAGGCATATGAACTTTATAATAAAGAACTAAAACATATCAGTCCACAAAAAAATATAGGATTATATTTAAGAGGAACAGATTATATAAATTTAAAACCAATAGGAGAACCTATTCAGCCTACAGTAGCACAAGCGATAGAACATGTGAATACATACATAGAAAATGAAAAAAATGCTAATGTTTTTCTTGTTACAGAAGACGAACGTATTTATAAAGAAGTTAAATCGAACTTAGGAGAAAGAATAGTAATAGTAAGTTTTGATAATTACATAAAAAACTATTCAGAGAGAGATTTTTTAGCTAATGGACATAGCCTCACGCAATTAGGAGAAAATGCACATATACGAGGGCTGAACTATTTGGTCAAGATAATGCTGCTTTCCAATTGCAAGTACATTGTAGGCGGAAAAACATGTGGATCTTGGGCTGCTTGTATGTTGGCAGATGAAAGTACTAAGATAGACATATTTGAATTAGGAAATTATTGAATGGAGAAATAGAAAATAGTATGATCGATAAAATAACAATAGTAGTTGTTTGGTATAAAAAGAACCAATTGGATGATTTTCTCGATAATATTAATAAACAGAAAGACATTGATATAACTGTTATTTCATTAGATAATAGTCAAAATCAATATGTGGGTGCGCGAGAAGCATTTAATAGTGTAATAAATAAAATTGATACGGATTATGTTTTATTTTTGCATCCAGATGTTTACTTTGAAGATAACACAATATTAATAAAAATGCTATCTGTTATAAGAAAACTAAATAAAATGGGAGTTGCAGGTGTTGCGGGATGCCGCGAAGGAAAAGAATGGAGTATTCTATCCAATATTGTACATGGAAAAAATAAAAGTAGTGCAGGGGATAAGATAAAAAAACCAGAAGTAGTACAAACAGTTGATGAATGTATGTTTTTTGTACAAACAGATATTATAAAAAAATTTCCGTTTTCAAATATTAATGGATGGCATATGTATGCTGTTGAGCTTTGTCTACAATTATTACGTGAAGGATATATTAATTATGTTCTTCCGTGTGATATATGGCACAAATCTTCTGGGAGTTCATTAGATTCAAGTTATGTGTTGACATTAGAGAAGATTGTGCGATTGTATTCAAAGGATTATAAGTATATTAACACGACTGTGAAACAATGGAAAACAACGGGACTTATATCTTCATTATATCGGAAATACTATTTCTTTAAACAATTTGTGAAAAGGAGAATATAATTTGATAACGATAATTACGCCAGCATATAATGTGATAGATAGTATTACTAAAACTTATGCTTCGGTTATGAGTCAAAAAAATGTAGAGTTCGAATATATCATCGTAGACGGTATGTCAATAGATAATTCCATAGAACTCTATGATAGTTGGTCGAGCAATCCGAAATTTAAATACTTTGTGGAAAAGGATGAAGGTATATATGATGCGATGAATAAAGGTGTGAAATTGGCATCAGGTGATTATATCATTTTTTTGGGATCAGGTGATAAATTTGTTTCAGATACAGTATTAGAACATGTAGATGTATGTGCAGCTAAAACACATGCAGATATTATTTACGGGTACACTATTTTCTCCTATAAAAATGGAAATAAGATAACATATAAGCGAATGATTGATGGAACATACAGTTTTAGAGCTGACCCAGTATCGCATCAAGCACTGTTCGCAAAAAGGGAATTATTGGAAGAATATCCATTTGATTTGAAATATAAAATTGCAGCAGATCAGGATTGGATTATGAAAATGCATAAAAGTGGAAAAAAATTCCATTATATTGATATGCCAATTTCGAATTATGATATGTATGGTATTAGTGCTTCTGAAGTAGGAAGAGAAAAAGGAAAAAACGAGTTATACGAAATTCATAAAAAGTACTATCCTCTACAGTATATAGCACATAACCTAATGCGCAAAATTAAAGGAGTTTTAATAAATTGAGAGAATTGATAAAAACTATAAGAAAAGCTGTTGGAAGCATAGGCTCGTTTATAAATGTAGTTTATAATAAGTTGCATTTTATATACTATAAAGTGATGATTGGGAAAAGTTTGAAAGTGAATGGAAGAATAAAAATTAGTGGGACAAAAGGGAAAATTGTCATTGGAAACAATGTTGTTATTAATTCTTCAGAATATGCAATACCAATAGGCTATACTTGTAAGACTATTTTCTGGATTTTAGGTGATGGTAAAATAATTATTGGTGACAATACAGGAATGAGCAATGTAGCATTATGTAGTCAATCTTCAATTAGTATAGGCAATGGTGTCTTGCTAGGAGGTGGTGTAAAAATTTATGACACTGATTTTCATTCAATAAACTATATTGAACGCCGAAATATTAATACGGATAAAGGCAGAAAATCTAAGCCAATCATTATTGAAGATGATGCTTTTATTGGTGCTGGAAGTATGATTTTGAAGGGCAGCATTATTGGTGCTAGAAGTATTATTGGTGCTAATTCAGTGGTAAGTGGCACTGTTCCGGCGGATGAAATCTGGGCTGGAAATCCTGCAAAGTTTATTAGAAAAATCGAATGAGTATCATCAAATATTGGATGATTTATGTGAGAAAGTAAAGCATAATTGATCGTGATGTAATTAATATATTATTAAACCTTAAAATAAAAGTGAGTATTTCATTTACTGATAAATTAGTATTTTGAAAATTTGTTAATTTTAAATATAATATTAATGATATGAGGGTAATATGAAAGTATTATGGATAACGAATGTAGAATTACCGGATGCTGCAAATAGTAGAGGAAACAATGTTGTAGTTGGTGGTTGGATGCATCAGACCTTGAATTATATAAAGAATTCTATTGAGTTATATGTTGC
>OBAE01001688.1_pt1 | contig 10709 bp, 10 predicted proteins | sample 1517641 | NCBI WGS metagenome assembly OBAE01 (sample SAMN04571701, study PRJEB22368) | human gut metagenome | biome: human gut; material: stool | host: Homo sapiens | place: Luxembourg | collected 2012-08-30 | reverse complement strand
TAATGGTCGAGCCATGCTTTCATCGAGCCTGTGCAGTGGTAGACATACACAGGGGAAGTAAGTATCAGCACGTCTGCTTCGTCCACCGCTTTGGTGATAGGGTCGAGCTTCTCATAGTGAGGACACTTTTCTTCGCTTTTCATAAAGCAATTGGTACAGCCGCAGCAGAACTCTCCGAAATCTCTCGGTAGGAAGAACTCTGTCACCTCGCCGCCAAGTTTATCGGCTAACATTCTGCCTATATGATATGTAGAGCCTTTATGGTTTTGACCGTTTATCAAAGCTATTTTCAAAATATCACCTTACATTTTTTCGATAAGCTCCGCTATCTTGTGTGCATATTCTGTGATTATGCCTGTTCTCTTGCCCTCTATCATAACACGAACGAGAGGCTCTGTGCCTGACTCACGAACAAGTATCCTGCCCTCGTCACCAAGCTTTTCGGAATACATCTTTATAGCGTCTGTTATCTCAGGGACTTTATCCCACATACCCTTTTTGTCTGCTGTTATCTTAACGTTCACAAGCACCTGTGGGTAGCACTCCATGCAGGCAGCAAGCTCGCTTGCCTTTTCGCCTGTGCATTTGAGAACTGTCAGAAGCTTTGTACCTGTCAGCTCACCGTCGCCTGTGTTTGCATAGTCAAGAAGAATGATATGACCTGACTGCTCACCGCCTATATTATAACCGCCTTTGAGCATTTCTTCAAGAACGTATCTGTCGCCCACCTTTGTGGTAGCGGCAACGATACCGTTTGCCTTTGCATACTTGAAGAAGCCGAGGTTTGTCATAACGGTAACAACGCAGGTATTATTTTTGAGAATACCCATGTTCTTCATATATTTTGAGAAGATAGCAAGTATCTTATCGCCATCGATAAGCTCGCCCTTTTCGTCAACTGCAAGACATCTGTCAGCGTCGCCGTCAAAGGCAAGACCGATATCACAATGGTTATCCACAACTGCCTTTTGCAGACCCTCGATATGTGTTGAGCCACAGTCCTTATTTATATTCGTTCCGTCCGGCTTATCGTTGAGCATTATGCACTTTGCCCCAAGTCCCTCGAAAATTCTCTGTGCGCACACAGAAGCTGAGCCGTTTGCACAATCAAGCGCCACACGGATACCGTTGAAATCGGTCTGAACTGTTTTCATAACGTAGCGGATATAATCCCAAGCTGCGTCCTTTTCGTAATAAACATGACCTATATCACAGCCGTCCTTAAGCTCTATCTTTTCAGGTGTGTCCAGGATAAGTGCTTCTATCTCGTTTTCTATCTCGTCAGAAAGCTTGAAGCCTGTGCCAGAGAAAAGCTTTATGCCGTTAAACTCAACAGAATTGTGTGAAGCGGATATCATAACGCCTGCGTCTGCGTTGTATTTCTTTACAAGCATTGCAACGGCAGGGGTAGGAACAACACCGAGTATATGAGCGTCTGCACCAACTGAGCAGATACCAGCTACCAGTGCGGACTCCAGAATGTCGCCTGAGATACGGGTATCCTTGCCTATGATTATCTTAGCCTTGTGGTTTGTTTCCTTTGTGAGTACCATTGCGGCAGCTCTGCCTATCTGCATAGCAAGCTCACAGGTAAGCTCTGTGATAGCTACTCCTCTTGCGCCGTCAGTTCCAAATAATCTTCCCATAATAATTAGCTCCTTTTCGAGGTCATACCTCTATATTATTTTTTATTTATGTAAACTCTATATTAACACACATATTAAATTTATCCGAAAATAAAATTTTTCCAAAGATAGAAAGTGCAGTGGCAGGCAAACAGTGTTCGCCCTTACAGAACAAGAAATCAATCGCCGCAGGCGATACCTTAATTCCTCATTCCTCATTCCTCATTCCTCATTAAGCATTCCTCACTAAATTAAAGATGCGTTTGTCCGTCCTTGAGAAATCCCAAATGATCGTAAGCAAGCTGTGTCGCCACACGTCCCCTTGGGGTCTTTGAGAGGAAACCTAGCTGCATAAGATACGGCTCGCAAACGTCCTCGCCGATAGCCGCCGCAAGGGTTTCAAGTCCCACTGGGCCACCGTCATAGCCTTTTATTATCATAGTCAGCAGACGTTTGTCGAGAGAGTCAAGTCCCAGCTTGTCAACGTCCATTCTGTTGAGGGCTATCTTTGCAATGTCTGCGGTTATCCTGCCGTCACCCATGACTTCGGCAAAATCCCTTACTCTTCTGAGAAAACGGTTTGCTATTCTCGGCGTTCCTCTTGAACGCTTCGCTATCTCCTCTGCACCGTCATCATCACAAGCCACACCAAGCAAAACTGCAGAACGCTTTACGATATCGGAAAGCTGTTCGGTATTGTAAAGCTCCAAACGCTGGATAACGCCAAAACGATCTCTCAACGGTGCAGAAAGCGAGCCTGCTCTTGTGGTTGCGCCGATAAGAGTGAACTTGTTAAGCTCAATTCTTATAGACCTTGCCGCAGGACCTTTGCCCATGATTATATCCAAGGCATAATCTTCAAGGGCAGGATAAAGGACTTCCTCCACCTGTCTTGAAAGACGGTGTATCTCGTCGATAAAAAGCACGTCGCCTTTTTCAAGGTTTGTGAGAAGCGCCGCAAGGTCGCCTGGTTTTTCAATGGCAGGCCCTGAGGTTATCCTGATGTTCACTCCCATCTCGTGAGCGATTATGGCAGAAAGAGTGGTCTTGCCTAGTCCCGGTGGGCCGTAAAGCAGAACATGGTCAAGGCTGTCGCCCCTGTTTTTTGCCGCTTGTATATATATTTTCAGGTTCTCCTTGACCTTTTCCTGACCGATATACTCGTCAAGTGTTTTAGGTCTAAGGCTCACCTCGAAATCGTCAGTTGTTTCCGCCTGAGTTTCTTTCGGGGTGACTATCCTGTCTATATCAAAATCTCCTTTTTCGATCATTTATGGAGTTCTCCTCTCAAAATTTCGCAAGTCCGATAAGGGCTTTCTTTATAAGCTCTTCAACGCTCAAATTCGGGTCAAGCTTTGATATCACTGACATTGCTTCGCCCTCGGTATATCCAAGCACCACAAGGGCTGTGACAGCTTCTTCGACAGCTCCGCTTGGAACAGCCGCAAAGCCCTGAGTCGCATTTCCTCTGACGGATATGGTATTCTCTTTTGCCACCTTATCCTTAAGCTCGAGGACTATCCTTTGTGCTATCTTTGTGCCGATACCCTTTATCTTTGTGAAAGCCTTTGAATCCCCCGTTGCAACCGCAAGCGCAAACTGTGACGGAGTGCAGGCTGAAAGTATGGCAAGACCTGCCTTCGGGCCTACTCCGCTGACAGATATGAGCATACGGAAGCTTTTAAGCTCCTCCTTAGTTGCAAAGCCGAAAAGCTCCACAGCGTCCTCCCTTACGGAGAGGTGAGTGTAAAGCTTGACCTCGCTTTTGCCTGCTATCTGCTGTAAGGTAGAAAATGTTGTTTTGCAGGCATAGCCCACGCCTGCACATTCTATTACGGCAAGGTCGCTCTCGGTATGAACGAGCTTTCCGCTAAGTGAATATATCATATTATTTCTCCTCAAAATTTTTCATAACACGCCTTGTGTTCACCGAAAGCCCGTGAGTTATAGCGATAGCCACTGCGTCCGCTGTATCGTCAGGCTTTGGGATAGCTTTAAGATGAAGCATGGTCTTTGTCATTTCCTGCACCTGCTTTTTCTCGGCACGTCCATAGCCGACTATGGAGCATTTCACCTGCAAAGGCGTATATTCATAGATGGGAATATTTCTTATTATGGCAGGAAGCAGTGTCACTCCCCTTGCCTGTGCAACGTCAATGGCAGTCTTTTCATTGGTATTGAAAAAAAGCTTTTCTATTCCCATTTCATCAGGCTTATAGGTGGTTATTATCTCGGTCATATCATCATAGATGACTTTCAGCCGTCTGTTGAAATCCATATCCGAAGAAGTGGTTATTGCACCGTAGTCAACAACAGTGAATTTTCCGCTGTTGTATTCAAGCACTCCGAATCCCACAATGGCGTAGCCCGGGTCGATACCAAGTATTCTCAAATCCACTCCTCCGTTCAATTTCAACGCTATCCTATAATGACCCTATTATAACAACTAATTATACCATATTTTTCGGTCAAATGCAAGCAAAACGCTGAGTTTTCACCTATTTCTCACAAGGCAAAAATGTAGAAATGCCACTTTGTGAAAAGTCTGTTTTTGGCTAAACTGACTATAGAACAAAACAGCGGTCATCAGGTATGCCCCTGACGCCGCTGTTATCTTTTTATGCTGTATTTTCTAAGTGGCGACTTCCACAATCTTTGAAGGATAAGACCATTGAGCGTGCCTGTGAGAATGCCGCTTATTATGAGATAAGGCAAAAGGCTGAACACCGCCCATGTGCCTGATACCACTGCCGCCGCACAAAGCTGACCTATGTTATGGAAAAAGCCACCAAAAACTGATGTCACCCAAAGCTGGTTTTCACCAACTCTCGAAACCGCAATGTACATGGCGAGATACGCTAAAATTCCGCCTGTGAGTGAAAACGCAAAGCTCACCACAGTTCCGTAAAGTCCTGCCGCAAGGACTATCCTCAAAAGCAGCACCAAGCCTGCCTCTTTTCTGCCGATAAAAAGCATTGCTGCCATTGTGACGATATTGGCAAGCCCAAGCTTCATGCCGCCTATGGGCATAACAGGAAACTGTGCCTCCACCATGAAAATGATAAGTGACAAGGCGGTAAAAATTCCTATAAGGGCGATTTTTTGTACTGATATCTTCATGCTTCCACCCCTATATCACAGCGTCAGCAGAGGTCTCACCGACTATTTTTATCACTAGCTTGTGCGGTGCACAAATGACGGTCTGTCCTGCGTGGGATATCTTTCCTGCATGAACACAGGTCTGGTTCGAGCAATCTGCGACAGACACCCAAATGCTTCCCTCGCCAACGGTTATGGTATTAGTGCCGTTTTCTGTTTTTATATCAAAGGAATACTCCTTATCGGGGGAAAGGTCAGAAATAGTCTTTATAAGCTTGCCGTTTTCATATATCTCGGCAGATTTTTCTCCGCTCTTTCCACCTGTGAGGAAAATAAATATCAGACACGCAGCGATAACAGCCGCAAAAACTGCCGCCCATATGAGATTCTTTCTTTTTACCACTGCCGCACTCCCCTTTTTACAGTATATCTGTTGTTATGAGTATACCACAGCCGTTCTTTTTCGTCAAGACAAACGGCAAGTGTCTGATTTTTTGTACTTAAATATTACAGCAAGGTTACAATAAGGTACAAGATTTCGTACAGTTGTAACATTGCTGTAATTTTCACCGAAAAAGCCGAAAAAATTGTCGAAAATTTATCAAAATATCCTTATTCACTATTGATTTTTTGAATGGGGTGTGTTAAAATATAAGAGTTGAATATTCTATTGTTAAGAGTATGTGAACATTTGTTCTTTTTATAGACCGCCATAGCCTGCATTATATGGGCAGATTTAACGATTGCTTGGGTGTATGTTAAATGATTTTAACCAAATCGTTGAAATTCTTGCTTTTTGCTTTTATTTTGCCTGTGGCTGTGGTATAATAATCTGAGCGTCGGCAGAGAGAGAAGCCGACAATCTCGTTAAGGAGTGTGTAAACTTGGAGAAGTTTGTTATACATGGAGGTAAGCCGCTGCATGGTACTGTGCAGATAAGCGGTGCAAAAAACGCTGCTGTTGCATTGGTTGCGGCAACTATCCTGTGCGACGAGCCGTGCGTTCTTGAGAACGTGCCTGAGATAAGCGATATAACTAAGTGCATGAAGATCCTGCGTGAAATGGGCGCAGAGGTCAGACTTTTAGATAAAAATACTATATATTTTGACACAAAGGGCATTGAAAAGCCTGAAGTGCCATATGAACTTGCAAGAACCATGAGAGCGTCATGCTATTTTCTTGGCACACTGCTTGGAAGATTTCACGAGGCTTTTGTTCCGATGCCGGGCGGCTGTGACCTTGGCGACAGACCTATAGATCAGCACCTTAAAGCTTTTAAGGCGCTTGGTGCGTCTGACGAGATAGTGAACGGAGCTAATCATGTCACAGCAGACGAGCTTGTGGGCAATCAGATATACTTTGACTTTGTTACAGTTGGCGCAACTATGAATGCAATATTTGCCGCTGTAAAGGCAAAGGGGCTTACTATAATCGAAAATGCGGCGAAAGAGCCTCATATCGTTGACCTTGCGAACTTCCTTAACTCAATGGGTGCTGATATCAGAGGCGCAGGTACAGACGTTATCAAGATAAGAGGCGTTGATTACCTCAAAGGCGTTACCTATGCGACTATCCCTGACCAGATAGAGGCAGGCACTTATATGGTAGCGGCGGCTGCCACAAAGGGCGACGTTGTTATCGCAAACGTTATCCCTAAACACCTTGAGTCTATCACGGCAAAGCTCCGCAAGGTAGGCGTAAACGTTGAGGAAAGCGACGAGAGTGTTCATGTTTGGGTGGACGGTCCGCTCATGAAAACTTCTATAAAAACTATGCCGCACCCTGGCTTCCCTACTGATATGCAGCCGCAGTTCTCAACACTGCTGACGCTTGCAGAGGGTACGAGCATCGTTACAGACGATATTTTTGACAACAGATTCAGATATGTGGCTGAGCTTAGAAGAATGGGCGCTGACATTTCTGTTGACGGCAAGGTGGCTGTTATACAGGGCGTTGGCAAGCTCAAAGGTGCTCCTGTTGTGGCAACTGACCTGAGAGCAGGTGCGGCAATGGTCATTGCCGGTCTTGCGGCTGAGGGAACGACTGAGATAGACAATATTTTCTACATCGAAAGAGGATATGAAAAGATAGATGAGAAGCTCAGAGGGCTTGGAGCTGACATTCAGCGTGTTTACAAGCCTGACGCTAACGAAATGGAACTTAGCGGCTGATAAATATCGATAACACTGCGGCGGCATATTATTTGCCGCCGTTTTTTACGGCATTTGAGAGGACATGATATGGAGCTTTTTATTTCCGACCTTGACGGAACGTTGCTTAACGGCAATGCAGAGGTGACGGAGTTCACAAGAGACACTTTGAACAGGCTCATGGCAAAGGGGCTTAACTTCACTGCCGCCACTGCAAGGACGCTTGCTTCCGCAGGAAAAATACTTTCGGGGCTTGACCTGAAGCTTCCTGTTATACTTATGAACGGCGTGCTTATTTATGATATGGCGGAGAAAAAATACGTCAAGATAAACAGTCTTTCCAGGGAGCTTTGCGGTCTTATCATAGGTCTTTCAAAAGGACTTGGTTTAGAGCCTTTTATGTACTCGGTTTCAGATAACAAGCTTTCCACAAGATATGAGAGGCTTATTACACCTGCAATGAAGAGCTTTTACAACGAACGCAGAGAGAAATATTACAAGTCTTTCACGCAGGTCAGTGACCTTTCTCAGTACATCGACAATATGATATACTTCACATTTATTGCAGAAAAAGAAAAACTTGTACCGCTGTATGACGCTCTTAAAGAAAATGAAAAGCTGAACATCACATACTATTATGATGTTTATGACCCCAAGCTTTGGTATCTTGAAGTGTTCTCTTCGATGGCTTCTAAGGAGCAAGGCGTGAGGTATCTTCGTGAGAATTACGGCTTTGACTTTGTCACGGCTTTTGGCGACAACACCAACGATCTGCCTATGTTCAAGGCGGCTGATAAAAGAGTGGCAGTAAAAAACGCCTGCAAAGAGGTGCTTGAAGGCTGCGACCAGGTGACAGGCACAAATGAGGAGAACGGCGTTGCAGAGTATCTTCTGAAAACTTTTGAAAGGAATTAGTTATGGCAAGGATATATCCACTTTTTTCATCAAGCAAGGGCAACAGCTCTTTTATCGGCAACAGTGACGGCGGGATACTTGTTGACGCAGGAGTTTCCTGCAAACGTCTTTGCGAGGCTTTGAAAGCTAACGAGATCGACCCTGCTGTGATACAGGGAATTTTTATCACACACACACATTCCGACCATGTTTCGGGGCTTAAAGTTCTCACGAAGAAATATCATATCCCTGTATTTGCCCAAAAGACCAATCTTGAGATACTTGTATCTGACGGCAAAATAGACCCTGCCTGTGATGTCAACGAGGTGGACGGCAATGAAGTATGCATAGGAGATTATGCCGTAAAAGGTTTTGCCACATTTCATGATACCCCTGCAAGCTGTGGATATCAGATAAAGACCCCTGACGGCAAGCAGGTATGCGTATGCACCGACCTTGGCACTGTTACAAATGAGGTCGATATGCACCTGAGCGGTTCTGACCTTGTTTTGCTGGAGTCAAATTATGATGAGTCAATGTTGAAAAATGGACCTTATCCATACGAGCTGAAAAGGCGCATCGCTTCAGACCACGGACACCTTTCAAACTCTGCCTGCGGAGAACAGCTAAAAAAGCTTATGACAGCAGGTACATATAAATTTATTTTAGGGCATTTAAGTCAGGAAAACAACACGCCTTTTCAGGCTGAAAACTCGGCTGTGGGAGCGCTTGGGGATTACGAACGCAACAGCGACTATATTTTACATATAGCAAAGCCTGAGGGCAGCGGAATGGCGGTGGCATTTTGATAAGGATAAATCTTATTACAGTTGGAAAACTGAAAGAAAAATACTGGCGTGACGCAGCGGCGGAATACTCAAAGCGGCTGGGGGCGTTCTGCAAGCTTGAAATAGTTGAGCTGAACGAGTCGAGGTTATCTGACAACCCTTCTGAAAAGGAGATAGCGGCGGCGCTTGAAAACGAGGCGAAAGCCATGAAAGGCTACACTGACATCAAGGGTGCATACAATATTGCAATGTGCATTGAGGGCAAGCAGCTTTCAAGTGAAAAGCTGTCCAAAAAGCTCAGCGAATGCGGTCTGAACGGATTCAGCACAGTGAATTTCATAATAGGCTCTTCATTCGGCATTGCCCCTGAGATAAAGGCAAAAGCTGACCTGCGCTTATCAATGTCGGAGATGACGTTCCCACACCAGCTTGCAAGGATAATGCTTTTGGAGCAGGTTTACAGGGCGTTTCAGATAAATGCTAATACTAGGTATCATAAGTGAATTTCGGATATGACAAAATCGCCATTTGTGCCTGTCATGTAGTGATGAACATCAGGATCGAACAGCTTACTTTCGGTCTTGCTGGTCAAAAAATCATTGGCATTGATAATTTCAAGGACAAGCTTAAAACGGCTGATAAAAATATCGTTCAGCTTGTATGCACAGCTTTTGCTGTCCATAGAATCATCTGTAATTGAAATATGAGGATTTCTTGACTTAGTATAACAGTATTATAAGTCATTGCAATACCAACGTCAATGACTTAAACTAATAATATAATAATTCAGTATGTAGCGGAGGTATAACATGAAAAAAATATCAATGGTAATAAACGCAGACGACAGGCTCGGACATATCTCTCCCGAGATATACGGACATTTTTCCGAGCATCTCGGAAGATGTATCTACAATGGTATATATGTGGGTGAAAATTCACCTATTCCGAATACAGACGGAATAAGGAATGATATCATCGAGGCGCTCAGAAATATAAAAGCTCCCGTTTTCCGCTGGCCCGGTGGCTGCTTTGCAGAAGAATATCACTGGCAGGACGGTATCGGCGAAAAATCTCTGCGCCGAAAGATCGTGAACACGAACTGGGGCGGAGTTACGGAGGATAATTCTTTTGGCACGCACGAATTTATGCGCTTCTGTGAGCTTGTTGGCTGCAAGCCTTATATAAACGGCAATGTTGGCAGCGGCAGTGTTCGTGAATTATCCGAATGGATAGAATATATGACCTCAGATGCGGAATCACCTCTCACAGAGCAGAGAAAGAAGAACGGCAGAGCCGAGCCGTGGAAACTCGAATACCTCGGTATCGGCAATGAAAACTGGGGCTGCGGAGGAAATATGCGTCCAGAATATTACGCCGACGTTTATAAAAGGTATCAGACATTCTGCCACAATTATTCGGGAAACAAACTTTACAGAATAGCCTGCGGTTCAAGCTCTGCCGACTATAACTGGACAGAAGTCATGATGAAAAATCTTGACAGCAATAATGTTGATGCTATCGACCTGCATTATTATACGATGCCAGTATGGCCCGAAATGGAGTCTGCCACCGATTTTGACGATGAGCTTTATTATAAAACTATAGCTGCAGCGAACTTTTCCGATGAGCTTATCACAAGACATTCGGAGATAATGAATCGCTATGATCCCGACAAGAAAATAGGACTTGTAATAGGAGAGTGGGGCTGTTGGCATAAGGTAGAAGAGGGTACGAACCCGGGATTTTTATATCAGCAGAATACAATGCGTGATGCTATCGTTGCTGCAATAGAGCTGAATGTTTTTAACAGACACAGCGACCGTGTTGTAATGGCAAACCTTGCGCAGGCGGTGAATGTTCTCCAATCGGTCATTCTTACAGAGGGCGATAAGATGATAAAAACGCCTACATATCACGTTTTCGACCTTTTTAAAACACACCAAAACAACGAGGCAGTTTACTGCTATACGCAGAACGAAAATATGTCGGAAGGTAAAAATGCTCCGATGATCTCGGTTTCCGCATCGGTGAACGAAAAGAGTATGACCGTTACCGCTGCAAACTGTTCGCTTACGGAAGAAGCTGCTGTTGAATGCAGCATTTACGGATTTAAAGCATCATCAGTTTCGTGCAGGATACTTACAAACGAGGCG
>OBAE01001681.1_pt1 | contig 10785 bp, 10 predicted proteins | sample 1517641 | NCBI WGS metagenome assembly OBAE01 (sample SAMN04571701, study PRJEB22368) | human gut metagenome | biome: human gut; material: stool | host: Homo sapiens | place: Luxembourg | collected 2012-08-30 | reverse complement strand
GAGTATCGCTGTGGGAACGTCATTTTCGCCCGTTTCGTATTTTGAATATCCCGTCTGCGACATACCGAGCATCTTTGCAATCGTTGTCTGATTGAGATCGGAATCTTCACGGAGGTTTCTTATTCTGCTGTACATTTTTATCAGTGCCTTTCACTTTTTATAATTAAATTATAAACTTTTAGTGTGAAGGTCTTGACTTTTAACCTGAAACAGATTAGAATTAAACTATCGGATATATGATTTTCTGAGCATTAAAAATTAAAGGGGTTAAAAATATGGCAATGATAAAGTGTGCCGAGTGCGGCAAGGAATTTTCCGACAGGGCGAATGCTTGCCCCAACTGCGGTTGTCCTATCGAATATCAGGCTGAAAAAAGTATAGGCGGAGAATACCACGCCGCAGATAAACTCGCACCGTCTGTTATTGTTGAACATCTGACGATTGCAAAGGAGCTGGAGAGCGAGAGGTATACATTGCAGATGGCAATTCCGCAGATAACTAATCGTATCAATCAACTGGGATACAGCAGAGAGATTGTAACTCCCAAAAATAAAAGTGTAAGCGCTTTTCTGAAAGCTACACTCATTTCATTTGCAATAGTGATTGTAATATATTTTGTGATTCTTTCGATGAGCCCGTTTATATTGTTGAATTTATCACAAGCCGGAATAGTCAGCCTCCTTCTCTTATCCCCGGAGAAGTTAATCAATCTGAGAATCTGATTAGTACAGGTGTTATGATTAATCTGATCAGTGCGACTATTGGTTTAGTGATAATCATACTAAGTGGTTGCTTAGCTGTAGTCAGCGCAAAGAAAAAATATAAAGTAGCAGTTCAACAATATAATAACGCAATTGCTTGGGATAAAAGCCGTGTAAACAATGAAAACATACAAAAACAGCAATTGCAGTTGCAGAAGGAAGATATACAGAAAAAAATCGGCGATATATCCGAAACGCTGGAGAATTTTTATTCATTAGATATAATTCACCCTAAATATAGAAATATGATAACCGTTATCCGGCTGCTCGAGTACTTTGACAGCGGACGCTGTACGGCGCTCACCGGAGCAGGCGGTGCGTATAATAAATATGAAGAAGAGATAAGACAGGATGCTATTATTTCAAAGCTTGACACAGCAATCAACTGTTTGTATCAGATAAGAGATACTCAGTATATGCTTTATGAATCGTTAGAGGATTGCCTTGATGAATTAGGTGCGATCACTACGCAAAACGATAAACTGATAAGCACAAATCAGGATATATCACAGAACAGTGCTATCGCCGCATATAACTCAAAGATTGCGGCTTCAAATTCAGATGCGCTTGTATTTATTGAAGCGTATAAAGGAGCAAACGGACTATAAAATCAACCCGACAGGTACGATTCAATAACGTATCTGTCGGGTTTTATTATTCAGCTTAGTATGGCACACCGTTCATCAATCAGACCGGAGAAGTTTTCTTTCATATGGTCGGTTAGCAAAGAATCAAAGCACATAATTTTATATTTTTCTTTTAATGAAACTACTTTATTTATCATCTTTTCTGCAGAATTTTTAGAAATACCGCATTTATAGGAAAACGAATAAAAATCCTTCCTGCGTATATTTCGCTTCTTACCGTTCAGCGTAAGAGCAGTCTGCTCAATATCGGCAGGCAGAATAACATTTACCGGTAACAAGTCATACGCAGGAGATAAAACATATTCTCCGCTGTTTTCCGATGTTTCTATAAGCGAAAAGTTTTTGAGGTGCATATCCGAATTTCCTGTCACAAAGGAAAAAACAAGCCGCATAAAAAGCTCGGTCATATCCAGTCCGACCCTTGACGAGTATCGTTCTATCACCTTTGCGCAACGCTCATATGAGCCTTTGTATTTATCTTGTGTAAGTCTTAGATCGAGTTGACAGAAATCCTCCATTGCAAGCATAGCTACTCTGTCATCTTTAATAATCCTGTCCGCTCTTTTTGTGATATACGCATAAGTACCGTTATTACCTATAAGAGCGTGAGGAACAGTTGTAATTCCTGTTATATCTGCCATAGACATTACAAGATGCTCGGCTTCGGGCAGGTTTTCATATTGGGTCACCTGAGGCTTCAGAATTTATGAGCGTCAGTTTCGGCGACTTTTTTTCTGAAATAAGGTGCAATGACAGCTTTTTCTGCACACCGGGAACAGTAAAGCCGCTGTTTACCGTTTCATCTGCAAGCTTTTTAAGCGTTACATCGTCTATCTCTATTTCGGGTAGTTTGGTTGCGCCGAAAAAACGCTTTATACAGCTTTTATGCCAGCCGTTTTCGCCGTTTTTGTCAATATCCTTTCCGCAGCACAGACATTTCATAATTTCTCCTCCATAATTGTAACATTGCCTATACAGTCCTTGCAGGCAACCAATAACAGTCCAAATCTGTCCTTATTGTCGAGCTTCCAGTTACGGCTCACCACATCTAAAAGCCACCCTTCGGGAATCAAACCGTCAAAAAAAGAAAACAGTGTTTTTGAGCTGTAAACTTCATCGCTAAGCGGCAATGTAAGTGAAACAGCACTTGCGTTTTTACCGGCAAGGTAAGAGCTGTCATAGGTAAAGGTATAACCCTCATCGGTTTCGCAAAGCTGTCCTGCAAAAACGTTTCTGACATACACATAAGCTGTTCTGAGTATCGTCACTGTCTGCCGTCCTTTCTACCGGGCACTGCTTCCATATCAAACATGGCAAGCGCTGTGTTGACCTTATCCATACGCACGGTTTCTTTTCCCTGTTCAAGCTCACGGACAAAGCGCAGACCGAGCCCTGAGCGCATTGCAAATTCTTCCTGAGTGAGCCCGGCTTCTTTTCGCTTTGTTTTTATGAACTGAGCTATTTTGTTCAAGTTTATCATCTCCGCTGTTGTAATATGAATACATTTTACACCCTTTAGGGTATAATGTCAAGGCGATTTATAGGTTATTATACCCTAAAGGGTGCAGTTTATGCTATCAATATCAGAATTATACCCTATAGGGTGTAATTCTGATTTGCGGTGACTATTTTATACCTTTTAGGGTATAAAAATACGGACGGCAAAAGCCGTCCGCACCAGTCTGTCGATAAACCTACATAACTTTTAAAAATGGGGTTTGGGGCGTAGCCCCAATGCGGGTTATCAGTCGTTGGTGTCGCTGCGTCGTGCAGCGACTGTGTGCGACTGACTGCAAGCGTCCTTGCTTGGTGAGGGCGGCAGCCCCACATTCAGCCTCTTTCCGAGGGGAAGGGGTTTGGGATTGAGAATGAGCTACATTTCTCAAAAACAGACTTTTTCTACAACCAGATACGGACGGCAAAAGCCGTCCGCACTTATATTTACATTTCGGTGAGCTGTCCGTCTACCGTTACGATAGCAACGTGCCACGGAATGAACTTACCGCTGTTCTGTAAAGCTGTCTTAACGGCATTTTCAATGCCTGCGCAGCACGGAACCTCCATTCTCACTACCGTAACGCTCTTTATATCGTTGTTTCTGATTATTTCTGTCAGCTTTTCGGTATAATCAACGCTGTCGAGCTTTGGGCAACCGATAAGCGTAATTCTGTTCTTGATGAATTTATTGTGGAAATTACCGTAGGCATAAGCTGTGCAGTCGGCGGCTACCAACAGATTTGCTCCGTCAAACCACGGTGCAGAGGTCGGGACAAGCTTTATCTGTACAGGCCACTGTGAAAGCTCACTGCGGATCCCGGTATGACCGCTTTCGTGCTCATGACATGAGCAATCTTCATTGTGATGTTCTGTTCTGAGCGCTTTTGCGTGAGTTCCGGGACAACCGCAGGGCAGGGGCTTTTCTGAAATGGCTTTTGCCTGCTTTGCTTCTAATACCGCCTGCTCGTCATAAGCGGGTGCTTCACGCTCCTCAAAGCTTATAGCACCTGTCGGACAGGCAGGTAAGCAGTCGCCCAGACCGTCGCAGTAATGCTCTCTCACAAGCTTTGCCTTACCGTCAACTATATCAATCGCACCCTCATGGCAGGCTGTGGCGCAAAGTCCGCAACCGTTGCACTTCTCTTCGTCTATCTTTATTATCTTTCTTATCATACTTTTTCCTTTCTTGTCATAGAGTTTTAACCTGTGACTGTATTGTAACACAGAAAGACAATAATGTATGTTGTTTTTACAACAAAACTCACATTGGCTTAACAGATTTCAAAATGCAACGTCTGAGAAAAAAGTACCACATATTGTACAGGACGGACAAGAAAATACACTTTATATAAAAACGCCGTTGAAAATGACTTGCGGTTGTGCAATTCAATGAAATTTCGACTTGATACGACATTTTGTAAATTTTATCTTGAAAAAGTGCAAAATCAGCATTATAATTAAGAAAGTAAATGACCAACGATCGGTTTTAATATATAATTGCGGTAACATTTACGCCGCATACAGAATAAGGGATTTTAATGTACTATAATAAATTTGGCTCCGTTTCGCCTACGAAATGGTTTTTGCTGTTGTGTCTGCCGCTGACTGCGGCTATAATCTGCACAGCCTGCAATAACGCTTATGCCGCTGCGGCTTCGGATAACGGTATAAGCTATGACAACACTGTTTCTGAAGAAGAAATCTCGTCTTCTGCCGAAACGGAAACGACAACAACAACGACAATAAAAGAAGAACCCAAGCCTCAGCCTGAACCGGATTATACCATTACAAAGGCTATGTATAAATACTTCGACCAGTTTGCACTGGTTGGCGACAGCGTTTGCTCCGGCTTTGCAAGCGCAGGATATTTCAAGCAGGAAAACAATCTTGCAAGACCCAGTATAGCTGCATGGAATATTCACCAGTTTCTTATAACATCAAACGATCTAAGCACGGATGTGCTGGTTCATCTTTATAACAAACAGCCCAAATACGTACTGTTCTCTATGGGACTGAATGATGTGAATCTCACCACTAAAGAACAGTTTGTTGAAAATTATATGCAGCTTTTGTATCAATGCAAGCAGGCGAGTCCAAACAGTGAGTTTATCATTATGGCGATAACACCTGTACGCAGTAAATTCTGCAAGAACGAAAAAATCGATGAATATAACACAGCGCTTGCAAATGCCGTGAAATACAGTTATTGTAAGCATTATCATTTTGTCGATCCGACCGATCTGCTTAAGGGCAATGATAATAAGCTCAGGGAGAAGTATGCCTTTGAAGACGGCACTCACCTTGAAATGAGCGGCATGAAAGTCTGTCTGTGGTATATGTATAATCAGAATATACGATATGATTTTACAGAAGATGAATTAAAAGAACCTCGTTGTCCCGATATTTCACAGTATGAGTATCTTTATTGATAATCTTGATTGTATAATGGCATAAAAACGGCGGAAATTTGCAGGATTCCAGCAAATTTCCGTCGTTTTATTCATTTTGCCTATTTACTTTTTCGTATTTGTGTGTTACTATATTAAAGTAATTTTTTAAGGCGTATAAAACGCTTAGAAAGGAAATAAAAATGAAAAAATTAAATTTTAAAGCTATTGCTGTTGCTCTGACAGCAGCTCTTACACTTGGTCTTGCAGGCTGTAGTTCAAGCGGTAATTCTTCAACCGCAGACAGCAGTGCAACAGCAGGCGACAGCACATCTGTTGCAGAAAGCTCCGCAGAGGGTGATCAGTCACTCCAGAAGGTAAAGGACGCAGGCCAGTTTATATTAGGACTTGATGCTACATTCAAGCCCATGGGCTACACAGATGAAAACGGCGAGATCGTAGGCTTCGATATTGACGTAGCAGAGGAAGTTTGCAACAGACTCGGCGTAAAGCTTGTAAAACAGCCTATCAACTGGGATACGCTCACAACCGACCTTAATGTCGGCAAGTGCGACTGCATATGGAACGGTCTTAGCATAAACGAAGAACGTCAGGAAAAGATGAATCTTTCAGAGCCTTATATGAAGAACGCTATGGTATTCGTTGTAAAGGGCGATTCTACAGTTGCAAAGATGGACGACCTCAAGGGCAAGAAGGTATCTGTTCAGAACGGTTCTTCAGCTCAGACGATTCTTGAGAACAGTGCGATCAAGGACGATATAACGATCAGCCCCATTGCTACAAACGTAGAAGCTTTACAGCAGCTTGAGCTTGGCGTTGTTGACGCTGTATTCCTTGATGAAGTTGTTGCAGATTATGAAATCAAAAACTCTGCAAAGGACTACAAGAAGCTGGCGGAAGGCCTTGAAGAAGAGCAGTACGCTATCGCATTCAGAAAGAACGATCAGGCACTGCGTGACGCAGTTCAGAAGACACTCAGCGAGATGAAGGCTGACGGTAAGCTCGGCGATATCTCAACAAAGTGGTTCGGCTCTGATATTACAATCGTTAAGTAATTTACTGTATAATATGCAAATCCCTCACGCAAAACGTGGGGGATTTGTTCTGTATAAAACCCGTTTCCGGAAAATCGGGGGGCATATTGTTCTTTTTGCATTTCAGGGAAAACATCCGGCATCTGTGGCAGGCTTTACACATAAAATTCCGCCATATCCTCAAGTCTGAGACACGCAAGTTTTCCGCCGAAAGACGCTCCGCAGTCGATTACTATATTATTGTGAGAATGATATATCTCCCACTTACCGCTTATCAGCTTTGTAGGGGTATGACCCGAAATGATGTATACGCTGTCATCGTCAAAATATTGCCGTTCATAGTCGGGACGAAGTTCAAGCAGTTCATAAAGAGCGTACTCGGATATCTTCTTGCCTTTTCGGAAATTTCCCAGTCCTGCGTGCACAAGAATGAAAGTCTTATCTCCTATGTCTATTGCTTCATAAGCGTAAAGGCTGTCAATGAAGTCGATTATTTCCTTTCGTTTAACCGGCGGTAGTGCCCGAAGCTGTTTCATAGTCGTGGTGCCGCCGTTGCGTTTGTATATTGAAAGCTCGATCAGAAAATCGTCATCAATTGAATTTATATTTTCCTCAGTTATTTCGGTGGCTAAACGGCTCAGAAGATCCCTTGCCATTACCTCGTGATTACCGAGAAGTACAGTGATGTTCGGCTTATCCATAACATATTCCAGTATATCGACAGGGCGTTCTCCGCGGTCGATTATATCGCCTATAATAAACAGCTCATCGCTGTCTGAGAAATCAATCTTTTCCAGCATTGCGATGAATTTATCATACATACCGTGCAGGTCGCTCATAACGTAGGTCATATCTTTTCCTTTCTTTATAAACCAAAAACAAGGTGATATAAAGTATAGCACAAAAGCAAGCGGTTTTCAAATAAAAAACACCTCCCGACTTTACAGCCGCTGCAGAGTGTATGTTTATAGCAGACTTAAACAGCGAGAATTAAAAATGTCCGTTTATCAAATTCCCGCATAAAAGATCAAAACGTTTACACAACCGTTTTTCTACTATATACCCAAAAACGCAAGTAAATGAAAACTGAAAATCGTTAATATTTAAGCATCCGACTTGTTGACTACACGGTTTTATTATGATAAAATATTTTTTGGAGATATTCGTGAAAAAACGGATGTGATGCACTTGAGTTAGCCATAGCTAATTAAGTTAGCAATATATAATACGGTTAGTTATTGCTAATCAAGCGATGCTGTACAATCTGTGTGAACGGAGCAATATGAAAGGAAAAATGTAAAATGTTTCTTACTGTCAAAGAGATAAGAAAGCACTTCGGTGAGGGCGACAGCCGTGTTGAAGTGCTGAACGGAATTGATGCCGAAATCGAAAAAGGAGAGATATGCGTACTGCTCGGTCCATCCGGCTCGGGCAAGTCCACCCTTCTGAATATCATAGGAGGCATCGACAGTGCCGACAGCGGATATATTGCCATAAACGGCGAAAAGACCGCAGATATGAACGAGAAAAGGCTGACGCTGTACCGCAGGAAGCACCTCGGATATATCTTCCAGCAGTACAATCTCATACCCAACCTCAACATCAAGGAGAATGTTGAAATAGGCGCATATCTGAGTGACAATCCGCTTGACACGGATGAAATACTGAAAACGCTCGGTCTTTACGAGCATCGTCACAAATTGCCGAATCAGCTTTCGGGCGGTCAGCAGCAGAGAACGGCAATAGGCAGAGCGATAATCAAAAATCCGGATATTCTGCTTTGCGACGAGCCTACCGGTGCGCTTGACTACAAGACCTCAAAGGATATACTCAAGCTGATAAGCGATGTAAACAAGAAGTTCGGCAATACAGTCGTAATGGTTACCCACAATGACGCTATCAAAAATATGGCGGACAGAGTAATAAAGCTGCGTGACGGCATGATAAGAAAGAATTATCTCAATGAAAACAAGATCGCCGCTGAAGATCTTGACTGGTAAGGAGGATAACGATGAGAAATCCTCTTGTTAAACGTCTGCCGAGTGAATTCAAAAACGAGCTTGGCAAATATATTGTAATCTTTTTATTCATGACGCTTTCGGTATCTTTTGTATCGGGCTGGAGTGTTGCAGGCGGAAGTATGGCAACGGCTTATGACGAGAGCTTTGAAAAGTACAATATAGAGGACGGTAATTTCGAGCTTTACGCAAAGGCTGACGATGAGCTTATAAAGGCTGTTGAGGACAGCGACAAGTATGACGCAAAAATATACGAAAACTTCTATGTTGAATTTCCGACCAAAGAGGTCGACAGCACACTGCGTATATTCAAAAAGCGTACCGATATAAACCTTGAATGCCTTATGGACGGAGAATTTCCGTCAAGCGACAGCGAAATTGCCATCGACAGAATGTATGCTGACAACAACAGCCTAAAAGTCGGTGACAAGCTGACGCTTCACGGTAAAGAATACAGGATATGCGGACTTGTCGCACTGTCGGACTACAGCGCACTGTTTTCAAGCCCGTCGGATATGATGTTCGATTCGATAAAATTCGGTGTTGCGATAGTGACAGCCGATACATTCGGTACATATCCGGAGGATAAGCTGCATTATGTCTATTCGTGGAAATATGCCGAGCGTCCCGCCGATAATACTGAGGCAAAGTCGTTGTCGGAGGACTTCCTTGAAAAGCTGTCCGAAGAAGCTCCGAAATATATGAATGCGGTCACCGGCTACATTCCCGAATATACAAATCAGGCAATAATCTTCACGGGCGATGATATTAAGGGTGATACGACCTTTGTACAGATGTTCCTTTATATAATCGTGGTAATCATCGCATTCATCTTTGCGATAACCACGTCAAACACCATTGCAAAGGAAGCAGGCGTTATAGGTACGCTCCGTGCTACAGGCTATACAAAGTGGGAGATAGTAAGGCACTACCTTACCCTTCCTATGCTGGTCGTATTAGCAGGTGCGGTTGTCGGAAACATACTCGGCTACACGGTTCTAAAGGACTATGCGGCAAGCGCATATTACGGAAGCTACAGCCTGCCGACCTACGTTACGCTGTGGAATCCGCAGGCATTTATAAACACAACGGTAATCCCGATAATAATCGTATTCATTATCGACCTGTTGATGCTGGCAAGAAAGCTGAGCCTGTCGCCGCTTCAGTTTATCCGTCATGACCTTTCACGGAGAAAGAAGAAAAAGGCGTTCAGGCTTAACACCAGAATCGGCATTATGAAGCGTTTCAGACTGCGTGTGCTGTTCCAGAATATGCCTAACTACATTGTGATGATCATCGGCGCACTGCTCGGTAACGTTCTTGTGATGTTCGGACTTGTTTTAGGTCCTGTGCTTGACAACTATCAGCAGGAGATAACCTCCAATCTGCTTGCGGATCACCAGTATCTTCTGAAGGCTCAGGTCGAAACGGAAAACAAGGATGCTGAAAAGTTTTCCGCAACAACTCTCAAAACTATCGAGGGTGCGCTCAAAAGCGAGGAAATAACCGTTTACGGCATTGCTAAAAACAGCAGATACGTTGACTTGCCGCTTAGCAACAATGAGGTTTATATTTCAAACGCCTACTCGGAAAAACACGGTATCAGTGCAGGCGATGAAATAACGCTCAGGGAACAGTTCGGCTCAAAAGAATACAAGTTCAGGGTGGGCGGAATTTACTACTACCCGTCAACGCTTACGGTATTTATGGACAAGGACGCATTCAACGAAAAGTTCGACTGCGATAAAGACTATTTCACGGGCTATTTCTCGAAGTCGGAAATAAGCGATATAGACGACATTTATATTGCGACCGAGATAACGGTTGACGATCTTACAAAGGTATCACGTCAGCTTACAAGGTCGATGGGCAATATGATGAATATCTTTGTCTTTTTCGGCGTTATAATGTATGTGCTGATAATCTATCTGCTGTCCAAGATAATAATCGAAAAGAATGCACAGTCCATTTCTATGACAAAAATACTCGGATACAGGAACAGTGAGATAAACGGCATATATATTGCGACCACCGCTATTGTAACGGTTGTCACACTGCTTGTAACCATACCGCTGTCAGACTATCTGCTCGGTCAGCTGTTCGTAATATTCATGCGTGATTATCCGGGCTGGCTTCCTTACAGGTCTTTTGTTCCGGTATATGTAAAAACCGCTCTTATCGGCATCGGCTCATTTGCCGTTATCGCACTTGCTCTTACAAGAAAGATAAAGAAAGTGCCTCTTGCCGACGCTCTCAAGAATGTAGATGAATGACGGCAGTATAGCCGGTGAAACGCCGTTTTTACCGCATTTACCGATGATATATTTCTTCCGCTGTTTGCCTGATGGCAGACGGCGGATTTTTTATTGTAGCTTTAGCAAAAATAAACCACCGCTTGAAGCGGTGGAATAAAAGACTTT
>OBAE01001676.1_pt1 | contig 10802 bp, 14 predicted proteins | sample 1517641 | NCBI WGS metagenome assembly OBAE01 (sample SAMN04571701, study PRJEB22368) | human gut metagenome | biome: human gut; material: stool | host: Homo sapiens | place: Luxembourg | collected 2012-08-30 | reverse complement strand
AGATTTACACTCTTTTTGTATTAAAGTGTCTCTGTAATAACTATACTGTTTCTTCCGAGCTGTAAGCTCGGCTGTAAGCTCGGCTGTAAGCTCGGCTGTAAGTAACGTGAAAGAGTCCAAAATATGGACTATTTCACGTTGTACCTCCAGAGGAGGTACAGGGAGCATAAACTCCTCTATCATAGGCTTTCTTATAGATTTCACGGTCGCACTTACGGCCTTACGCATAATAAAATTCTTAAAAAAAGCGCGAAAATAATGGTAAGCGAACTTAACATCAACTGAATTATCAGTAAAATGTATACGATACACCCTTTGATGAATAGCATATTTGCCATTCACATAATGGTATATTTCTCCAATCCCACCTTCTCCAGGTATAATAATTGCTTCTTCATCATATTCCCATTCATTTTTTCTTTTCACGGTTTGTGAACGTATAAAAAATGGATACTTTCCATCTTCCTGTGCTTCATTGCCATTACTGCTTCCAGTTCCAACTTCTGCCAATTTTTTTATTGGTTTATATTCAACTCCGTCAGGACAGAATTCTTGAATCAAATCATCAATTTTACTCATTTTTCTGTCCTCCACTTAATTTATGATATTGTTTTTTCCATGCACGAGACGGCTTTCTACAAATACCATCTTCAGATGTAAAAGCACAAATATTTGTAATGGAATTATTAGCACATATATCTGGGTTATTTGCTCTGCATCCATATGTCTGCACTTCCGTGTCAAGTTCATTTAACGGGGCATTAAAAGACACTTTTAATTCTTTTGTACTCATGAGTTCACCTCGATTTCTGCGATGATTTTATCAATCTCATCACGGAGCACTTGCTCACGGGCAACAATTTCTTTGATTTCCGCATTAAGTTTCACAATGTCAATTTTCTCTCTTGTATCTTCTGCTTCAACATACGTAGATACAGACAAATTATAATCATTGCCAGAGACTTCTTCATAGCTTGCCAAATGTGCAAAATGTTCCATTTCTTCACGCTTAGCAAACACATCTACAATCCGATCAATGTTCTCTGGTGTCAGCTTATTATTGTTAGTCACCTTCACGCATTCACTTGTGGCATCAATAAACAGGGTCTTGTTGTCTGTCTTATTCTTTTTCATTACCATGATACAAGTCGCAATCGAAGTTCCAAAGAACAGGTTACTCGGCAACTGAATAATACAGTCGATATAGTTATTGTCTACCAGATATTTACGGATTTTCTGCTCTGCACCGCCACGGTACATAATTCCTGGAAAACATACAATGGCAGCAGTTCCATTAGAAGCAAGCCATGATAAACTGTGCATAATAAACGCCATATCCGCTTTACTCTTAGGTGCCAGAACTCCAGCCGGAGCAAAGCGAGGATCATTGATGAGCAATGGATTTTCGTCTCCCGCCCATTTGATAGAATAAGGCGGATTAGACACGATCAGCTCAAATGGCTCATCATCCCAATGTTGCGGACTGAGCAGTGTATCTTCACAGGCAATATCAAATTTATCAAATCCCACATCATGCAGAAACATATTAATACGGCACAAATTGTAGGTTGTGATATTGATTTCCTGCCCATAAAAGCCATTACGGATAGCATCTTTTCCCAGAATTTTCTCAGCCTTCAAAAGCAATGAACCCGAACCACAAGCAGGATCATATACCTTATTGATTTCTGTTTTACCTACAGTTCCAAGCCGTGTAAGCAATTCGGATACATCTGCCGGAGTAAAGAATTCCCCACCAGATTTTCCGGCATTTGATGCATACATAGTCATAAGATACTCATACGCATCTCCGAAGGCATCAATGGAATGATCCTTCACATCTCCTAGATTCATCTCTCCTACACCATTCAACAGTTTAACAAGTTTTTCATTTCGCTTTGCAACTGTAGACCCCAGTTTATTGCTGTTTACATCATAGTCATCGAACAATCCGGCAAAGTCACTCTCTGCCTCACTGCCTTTTGCTGATTCTTCGATGTGACGGAACACGCGCTCCAGTGTTTCATTTAAATTTTCATCATTTACAGCCTTGGCACGGACATTACAGAAAAGCTCACTTGGAAGGATAAAAAAACCTTTTTCTTCTACCAATCCCGCTCTTGCTTCTTCTGCATCCTCATCCGGCATTTTTGCAAAATCAAAATCCGTGTTGCCCGCATCAATTTCACCATTGTTTATGTAATTACACAAGTTTTCGGAAATATAACGATAAAACATCGTTCCAAGAACATAATTTTTGAAATCCCAGCCATCAACTGCTCCACGCAGTTCATCTGCAATCGCCCATATTGCACGATGAAGTTCCTCTCGTTCTTGTTCCTTTTTGGTATCAACCATTCTCTTTTCCTCCGTCATTTATAATATCAGACAGATCTTCCTCTTTATTCATTATACGTCTTGGATCTATCGGTTTTTCTGCATCCTTTGGTATCATCCACATTCGCCCGATAAGAACAGCGCCTTTAACTCTGCCTTCCTTGCAAAATACTGCAACTCTTCTTTGCGAAACATTCCATTTTTTTGCTATTTCCGCTGATGATAAATAATCCATTCGTTTTCCTCCATCAATTCCAACAAATGATATTAAGATTATTATATTCGAGATTGCGAATAGTTGCAAGCTAATTTATGCCCCATATTTCATTTGCTTTAGTTATAATCAAACGGCCATCCTCGCACTTCACTTCAATCTGCTCTCCGATGTCAAATCCCAGCTCCGACAGCCACTGTCCCTTAAGTACAATGCTTGGTGTCCTTTTGTACTGGTATCCGCTTGCTTCGTAAACTTTCATTTCTCTATATTTTTTATATGCCATAGGCTTCTTCTCCTTTTGCTGATTTATTAGGCTTTTGCGGTAAGATTAACTTCCGCTAAATTATTGCTTCTTTTGCCAATTTATATGTTTTTTGTGATACCCCCTTGAACAAGGGAAATGACAACGAGGAATAATTTCCTCGTCTAAGCACAGTTTTAGAATGTAAATTATAGCGATATGTAGGGGCACAAATGCCCAGTTTATGCGGGTTTCAGGCACTAGGGGGATATCCAACTTTAGAGTCTTAACACCGGATATGGCAAGCACATGTGCAATTCCATTCTCCTGATACAACTGTTTCACTTCATCAGACAACCCGCTTTTATCGCCCAAAACCATTGCGGATACAATCCCCGCTGTTTTTTCATCACAGCACAAAGAAACCACATCTTGTAACTGATTTCTCAATCGATGCAGAAAATCTTCCGGATTTTTAACCGTATTCTTTTTTATTTCTATTTTACCGGCAAATCCCTGCGCGGTAATTCCTAATTCCGTGTTGTATTTATATTCATCAAATTGTCCGGGATTTCCCGGTTTCTCAAACGAATGGATGGAGGCTGTGACCGCCAAAAGATTACCAATATGCAGCTCCTTTGGCATCGCCGTATTCTCATTTGCATATAATTTTATTTTTTTGCACGAAAATGAATTCTCCCCTTTTACGTCACGAACGACAAGCGTATATCCATTATCTTTTTTTACAAATTCTTCAAGTTCGCAAAGAAAATGAATCGACTCCCGCTCATAAGAAACCGGTTCCTTTGTATTTATCCACGCATTACAAAGAATCCCCAAAATCATGCATACCAATACCACACAAAGTGGTCTTCTCCTCACCCGATTCCTCCCTTTTTATTTCATGTTCTATTTCTCATTTACCGTTTCCACAAGATTTAAATTCCGCTCCAATACTGAATGGAACGAATTCATCTCCCCGTACTGCTCCTGTGCCTCACCATCAATGGTAAATTGTACCCGGTTGACATTAGAAAGTTCACACAATGTATTTACAATTGAATACACTGTTACCTCACTGCTGATTTCTGCCAGCAAATCATTAAATCCGCTTCCCAAATCCACATAACAAATCTGGTCGCGTATTGTTATGTGATTCACTACCGTTTCCTTTGGAATTGCCGGTTTGACATCCTTTAATTTCCCTTTTTGTCCGGCTATCACTTCATCTGCCTGAATCAATTGATTAATCAGAAGTTCCGCCAACGGTGTTGCCGCATTGTAAGTTACCGATGTCGTTACCGCACGCAGTTTATCTCCTGTGCGGTTCGATAAATACAACGTAACCTGTCTGCTCTGTTCCTTTCCCAAAGCATCCAGATTCTGCACAAAATCATCGGCACTCATCGGTCCTACGGCATTTCCCGAAAGCATGAGTGGCTGGTCTTCTACATAAAATTCCACATAATGAATCTCATCTAACTGGCATAATGTTTCCACAATTGCTGCACGGGACAATGTCTCTTCCACGCCGCTTCTCTCATAATACGCAGCAGAAAAAGAAATTGACATCTGATGATTTTTCAGTTCAAAATCTAATACATCTACATTTTCACTAATCGGACTCTTTAAGTTGGCATCCTCCCCCGTAGTCTGAAGCTGTTTTAATAAATCGGCAACAACTGCGTTCGTATCCTTTTTTTTATGAGGAGATTCCATCGTCCCTTCTACAAGTCCTGTCATATCCTGATTCAGATAATAAACCAAATATGAATCCATTTCTTCCTTACTTTTTCCACAAGAAACTAAAATTCCCGCCGCCATAATAAGAAACATGGAAATTATAATCTTTTTCATAGCAGCCTCCTATTCCGAATACATCAGAGGAATTCGTACGGCAAACGTAGTTCCCTGTTGTTCTATACTGTGAACTTTAATTGAGCCACGGTGCAATAAAATTGCATTTCTCGTAATTGCAAGTCCTAAGCCGTTTCCACCGGTTTCTCTGGAACGTGCCTTATCCACACGATAAAAACGCTCGAAAATACTATCCTGCAATTCTTCCGGAATACCAACCCCGGAATCCGACACCTTCAAATAAAAGAATTTATGGTCTGCATTCAAAGAAACACGAACCCAGCCATTATCGTAATTATACTTAATCGCATTTTCAATCAGATTGCGAAATGCCATAGCCAATTTTACTTCATCCACCTGTGCTGTAACAGAACGAACACTTTCAAAAATCATCTCAATATTCCGCTTATCCGCAATCGGCTGAAGCTGTTTCAAAATTGCTTCGAGAAATTCATTAATATTGACCTCGGAAATATTGACTTCCGATGCATTTTTATCCATTTTTACAAGGGTAAGCAAATCATTGATAATTTTATTCATTCGCTCCAATTCTTCATTAATGTCCACCATAAATTCCTGATAAAGTTCAACCGGAACATTTTCCTGTCCAATCAAAGATTCTGCTAAAACTTTAACCGACGTAATCGGTGTCTTCAACTCATGTGAGACATTCGACACAAATTCCTGTCTTGCATCTTCCAGATTCTGCAGCACACTAAGCATTGAATTAAATTTATCCGAAATATCCTCTGCTTCCGAATATCCGGTTATCTGCATCGTCTCATTAAAATCACCGGAAGAAATCATCGCAATCGAGCCGGCTACTTCCTTCATAGGCATTACAACCTGACCGGAATACAAAACAGAAATCACAAGAATAATAAGTCCAAGCACCAATACGAGCGTAATAGCAATCGACTGCATCGAATCATACAGAGTGTTCACACTGTTCAGCGAAAAATTCATTACGACAACACCATCAATCGAATTGCTCTCCGGATTATGCACCGGAAGGACCAGTTCTACCATGTTTTCACTCTGGCTTACAAATTTGCTGTCTGCACCGTTGACACACCGGACAACTTCCTCCAAAAGAATTACTTTACCTTCTTCTAACCCATATGTGTCACGGGTTATATTCAAATCAGAATCCGCAATCAAAATACGGCCTCCAAAAATATCCGCAACCTGTGTCAGTTCAGAATCTACTTCTGCCCCTGAATCACTGGTAAAATAAGCAGAAGAAACAACAAGGTTACATATAATGGAACCTCGCGTCTGCAATTCGTTGATACGTTGTGAAATAGCCTTTGCCCGGTATGTATTGATAAAAATCAACGTAAATACAACGAGCGGAATGATTCCTATCAGAATCAATACGGCCATGCTTTGTGCCCGCAGGCTTTTAAAAATTTGAATTTTACTCTTTATTCTCGAAATAATAACCAACACCCCATTTTGTATGTATAAATGCCGGATCACTTGGTGTCTCTTCTATTTTTTCACGAAGTCTTCGGATATGAACATCCACGGTTCTTGCATCCCCCGGATAAGCAGCTCCCCATACTTCATGAAGCAGATTATCCCTGCTGTAAATCTTTCTCGGATTACGAACCAAAAGACTCAATAATTCATACTCACGTGTTGTCAGACTAATTTCCTTATCCTTGATATAAACACGTTTACCCATCGAATCCACCTTAAGGCTTCCATAAACTTCCAGTCCATCGGATTCTTTATGATTTTTCTTACTGCTTCGTCGAATAATCGCCTTAATTCTCGCCTTAACCTCTAAAATATTAAATGGTTTCGTAATGTAATCATCAGCTCCATATTCGAGTCCAAGGATCTTATCCATGTCGTCGCCTTTTGCTGTAAGCATAATAATCGGAACATCTGAAAATTCCCGAATCTGCTGACAAACTTCAAACCCTGACATCTTTGGTAACATCACATCTAACAAAATAATATCATATTTTTTTTCGTGAGCCGCCTCTAAAGCACTCTCTCCATCATATGCATAGTCCACTTCCATTCCATCCTGCTCTAAGCTGAAACGGATTCCTTTCACAATTAATTTTTCATCATCCACTACTAAGACTTTTTTTGCCATCTGCTCTGCCTCCACAAATTTTACAGTTATACTGTAATATCATCCTTGATTTTTCCGAACACTCCTTCTTTAATTCCGGTAATGTTCATAATGTCCTCAATTTTCTTAAACGCACCGTTTTTTTCCCGGTAGGAAATAATCTGTGCTGCTTTGGATTCCCCTATCCCGCTTAATTTCATCAGTTGTTCTGCGGAAGCGGTATTCAGATTAATTTTACCCGCTTCATCTGCTGATGCCATTCCGTGGGAACTTTGTTCCTCTTGCGCGGCTTTCCTTTTCCTCTTCTTTTCAATCGTAAGTTGTGTTCCATCCTTGACAACCTCTGCTAAATTAACAGAAAGTTTATCTGCTTTTTTGGTAAAGCCGCCTGCTTTTTCCACAACATCGATAAAATGAGGTTCTTTTGCAAAAGTATATACTCCCGGATTCTTCACTTCGCCACATATGTAAATATACACCACAGCTTCTGTTTTTGAATCCGATGTTTCTTTTTTACCCTTTGTTTCTCCCGACTGATCAGCAAACGATTCCGTCACAACTGCTTCTTTTTTAGAACCGGCATTTAGCGAAAAATACAAAACACCGCATAAAAAGAAAGCTCCAATCAAGAGAACCATTTTTAACTTATTTTTGTTATCTTTCATCACTCTTTCCTTTCTGGCCGGAAAAAAAGAGTGCTACTTAACTATTTTACCAATGTTATTCCATTTTTACAATGGCAAATTTACTTATTTTTTACTTCCACTTGAAAATGGCAATTCCAGCAACAATCGCAGCTACACCAATACACTTTCTCCACTCAAACGGCTGTTTATCAATCCCAAACAGCCCAAAAAGTTCAATCAGATACGACATGACGATCTGAACCGACACAATAAACATCGCAGAACGGGCAGGACCAATCGCATTAATGCTGTAAATTACCGTATAAGTAATAAAAGCCCCCAGCGCTCCACCTAACAGCATATATTTAGGCGAAACATGCCACAAACTGCTGATTGCACCATCTCTTCCGGTAATAAACCAAGCCAGTACACAGACCACAAATGCACTAATCTGTACAAATGCAGATGACAGCCAGATACTCGTCTGTTTGGTCACTTCCGCATTAAATACACCCTGTACACTCATAATGGCACCTGAAATGGCAGCCACTAAAATCCCCAACATAAAAGCACCTCCTTAGTAACTTCACGGTAAACGATTCTACCGTAAAGTCTTCCCAAGAAAGGTGCAATTATTCATCCATTTTTAATCATCCAGTACAGAATCTAAAATCGCAATCATTTTATCCACATCGCTTTTTTCAATAATAAGCGGCGGAATAAAACGAATAACATTTGCGCCTGCGCTCATAAAATGACGCCTTTTTCCAATGCCTTTGTAATATAAGGACCGGCAGGAACGGAAAGTTCCAAGCCACGCATCAGTCCCATACCACGTGTCTCAACAGCAATTTCTTTTTTCTCCACCAATTTCTGCAGACATTCACTAAGATACTCTCCAACTTCTTCTACATGGTTTGGAATTTCTCTCTTTTCAAAAATTTCCAATGTCTTTGCTACTGCTGCGCAGGCAAGTGGATTCCCGCCAAATGTTGTACCATGATCTCCCGGCACGAGACATTTTGCCACTTCTTCTTTTGCCGCGATTGCACCTACTGTAATACCATTTCCGATTCCCTTTGCCATCGTCACAATATCCGGTACAATATTATATTTCTGGTACGCAAACATCTTACCGGAACGTCCCATACCACACTGAATTTCATCACAAATCATAACGATATCATTTTCATCACACAATTTACGGATTCCCTGTAAAAATTCAGCGTTTGCAGGATAAATTCCACCTTCGCCCTGAACGGCTTCCACAATGATGGCATATGTATTTTCTGTAACCGCTGCTTTTACACTCTCGAAATCGTTGTAATCAGCAAATGTAACACCCTGTAACATCGGTTCAAAAGGCTCTCTGTATTTTGCCGTACCGGTAACGGACAATGCTCCCATGCTTCGTCCGTGAAATGCTTTATTCATCGAGATAATCTCATGACGATTTTCATGTCCCTGCATAACGGCATATTTTCGTGCCATTTTCAAAGCGCCCTCATTGGCTTCCGTACCGCTGTTTGCCATAAATACACGGTCAAGTCCGGTTGCCTTTGCAAGACCTTTCGCTGCCTGCAATAATGGCTCCGAATAAAAATAGTTAGAAAAATGAATTCCTTTATCAATCTGTGCTTTCAAAGCATCTGTGTATTCCTTATCTCCATAGCCCAATGCACAAACGGCAATTCCGGCACCAAAATCCAAATATTCTTTTCCGTCTGTATCGTATAATTTCACACCATCTCCATGATCTAACACAACCGGATAACGGTTATACGAATGAACTAAATACTTCTCTGATTCATCTATCATCTGTTTCATATCACATGCTCCTTCCTAATCCTGCTCATGCGGATACAATGTTGTGTGGTTATCAATAATTGCTGTACCAATACCTTTTTTGGTAAAGAACTCAAGTAACAGACAATGCTGTCTGCGTCCGTCCAGAATATGGACACGGCTTACACCTTCTTCTACCGCTTCTACACAGTTTCTTATTTTCGGAATCATACCACCGCCAATGGTTCCATCCTCAATCAACTGTTTTGCCTCATCAGTTGTCAATACAGAAATCAATGTTTCCGGATCTTTCGGGTCTTTGCAGACACCCTCAATATCTGTCATAAATGCCAGTTTTTCTGCATGAATACACTTTGCAACTGCACTTGCCGCATCATCAGCATTAATGTTATATGCCTGATAATTTTCATCCATACCAATCGGCGCAATAATCGGAATAAAATCTTTGGCAATCAAAGTGTCAATTAAATCGGAATTAACAGATTTTACTTTTCCCACAAAACCGATATCTCTTCCACCGGCTGTTTTTTCTCACAGAGCATTGTGCCGCCGTCTTTTCCACTGATGCCGGCTGCCTTTACGCCAAGTTTCTCCATCATCTGGACTAAATGCTTATTTACCTTATTTAAAACCATTTCTGCCACTTCAATCGTATCGGCATCTGTCACACGAAGTCCTTCTACAAATTCACTCTCTTTTCCCATATAGCCAAGCCATTTGCTAATTTCTTTTCCGCCGCCGTGAACAATAATCGGCTGCATGCCAACCAGTTTCAACAAAGCAACATCTTTAATCACTGATTCCTGCAATTTTTCATCCAGCATAGCGCTTCCGCCGTATTTTACAACTACTTTTTTTCCGTTGAAATCACGGATATAAGGCAGTGCCTCAATCAGCGTTTCCGCCTTAAGTACAACTTCTTTCATCTTATCTTCCATCTTTTTGTCCTCTCTAACTTCTGTAATCGCCATTTATTTTTACATAATCATAAGTCAAATCGCATCCCCAGGCAATTGCCGATGCATCCCCCTGCTTCATGTCGCAAATAAATGTAACTGCATCTTTTCCTAATAAAATAGTCGCCTCATCTTCACTGTAATCTGTCGGCACACCATCTTTTACTAAAACAATCTGCTCATCCTCAGCTTCTAAAATCAAATCGATTACATCCGGGTCAAAGTCTGCACCGGAATACCCCAGTGCGCACAAAACACGTCCCCAGTTCGCATCCTTGCCAAACACCATTGCTTTCACGAGGTTTGAAGTCACAACCGATTTACTAAAAATCTTTGCCTCTTCTTTATTCTTACAGTGAACTGCTCTTACTTCCATCAGCCTCGTAGCGCCTTCTCCGTCCGCTGCCATCTGTTTTGCCAAATCCGTTGCAACAAAACTCAGTGCCTCTTTGAATTTTACATATCCATTCGTTCCTGCTTTGATTTCAACACCGGATTCGCCATTGGCAAGCACCAGATATGTATCATTTGTTGATGTATCGCGGTCAACCGAAATCATATTAAAACTATCTGACACAATTTCGGAAACCATTTCCTGCAGTAAATCATGTGAAATTTTTGCATCTGTTGTCGTAACGCTAAGCATCGTTGCCATATTCGGGTGAATCAT
>OBAE01001669.1_pt1 | contig 10821 bp, 7 predicted proteins | sample 1517641 | NCBI WGS metagenome assembly OBAE01 (sample SAMN04571701, study PRJEB22368) | human gut metagenome | biome: human gut; material: stool | host: Homo sapiens | place: Luxembourg | collected 2012-08-30 | reverse complement strand
ACAGGGCTACCGCAGCCATAAGCTGAAACCCTACCGGGAAGCGGCAAAGGCAGAAAAAGCGGCTTTCAAGGCAAACGTGGATTTTCAGTATCACAAGACCCTGCATGAGAACCCGCAGCTTACCTCTAACCCCATTTCCCGGTTTTGGCAGAAGCAGAAAATCAAGCGGCAGTATGCAAAGGAAGCCCGCAATACCGCAAAGGGTATCAAGGGCGCGGCAGAACGCACCCGCAAGGCGGCAGCCAAAGCCGCCGAGAAAACAAAACAGACCGCAGCATTTGTGGCAAGGCACCCGGCGGGTGTGGCAATCGCTGTCGGAGTGCTGCTGCTCTTTATCATGGTTATGTCCGGGCTGTCCTCCTGCGGAGCTATGTTTTCCGGCGCGTTAAACGGGGTGCTTGGAACGTCCTATACCTCCGAGGACAGCGACCTTGTGGAAGTAGAAAACAGCTACGCCGGATTGGAAAACGAGCTGCAAAGCAGGATTGACAATATCGAGCGCGACAATCCGGGCTATGACGAGTACCGCTATGACCTTGCGAATATCGGGCATAACCCCCACGAATTAGCGTCCTATCTGACCGCAAAATACCAAAGCTACACCCGCGCCGACGTACAGGCAGAATTGCAGCGGATTTTTGAGCAGCAATACAAGCTGACCTTGACCGAAGAAATCGAGGTACGCTATCGGACGGAAACGCGGACAGGCACAACCACCGTTACCGACCCGGAAACGGGAGAAACGACCACTGAAACCTACGAATATGAGGTGGAAGTACCTTACAACTATTACATTCTCAATATCAAGCTGACGAACACACCGCTATCTGCGATTGCGGAAAACAACCTGACCCCGGAACAACTGGAAATGTACCGGGTGTACTTACAGACAAGCGGGAACAAGCCCCTTATCTTTGGTGGCGGCTCTCCCGACACTTCCGCGTCCGAGGATTTAAGTGGCGTGGATTTTGTGAACGGAACGCGCCCCGGCAATACCGCTATCGTTGACCTTGCAAAACGGCAAGTCGGAAATGTGGGCGGCTATCCGTATTGGAGCTGGTACGGCTTTAACAGCCGCGTGGAATGGTGCGCCTGTTTTGTGTCCTGGTGCTACGGGCAAATGGGACTTTCCGAGCCGCGTTTTGCCGCCTGCCAGTCGCAGGGTATTCCGTGGTTTACCTCTCACGGACAATGGGGAGCGCGGGGCTATGAAAACATTGCCCCCGGTGACGCTATCTTTTTTGACTGGGACTTAGACGGCAGCGCAGACCATGTTGGGCTTGTTATCGGCAGGGACGAGGGCCGCGTTTATACCGTGGAGGGCAATTCCGGCGACGCCTGCAAGATTAAGAGCTATCCCCTTGACTATGCCTGTATCAAAGGGTACGGGCTGATGAACTGGAACTGACATACAACAACACATTTGAAAATCGAAAGGAGAAAAATCATTATGGCTATGAGTAAAATCGAAAGAATTGAAAAGGAAATCCAAAAGACCCGTGAGAAAATCACGGAGTATCAGAACAGGCTGCGCGGACTGGAAGCACAGAAAACCGAAACGGAAAATCTGCAAATCGTTCAGCTTGTGCGCTCCATGCGTCTGACCCCGCAGGAACTTAACACCATGCTGAAAGACGGCGGTATTCCGGGCATTGCCCCTATCCCCGCAGACTATGAGGAACAGGAGGAAACCGAGAATGAAGAATAAAATCCTTGCAAGCATTACCGCACTTTGCGCCGCCCTTGTCCTTGTGGGCGGCTTTTCCGTTACCGCCTATGCACAGATCCCGACGGAAGAAACCGACGACAGCGGCGTAATCGTGGAAACCGAGCCGCAGCCCTTGACCCCGGAGGGCAACATGACCCTTGTGGACGACATTGACGGGGACGCTGCCGAGGATAAGCAGTTTATCGTCGTGAAAAGCAAAGGCGGCAACTATTTTTACATTATCGTTGACCGGGCAGCCGAGGGGGAAAATTCCGTCCACTTCTTAAATCAAGTAGACGAAAGCGACCTTATGGCGATTATCGGGGAGGAACAGACCGAGCAGCCTCCGGCTGTCTGCAACTGTACCGAGAAATGCAAGGCGGGCGAAGTCAACACCGCCTGTCCTGTCTGCTCTGTCAACATGGATAGCTGCACAGGCAAGGAAGCCGCGCCGGAGGAACCTACCGAGCAGGAGCAGCCCCAAAACGGCATGGGCGGGCTTTTGATTTTCCTTGTTGTGGGACTTCTTGGCGGCGGTGCAGCCCTCTACTACTTTAAGTTTATGAAACCGAAGCAGAACGTAAAAGGCAGCACCGACCTTGACGAGTTCGATTTTGACGAATACGACGAGGACGAGCCGGAGGAAGAAACTGACATCGCAGACACCGAACAGGAGGACGAGGAAGAATGAAACTTGTGATTTGTGAGAAACCCAGCGTCGGGGCGGCGGTTGCCGCCGCCCTTGGCGTAAGGGAAAAGAAAGACGGATATATCGAGGGGAACGGTTATGTTATCTCTTGGTGTATCGGGCATTTAGTAGGACTTGCGGAAGCTGCCGCCTATGGGGAACAGTACAAAAAGTGGAGCTATGACAGCTTACCCATTCTGCCGCAGGAATGGCAGTACACCGTAGCTGCCGACAAGGGAAAGCAATTCAAAATCTTAAAAGACCTCATGCACCGCGCCGACGTTTCCGAGGTTGTCAACGCCTGCGACGCAGGGCGCGAGGGCGAGCTGATTTTCCGCTTTGTCTATCATCAAGCGGGCTGCAAGAAGCCCTTTACCCGTCTTTGGATTTCCTCAATGGAAAACGAAGCAATCCGAAGCGGCTTTGACAATCTGAAGGACGGGCGGGAATACGACGCCCTCTACCATTCCGCACTATGCAGGGCAAAGGCTGACTGGCTTATCGGTATCAATGCGACCCGCCTTTTCTCCTGCCTGTATGGAAAGACCTTGAACGTGGGACGTGTGCAGACCCCGACCTTAAAAATGCTTGTAGACCGGGACGCTGCCATTATGAACTTCAAGAAAGAAAAATATTACCATGTGTGCCTTATGCTTTCCGGCGCGGAAGCGGCAAGCGCGAAGATCCGCGCCGCTGATGAAGCAAGCGAACTGAAAGCGGCCTGCGAAGCGTCGGCGGCTGTCTGCACTTCCTTGACCCGTGAAAAGAAAACCGTTGCCCCGCCGAAGCTCTTTGACCTTACCTCTCTGCAACGGGAAGCAAACCGTATCTACGGGTACACGGCAAAGCAGACCCTTGACCTTGCACAGACCTTGTATGAAAAGAAGCTGCTTACTTATCCGAGAACGGACAGCAACTATCTGACCGACGACATGGGCGACACGGCAAAAAGCATGGTAACGCTTCTCTGCGGCAAGCTGCCCTTTATGGCGGGCGTTTCCTTTACGCCGGAGCTTGCAAAGGTACTGAACAGCAAAAAAGTATCCGACCACCACGCCATTATCCCCACAATAGAGCTTGCAAAAGCTGACCTTTCCGCGCTGCCGGAAAGCGAGCGCAATATCCTTACCCTTACCGGGGCGCGGCTGCTTATGGCGACCGCAGCGCCGCACGTTTACGAAGCGGTAACGTCGGTTTTCTCCTGCGCCGACCATGACTTTACGGCAAGGGGAAAAATGGTAATCGCTGCCGGGTGGAAAGACATTGACCGTCGCTTTCGGGCGACCATCAAAAAGAAGCCCGACAGCGACGACGAGGAAAACGAACTTGCGTTAGATGTGCCGGATTATACCGAGGGGCAGACCTTTGAAAATCCTGCCGCAGCGGTTACGGAGCATGACACCACGCCCCCGAAGCCTCACAATGAAGCAAGCCTGTTGTCGGCTATGGAACGCGCCGGGAATGAGGACACCGACCCGGACGCAGAACGCCGGGGGCTTGGTACGCCTGCCACCCGCGCCGCCGTCATTGAGAAGTTAGTCAAAGGCGGCTTTATCGAGCGCAAGGGCAAGCAGCTATTTCCCACCAAAGACGGCACAAACCTTGTCTGCGTCCTGCCGGACAGCTTAACTTCTCCGCGGCTTACGGCGGCATGGGAAAACAATCTAACGCAGATTGCAAAGGGTAACGCTGACCCTACCGCTTTCATGCAGGGCATTGAAGCTATGGCGCGGGAGCTTGTAAAAACCTATGCTTCCGTGTTAGGCGAGAAACAGGCGCTTTTCAAGACAGAGAAAACAGAGCTTGGGAAATGCCCCCGCTGTAAATCCCCGGTCTATGAGGGAAAGAAAAACTACTACTGTTCCAACAAAGAGTGTAGCTTTGCCATGTGGAAAAACGACCGCTTCTTTGAGGAACGCAAAACCGCCTTTACCCCGAAGATTGCCGCCGCGCTTCTGAAATCCGGCAAGGCAAAAATCAAAAAACTGTACTCCCCGAAAACGGGCAAAACCTACGACGGAACGGTACTTTTAGCCGACACGGGCGGTAAGTATGTGAATTACAAAGTAACCATTTCAAAGGACAAACAACTGGAATAGCAAGCATAGGAAGCGGGTACCCACTTCCGTAAAATCCCTGCCACTCTAACCGAGCTTGGCGGGGATTTTGCTTGTTGGGAAGTTTCCCAAACCCTCTAAAAATCCTCAAAAATCTTTGGCAGAAATGCGGGCGCACCGTAGTAGGACTATGTAACCACAAACGCAGCGTCCGCGCTGCCATACGCGAAAGGAGGTTTTACACATGGCAAGTTTGCGCGACAGCGTAAAGGACTATCAAGAGGAACTTAGGGACGGTATTGCATGGGTAGCATTTTGGAAACAAGGACGTTCATGGAATGCCGAGCTGTTTCATCTTGAAGTGGACGGTACTTTAGAACCGTTTGACAGGAGCCGGTTAGAGGAAATCAAAGCGGCTGACCCCGCCGCCGTTATTCTAAACGGCTACTACTGCGGGCATTTAGGCGAGAATATGAGCCTTGACGAGCTGACCGCCGGAGTGCGCTATCACTATGAAAACAGCATGAACGACCTTGACGGTTTTATCGGGGCGCATGACGACAGGCTTCCTCCGGAGGTTATCGAGGAAGCAAGAGCCGCCGCCCATGCAGCGGGGCTTCCCTTTTCCGAAAAGCCCTACCGGGACGGGGAAGATTTTGACCCTTATATATTTGACGGAAGCATGAGCATTGAGGACTACGAACTTATGCACCGCATGATTGAAAAAGAAAGGAGCGAGCAAATGGACGAATGGAAAACAGGTTATTCCTCATACGACCATGACAGACTGGAAGCCGCCGACAAGATGAAGATTGAGCGCGGTATCTATTTTGACACGAAAGGCGCGGATATTTCCCCGCTGACCGCCTTACCTCTTGCCGAGCTTGTGAAGCTGCGGGAGGAAAGCGCGGCTGCGGAGCAGACCGTTTTTGAAAATCTGAAAGTACAGGCTTCCGCATGGGAGGAACAGGCAGGAAAGACCCTGCTATTTGACAAGGCGATTGAGTATGCGAGAATACCCGAAGTGAAGCATACGGCGAACAAGTGGCAGGACGAGGACAACGACCGCCACACCATCAGCAACCGGGTATATAAAATGAGCTACCATGTTTACGAAAATACCCGTTACGACAAGGCAGCACAGAAGTCTATCCCGTATTCCTATACGCTGTCTTGGAACGTCTACACCAACAGCCCCCACGGGTACGGACAGGCAAAAATTGCCGGACAGGACAGAAAGGTATTTGCTGACCGGGCAGCTATGGAAAAATATCTGAACGGGCGTATCAAGGCGTATGAAAAACTTTTTACGGAAATCTCCCCGGCTATCCCGCAGGAGTACGCGGAGCAGTTTAGGGTAAACGGGCAGCTCTTACCGGGCTACACCGTAGAGGGCGAGGAAATCAAGCAGCCCGTCGCCGACATTCCGGCTGCACCGAGAACCGAACCGGGAAAGGAAACGGAACAGTTTGCAATCCTGATTGACAGCCGCACCCGCTTTGAAACGGGAGAACCGGGCGGCTACTGGCTTTCCATGCCCGCCACCAAAGAGCAGCTTCACGAAGCCATGCAAAGCGTCGGCATTACCGCAGACAACCCGCAGGAATTTTTCATTCACGGCTACTCTGACCGGGAGGACAGACACATTGCCCTGACGTATGACATGGTATGCGAGGCACAGGTGGACGAGCTGAATTTCCTTGCGGCACGACTGGAAACCCTTGACGCTTCCGGGATTGCCGCGCTGAACGCCGCCACACAGCGAAAGAACGGTTTTGAGAATATAGGGCAGCTCATTGACTTTACCTATAACGAGGACTTTTTCGTGCATATCCCCGAAGTACATAATCCCCGCGAATTGGGCGATTATTACCTTAACAAATCCGGCATGGTGCAAATGCCCGCTGAATGGAAAAACAGCATTGACCTTATCGCCTTTGGACGAAACGCCGCCGCACAGGAAAAAGGCAGCTTTACGGAATACGGTTACCTTGTGGAAAGCGGCGACGCATGGGAGAAACACTTTGAGGGGCGCGATGTGCCGGAGGACTACCGCATTATGAGCTACCCGCAGCCGACCATCGAACTGGACGCAGCCCCGGCAGTACAGACGGCGACCATTTCCGAAGTAACACCGCAGGAGCCGCGCCCGGTTATCCCTATCGTGCTGACTTCCGAGAAGCCCGCCGAAAAGCTCAAAGAGATAACTGACCGTCTGGAGCAAGGCATTACGGAGCTGTTCGACAGCGAGCGTTACAAGGAATATCTGCGCGTCATGTCAAAGTTTCATAATTACAGCTTTAACAATACGCTGCTGATCGCCATGCAAAAGCCCGACGCTTCCCTTATCGCCGGATTTTCCGCATGGAAAAATAACTTTGGACGAAACGTGATGAAAGGACAAAAGGGTATCAAAATCCTTGCCCCGTCGCCGTTCAAGATTAAAAAGGAAATGGAGAAAATCGACCCGCAGACACAAAAAGCCATTATCGGCAAAGACGGAAAGCCCGTAACCGAGGAAAAGGAAATCACGATACCCGCCTTTAAGGTGGTATCTGTCTTTGACGTATCGCAGACCGAGGGCAGGGAAATCCCCGATATTGCCGTAAATATGCTGACCGGGGACGTAGAGCATTACAAGGACGTTTTCGCTGCCCTTGAAAAGACTTCTCCTGTTCCTGTCGGCTTTGAAAAAATCGAGGGTGGCGCACATGGTTACTACCACTTGGAGGACAAGCGTATTGCCCTTGATGAGGGCATGAGCGAGCTGCAAACCTTAAAAACCCTTATCCATGAAATCGCCCATGCGAAGCTGCACGACATTGACCTAAACGCCCCTTTAGAGGACTTGGAGAACAGGCCCGACCGCCGCACCCGTGAGGTACAGGCAGAAAGTATCGCCTATACCGTGTGCCAGCATTACGGGCTTGATACCTCTGATTATTCCTTTGGGTATGTTGCCGGGTGGAGTGCCGGACGGGAGCTTGCTGAACTGAAAAGCTCTCTTGAAACAATCCGCAGCACCGCAGCGGAAATCATCAACAGCATTGATGAACATATCGCAGAGCTGCAAAAGGAACAGGCGCAGGACGCGCCGAGGGAGAAAGCCGCCATGCCGGAGTACATTTACAAGATTGAAGCCAACCCCCGCACAACGGGCGACAACGGCCGCTTTTTCCTGCAAGCCTATCTCCCGCAGGAAAACGGCAGGGCAAAAATCGGGGACGTGCTGTATATCGGCAGCCTTGCAAAATGCCGGGAACTCATGGGCGGGCTGAACGCCGGAGAGCTGACGCAGGGAGAAGTAAAGGAGCTATATGCAAAGGCACAGGAAGCCGAAGCCGACAAAGACACCTTTTCCATTTATCAGCTAAAGCAAGGGGACGAAACGCGGGACTTCCGCTTCGAGCCTTACGACCGCCTGCAGGCGGCGGGAAATGCGGTTGATAAGGCAAACTATGAGCTTGTCTATTCCGCAGAACTTACGCCGGGTACTTCCCTTGAAGATATTTACACCCGTTTCAATATCGACCACCCGAAAGATTTCAAGGGACACAGCCTTTCCGTTTCCGACGTGGTAGTGCTTCATCAGAACGGACAGGACGCGGCGCATTATGTTGATAGTTTCGGCTACAAGGAAGTGCCGGAGTTTTTGCAGGAGCAGACACAACAGCTGGAAAAGATAAACCCGCTAAAGCACGTCGAGGACACAATCGAGCAGAACGACAACAACTTTGACGGTATCATCAACAACACCCCTACCGTTGACGAGTTGGAAGCAAAGGTAAAAGCCGGGGAACAGATTTCCCTTGTTGACCTTGCAGAAGCGATTAAGGCAGACAAAGAACGCGGCAAAGAAAAGCCCTCTATCCGGGCGCAGCTTAAAGCTGACAAAGAACGGACGGGGAAAAAGAAGAACGCAAAGCAGAAGTCACAGGACTTGGAAAGGAGCTGACCCATGCCGAAACAGAATAAATTTGAAAACGTGGACGTGCTTGCTTCTCTCAATGCAATATTAAAGCAGAACACAGGCTTTTTTCAAAGCGATTTTGACATTGACAGGGAGATTATCGCAAAAGCGGCGGCAAGTGCGAGTAAAGAGGATAAGACCCTCTTATGGTTTTGCCGACCGTCCGGGACGCATTGCTTTCGGGAGCGCGACGTGTTCCTAAAGGACACCGCGCCCCATAATACCTGGCGTTTCTACATGGAGCAGACAAGCGACCGTATTCTTGCCTATGCAATCGAGCTGACAGACAGGGAGCATGGAAAAATCAAGGGCAATCTGTATGAGCTTGACTATTCCCGCCATTATGAGCGCGTCAAGGAAAAGGGGCTGCCTGCCGATACGGTCAAGCTGATTTATGAGCGCGGGGAGCAGATGATACCCGCCGGACAGTATTTCAACGGAAGCCCAGACCCGCAGCTTGGGAAGTTTGAACGCTTTGAAGCCATACCCAACGACCCGGACGCTCTTAAATGGCTCTTACAGGAGGAACACCGCAGCCGGGAGCAACTTCCACCGGGAGATTTTAAGTCACATATCGCCGCATTGCATGACGGACTGATTGAAACGGAAGCGCGGCGCATTGTGCGGGAAATAAAGCGGAATGACACGCCGAACAGCCCGAACAAGACCCATTTCATGGTGGAGCTTTCCCCGGTGTTCATGCAGCTTGCGAACACAAAGGACATTGACCGTCTTTTCTCCATGCTGCCCTACAAGACCCTTTCCTTTTCCAAAATCGAGGGCAGACATGGAACGTATGCGCTGATTGACAAGGGAGAGAACCGGGACAAAGAGATTAAAAAGCCCCGCCCCTCTGTCCGGGCACAGCTTACCGCTGACAAGAAAACAGCCGCCCCGAAAAAGGCAGTGGCAAAAAGAAAAAATCACGATTTGGAGGTATGAGCATGAATAGATTTACTGTTGAGGAAACAAACCTTTTGAGCATTTACCATGAGGGAAGCAGCAAACAGGAGCTTATCAAAAACATGACCGCTACGCTGCCTTTCATGGACGCGGGATTGCGGGAGCTTGCAAAGCGCACCCTTTCCAAAGTGGACGCGCTGACCGAAGCCGAGTACAGGGAGCTTGCCGTTTATCCTGCTGATGAAGTATGAACGGGATTAAGCGGCTGTCGCCGCCCCAAAGCCGCAAGGTAAACACCCTTGTGAAAAAAGAGTGCTGCAACTGCGAAAATGGCAACTGTATTTTACTGGACGACGGGGACACTTGCGTATGCCCGCAGCTTATTTCCTATTCGCTGCTCTGCAAGTGGTTTCGGATTGCCGTACTTCCCCTTGATAAGCTGCTGTATGCGGAGCTTTACCATACCGACGATATGCGAAAGTGTACCGTGTGCGGCGCGTCCTTTGCGTCGAAGTCAAACAGCGTCAAATACTGCCCGGATTGCCGGAAGCGGATTACCCGCAGACAGGCAGCGGAGCGCATGAGAAAAAAGCGTACTCTTGTTACGCAGTAGGTGCGAAAAAAGCCTTTGTTTTCAAGCCTTTTCGGACGCAAAAACAAAGAGATAAAGGATTGATACCTTTACCCCTAAAATCGCGGTTCTACTGCGTAACATTTCAAAAACTGCACCTATGAGAAAACGGGCGCGGTGGCCAACATATCGGCTGCCGCGTCCGTTCTTTTTTTGCGCTCATTTATCCGCGCTCTGCTTCTTTTTCCCGTTCAGGCTGACATTCCACTTTCAAAATACTGTCGATATTCTTCTTGATAACGTCGTATTCCTTGACCTGCTTTTTCAGCTTCCCATAGTCGGCATACAGGGCTTCTTTCTGCTCTTGAAGTGCTGCGTACTCTGCTTGCAGGGCGGCAAGGCTTGGTAGCTTGGTTATCCCCGCCGCCTTAATTGTCTTTGCCGCTGCTTCATAGAGAATAATATCGCTCTCATGGGCTGTCCGGTATTTCTCCTTATCCTTTGCCTTGCGGTATGCAGCATAGACGGGCTTGGTCTTTTGATAGGTATTGATATTCTTGATAAGCAGCGTCATATCGGTAAGCCGCTTTTCAACCTCTTTCAAGCTGTCCGCTGCCTGTTCGTTTGCTTTGGTAACTTCCGCGATTTTTGCGGTCAATTCTGCGTACTGTTCAATCTTATGTTCTGTCAAGAAATTCATGGTTTTCGCTGCCTGTTTCAGATTATGGATTTTCGCCCATTGCTCATAGCCACGGCTTTCCTGCGCCTTGATACAGTTCTGAATATCAATCAGCAGACTGACGCCGCCGCGATCTGCGCGGGGAGCTTTCGCAGGGCAGGCGCGTTTGCCGCTTATTCGTTCTCTGATAGCTTCCTCTGTATAATCTGCGCCGAGGGTTTTTAAGCGGGTAAACCGTTCCTGTC
>OBAE01001659.1_pt1 | contig 10887 bp, 10 predicted proteins | sample 1517641 | NCBI WGS metagenome assembly OBAE01 (sample SAMN04571701, study PRJEB22368) | human gut metagenome | biome: human gut; material: stool | host: Homo sapiens | place: Luxembourg | collected 2012-08-30 | reverse complement strand
TCGCTTCCTTCATACCCAGGGATTTAATCAGTTCTGCATAATCTTCCTGCAGGATTTTACAACGTTCATCGGTTTCTTTTTCAGCCTCTTCATCAATCTTATCAATATACTCCTGAATCTCTGCCTTTCTGGAGAGCACTTTAAGCTGGATATTGGGCGGTGCGATTTTCAGGTATGACATAAAAGAGAGAATGATACTTCTCTGTTCTGAAGATGACCGTAATAAGAAATTGATTGGCAATACTTCAACAATTTTAACAAAACGATTGTCGGAAGTTTGGATAATACCATTTTTTACTTGTTTTAATGGTATATAAGAGGCTGTCCAGCTCATTGGCAGAAGATCCGGTACTTCCTGGACTTTCTCACTTTTCTCTTCTTTTCGAGAAAGTTCTTTCTTTGGCGGTCGCACTGGCCGTTCTTCTTTTTCTACATTCTGAACAAGCTGATTCCTCAGATTACGTTCTTCTGCCTCTTGCTCACGGATCTGCCTGAAATTCTCCCTGGCCTGCTCTTTCTGTTTCTGTGCGTCTTTTTTCTGCTGTTCCTTCTGCATCTGGCGATTTTCTTTCTCCTGCTTCCTGGACATCGCCTTGTCTTCTCTCTGCTGTTGCTTCTGCTCCCGCCGTTCTCGTTTCTCGGCAAGCTGAGCTTCTTTCAGCTTTTGCTTCAATTCTGCGACTTCGCTTCCGATCTTTTACACCGCCTTCCTGCTGCCTTTTCTTCTTTTTTCTCTCCTGTTTCTGTTGTTTCTTTTGCTGTCTCCTAATACGACGGTTTCTCTTTAATCTATACTGTCCATCGGGTACAGTCACTACCCGCCTTCTTGTTACAAAGCGTATAAACTGAATAATGAAAGAAAGCAAACTTTCCCCGTTAACACCGACTACCGCTAGTATTGTTAAAGGCAGGATTACAATTATACCAATATAGATTCTTATCTTTATTGAAACATCTATAAAAAACAGTATCCTAAAAAGTACTATAAAAAGGACAGCTGCCTCAAAAGCATTCCTGCCTTCAATTCTCCCTGAAAACAGGGTTCCCTCTTTTGCAAAATTGGGTGGGATGATATAAACATCGGATCGTTCTCTCTGCATCATTCTGTACCTCCCGAATTATTTTTTACGATGAAATTTCCGATATAATAACCACATTGCCGCACCCAGAAAACTCAAACCGCCAATAATGATTCCTGTTTTCTGTCCTGTTTTTTTCACAGTTGTCACCACCTCCGTATTTTTAATTCCTGAATCCGATTTTTCTGGATTTTGAATGTTATTTTGTTGATCTGTCTTGTTCTGCTTTTTCTCCGTCTGAACAGCTTCCACAAGCTCATTTTTCACTTTAATTTTCATTATGATAAGACCCTGTTCCGGAAGATTTTTATAGTTGTTATCAAATTCTGCAACATATTTCTGGTCATTCTGTGTTGCTTCCACAGATTTCAAGCGATAATTTCCGCTATTCACGGATAGGTTCCATTCAAAAAAAACAGAGGAATCCAAATCAATTTCTCTTTGAACTCCTCCATTTTCTTCTATTGTCACATGAACCTTTCCAGTGAATCCTTCAAAAATCTCTGCCCGCACTGCAATATTTGCTGGCTCAAGTTCTGTCCCAGAATACTCATCCTCCGCATTTACAGGATCCATCGTTTCAGTTCGAAGCTGCACCATGCCATTTTCATCAAACAATACATATTTCCCAGCCGGGTTCACTGTATCATACCCCCAGCCATCAGCAATAAATGTCCCATCTGACTGATAACCTTTGCCATCCTGCCAGGAAACAATCTGCGGCAAGTTCTCTGCCTTTTGTGCATATGCCACTTGGAAGGTTTCCAGGAAATATGTGAACAGCAGTATTGCCAATACCAGTATTTGCTCTGTGCTCCTAATCTTTTTCACTGTATTTCCCTCATTTTTTTCCAACAATCCAGAACGCTCCTTCGCTAAGATCACGTCCGTAGGATTTGATAGTTTCCACACTGTACACTTTTCCGGTTCGTTCTCTGCTTGCACAATCCGCTATCGTGATATAACCATCTCTGGTCACACCAGTCAATACGATAAAATGTCCGCTTCCACTTCCTGTAATCGTATAGGCTTCACAGATTTCTACAACCATCTTGCCTTCTTTAAGGGACTGCACGACATAATTCATACGGTCCTTTCCGACTCTTTCACAAGTAAGTCCCCAGTGATAGGCAGCATTCGTCGGAAATGAATGAGACGTTCCCATGCCTGGAACATATTCTCCATTTGCAATGGAATAAGCACATGTCATCTGAGGTGTTACCGTCTGTCCGGTTAACGTTGAAATTATAATTGCCATAGATGTAGGTCCACAACCGGACGCACCGATTGTACTGGAGCCATAAGACATGCCTTTCCACGGTTCCTCTGTCTGATTAAAATAAACTACTTTTTTTACGCCTTTTCCGACTGTATCATATGTAATGATATCCCCTGAAGCATCTATATTTCCTGCAACAAAAGAATCTCCACTGCTCCCACCCGTAACAAAATCCGTCCAATGAAAAATCGTGGAAAGTGCATTTTTAACAGCATCTACGCCTTTTTGTAAATATTCCAACAATTTGATCACAATATCAAAGGTTGTCTTGTTTGTGACAAATTTATACTGATACCCGCTTCCGCCTGTAATCTGTGCATTCAAAAGCAACGCTAATGTATATTCTACTTTCTTGGATACTACTGTCCGGTTTTCCTGCCATGCATTTCCACCCTGTGCCAGAATCTGCTCATAGGTTGTTCGATCTATCTCACCTCTTTTCCCATTCACTTCCATACAATAAATGGTCTCCGTTGCTTCGCCTTTTCGCTCATCTGTAACTGACCAGTCAAAAAAACTATCCAGATGCTTTTCAACCGACTCTTTTAAAAGTTCATAGGATGTTTGTAATTTTTCAGTATCTGCATCCGATTTTTGAGCATCCTTTGCAGAACTTGAAGAAGTGGATGTTTGATGTTGCTGAATTTCAACATAGCCTAATACTTTTTTTACATATGCCTGCGTTTCCGCATATGGAGGAATCTGATATCCATATTTCATAACTGCTCCGGGCCCTGCGTTGTATACCCTGCGATTGCCAGTTCCAATCCATTTGAATAGCCTTTAAACTGCTCAATCAGCTGGGAAACATACTTTGCTCCGCCCATAATATTCTCTCTGGGATCAAAAACATTAGATACCCCTAGAGATGCTGCTGTAGATGGCATAAGCTGCATAATACCAGATGCCCCTGCACCAGAAACAACATTTGGATTAAAGTCTGATTCTACTTTACCCATTGCGATCAACAACGCTGCCGGCACATTGTACGTCTGTGCCGCTTCATAAAAAAATGAGTCGTATGGGCTGGACAAGTTTGTGGACATATCAATCCCCAAACTATTTGCATAACCTAAAAAAGAAAAAACCGTACTGTTATCTTCGTTTTCCATCATCAGTACGGCAAGGTAATATCCAAGATTCCTTTTCAGCTTCGTTTCATATTCATCCACCACAACCAGCTCATGGCCTGCATATTTTTCTGCTTTGTCCTGGTCAATTTCTTTTAAAACAGCCTTGTGCTTTTTGTTTATTATTTTCAAGATTTCTTTTTTGTAATCTTCCTGCTGCAGAACTTCTTCAACCCGGTCACGTATATTCGTAAGCTGCGTAGATTGAGCTTCATTCGCATACGAATCTGCATTTGCAAATCCAAGATAACTAAAAATAATTCCTATCATATTTGCAATAATAAACATCCAGAGAAAGCAAAACAGGAAAATAGAAACGAGTATTTTCCAAACAGTTTTATTTGATACCAATGCCCCGATCACAGTTCCAAGAGGACCTGCAAGGGCTGTTCCTGCTGCCATTCCTGCTGCTGTTCCTCCAGCTGCTACTGCCGCTGTTGTTGCATATGCAGTTTGAGCAGTATGTGCAATAATTTCTGTGCCTTCATCCAGAGGGGACGAATTTTTATCTTCTTCTGCCATTTTCATCCCCCTATCTGAGTCTGTCCGAACCTTTTTCTTTTAATTCTGCTCTCGATTTTGGAACTTCACGTATTCTACGGGTATCTGGTCTGCTTCTTTTTAAGGAAATATCTCCTGTTGGAATGGATCCCGAAACATTCATAAATCCATCAGCTGCCATACCTGTTTCATCAGCTACAGGCTGAATATCATCTTCATTTTGCATACCAGGATCACTCAATTTCGTGTTTTCAGCCTTTAGCGGATTTCCTGCTGTATCTACCAAAATACCCATTGCCGATTTCGCATAAAAATCGGCCTCATCTGTTTCTTCATCCAGATCTTCTCCTGTATCCATAATTCCATCTGACTGTATTCCATTTTCAGACATGGATTCCATTCCTGTCGGCATAGAATTTTCATTATAATTCATCCCTGCTCGTGGTGCAGCATCAAACCCAAACACAGACGAAGTACCAACTTCATCCAGGATACCTTTCTCCTGGTTCACAGAAGATACCCCATTCCCCTGAAGTGCAGACATTATTTCTGATCCCAGCCCTTCTCCTGCATTCGAAACCTCACCAGATACAGAAGAATTATACGCTGTTCCTGTTTTTCCATAGGACATACTTTCCTGGCCAGTCATTTCAATGCTTCCGCTTTCCAGATCCATTTCTGAATCAAAATCACTCATTTCCTCTTCAACCGGATAATCGCCCATCTCTCCAAGAATGCCGTGCTCACTTCCACTTTCGCTGAATCCGTTGGCGGATACATTGCTCGCAGCCGGAATTGCAAGATCCTGTTCACCTCCGGAAACGTCCAAAAGAGTCTCTCCTTCAGAATTACTCTCTGAAACAGCTCCCGCAAATGCTTCTGCATCATCTTTCACACTCATAGCATTAATTCCAGACATAGTTTCTGATGTAGCAGACATAGAATCTATATTGCCATTTACATGATCTCCAGATCCGAAATCCATCTCTGCCGTATCGCTGCTTCCCGTTGTCATGCCAAGTTCCTCAAAAACAGTCTTATTTGCCTGAGAAACTTCATTTTGTTGATTTCCTGGACCAGGCGGACTTTCTTTATCAAAATCTCCATCTGAAGTCATATCATTTATATCCATTGCATTTCCGCCATTAGGAGTCATTGGGATTGGCCCAGTAAAATTGGTTGTCATTCCATCCGACGATCCCATATCTGTTCTGGTTCCACCGACATCTCCTGTTCCACCAGAGCCAGAAGCTGTCCTTGCTGCCTGAGAGATGATCCTGCTCGCTGCAAGCATTGCTCCTGCTGCTCCCATTCCAGGAGCCGGACGGCCAAGGTTCACTCCAAGCGATGCCATATAGGAAAAGACCTTTATGATCCACAAACGTTTTATCAGAGGCATTTTCAGGAATTTCTTCCTTTACAAGCATTGTAAGCAATGCCGTACAGAGCTCATAATCAGCTTCCGGAACACGTTTCAATTCTTCCACCAAATCAATCGGTTCTGTGATCAGATAGTCCGTATAATTGCTTTTCCAGTCTCCTGTTGCAGCTAATAATCTCTCATACTGGTCCTCATACAGATTTTTCTGATTCAGCAATAATTGAATTTTCTTTAGTTTTTCACTTTTTCTCAATTTACTACACCGCCCCATTTTTCGAATGTATGTTCTTTCTTAATCTTATCACATTCTCTTTCAATAAGCCAGCTCTAATTTATTTTCATATAAAGAACCCATTCAAACTAATCTGTCCATTTATCCAGCTTTTCTGCACTGCTTTATGAACCTTGTCATTTGGCATATCATCACCTATCAAAAATGCTGATTTCGGATTATGATTTATACGATTAAGGCGCACACTTTTTTCATCATAATTTGCATAACAATACTTGCACATATGCGGACAACTATTATAAGCACCAATATCATTTCCCAAATAACATGCACACTCTTTTCTAAGGAATTGTTTTTTCGGCATGTCAAGTGACATATGAATGGCATTTTCATAAATCTGCTGTGTCATACAGCCATTACAGTCTGCTCCAAATGCAGCAAGTTCCGTTCCCTCCCCACAAGGCCGCAAAATCATTTTGTGCTCTGTGGCAATACGTGTCATACGTTCCCCAAGATATTTTCTCTGCTCTTTGGATACCATTTTCACTTCTGGAAAATTCCTTTTTACTTTCTGGTATAAATCAAGAAAACTTATCACGCAATTTTTTGTATACCCTTGTAAAGCCGCAGATATGCCCTCAAACTGTTCCAAATGATACTTGACAGTATATTTGTCATCGATAAAAATCGGATCGTATCTCCAACCAATATGCTCTTCTCCTACAATTTCTGATATCTGCAGAAATGCTTCATTGATTTTTCTTTTACTTACAATTGTTTTAAATAATCCTGGTTCGATGTCTGCTTCATATGGAGTGATTGTGATATACCAGTATGTCCTGTAAGATTTCAGCAAATCCATATACTTCAACATAGGGACTGGATTTTTTGAACAGAATACAATCAAATCAACGACTTCAGGATCAAGGCTATATTCTGTAACCTGTAAAGGATCATAGGGATTTCTCACTCGAACATACCCTTCACGGATTCTATTTGTAAACCATTCGGAATAAAATGCAGGTATATCGGTTCTCATACTTGCATGTATAATCATCCTGCGCTCTCCTCTCGCGGAAGATAAATATTACAATATTATTACAAAAAATCTTTTATGAAGCAGACATTATTTCCGTCTGAAGCATAAAAGATTTTTTTAATGGTTGTATTAAATTTAACTTCATATTACTTAAAAAATAGATAATTGCAAATTCGTTTCTCAGTGCCATGCAATCATCAGAAAAAAATGTCTAGGTTGTTTTATGACCACATTTTTACCCAGTTTTTGTTACTGCTTGGGCATATTTCCTACCACTGAGTACCATTTACCGTTAGAAGTTCATGAGTCGTTAAACCGCATATTTCCTGTATTTATGCGTGTTTCCGTAGATACTGAAATTTCACTGCCACATCATCGGGCTCATCTTTTTGTTGCTCATAAAACTCCTTATTTCACACAATGTCATTAACTTAAAAGCAGAAGATATTTATTCCTAAAAGGATTAGATATCTTCTGCTTTTTTTGATATGCTTATATTGTAAAAAGAAGCCATGAACCTGCTCAAAAAAAGGATGTGATTATACATGAAACATTCTCAGAAACGTACATTCATGGATATAGAAAAAATGAGTTCTGATGAATTTAAGGCATTTTGCCGATTAGGTAATAAAAATCATTTTACCAGAATCCGAAAAATGCCTCTTCAGGATCTTCTTTTCACAATGATAAACAGAAAGGGGCTGACGTTGGCATTGGAACTGAGAAATTATATGAAACTTGCTCATCCTGGTGTGTCTATTTCAAAACCAGGATATCTGAAACAGCGTATGAAACTTAATCCAGATGCTTTTTTGGAATTGTATAAATATCATAACCGTAACTTTTATGCAGATTCCACCTTTTCAACTTACAAAAATCATTTAATATTAGCTGCTGACGGCTCAGATATTAATATTCCTACCACTACTGAAACACTGAAACTGTATGGTTCTGCAAGCCGAAAAAACACAAAACCCCAAGCACAAATAGGATTAGGCTGTATTTATGATGTAATGAATCGTATGATACTGGAAAGTGACTGTAATAAGGTGAAATTTGATGAAATGCGCCTGGCTGAAAAACAGATGGAGCGTATACCGGAAACAATAGGCAGCATTCCCTACATTATTATCATGGACAGAGGTTATCCTTCTACGCCAGCGTTTATACATATGATGGATAAGGATATTAAATTTATCGTACGTTTAAAAAGCAGTGATTACAAAAAAGAGCAAAGCAGTTTAGCGGAAAATGACCAGCTAGTTAAAATAAAACTTGATAAGTCAAGGATCAGACATTACGAGGGGACACCGGATGGAGAACGTATGAAAGAACTTGGTGAAATTTCATTGCGTATGGTAAAAATCCTATTAGAAAACGGAAGTTTAGAAGTTCTGGCTACAAATCTTTCACAAACTGAATTTCATACAGAAGAAATAAAAGAATTATATCATATGAGGTGGGGAATAGAGACTGCGTACGAAACACTAAAGAGTCGATTACAGTTAGAAAATTTTACAGGTACAAAACCCATTCTGTTATTACAAGATATATACAGCACTATATATCTGAGCAATTTAGCCGAAGATATCATATTAGACGCAGAGCGTGAACTGGATCAGAAAGAGGCAAACAGAAAACATAAAATGATGATCAATCAGACTGTTAGTATTGGAATCTTAAAAAATGATCTGATTTATATACTCCTTGAAACGGATGACCAAAAGAAAAATATATTATTTCAGCAAATATACGAAGATATCAGTAAGAATCTTGTTCCCATTCGTCCTGATCGGCATTATGCCAGAACGAAAGGACGGTTAGCAGGAAACTATTCGAATACCCATAAAAGAGCATACTGAGCTAAAAAATACGAGTATAAAGAGAAGGGGATACGTATGCCCATATAAAAAACAAAAAGCAGGAATCATAGTTTTATAAATGCTTACGATTTCTGCTTTTTGATAAAGTTAATGACATTGCATAAATACAGGCTTTATAAGAATTTTGAACTTGTGAGCATTTAACGATAAGTGGTACTCAGTGGTAAGAAATATGCCTGAGTAGAAACAAGACTGTGGTCAAAATTATCGTCGAAAAACAACCTAAACATTTTTTTTAAAATTTGCATGGCACTGGGAAACGAATTTGCAATTATCTATTTTTTAAGTAACAGAAGACTAAAATTAATATAACCATTGAATGAATCTTTTATGATGTAAGCAGAGAGATACTGTTTATATTATAAAAGATTTTTACGTATTAGAATCAAAAGTGTTACTGTTCACAGGTAGTATCCCGCGAGGTGTTTTGCCATGAATATGGCAAAATCCCGAGACATACAGGGCAAAATCCCATCACCGAAGGTGATTTGGAATGGATTTTGACCAAGTTACTGTGAACGGAGTGAACAGTAACTCAAAAGTGGATATTTAGAAAATCTATGGGCAATTGGATGTTGTTGAAAATACAGATTTAGAGTATAATAAATATATAGCCGAAGAATAGTTTTAGAAGTGCTGTAGAAAAGGAGAAAGACTTTGAATACAGAAATCAAAAATACGATTCTTACGACAGATAAAGACGCACAATATGATGAAAGTGCGAAACGATTACTTGGCCAGAAAAGTATCTTGGCCCATATATTAGTAAAGACTGTTGATGAATTTGCGGGAATGGATCCGAAAGAGGTGGTTTCTTACATTGAAGGCGAACCATTTATTAACACTGTTCCGATAGAAACTGGTCTTACTAATGCTGTTATTAAAATGATGGATCTCGTGTAGTTGGTCTTAATTCTGAAAATCCGGAGCTTCATGAGGGAATGATACGATTTGATATTATATTCTATGTCAGAATGAGGGATGGATTGTCGCAGATTATTATTAATGTAGAAGCCCAAAAGGACGAACCAAACGGGTATGATATATTGAATCGGGCAATCTTTTATGTAAGCCGTATGATTTCCTCACAAAAGGAAAGAGATTTTTCAAATTCAAATTATAATGATATCAAGCGAGTCTATTCCATCTGGGTCTGTATGAATATGCCGGAAAATAGTCTGGAACACATTCACCTGGTGAAAGACAGTATTGTAAATTCTCATGCGTGGAAAGGTAAAATGGACTTGGTTAATATCGTAATGATTGGACTTTCTGAAGAACTTCCGAAGCATGAGGAGAAATATGAATTACATAGATTACTGGGAGCATTGCTATCTCAGGATTTAACAGCAAACGAAAAACTGGATATCATTGGAAATGAATATGCAATTCCAATGGAAAAGGATTTCAGAGAGGATGTGGGTATTATGTGTAATTTAAGCCAGAAAATTAAAGAAACGGGAATTGAAACCGGAATTGAGATGGGTAAACGGGAAATGATCATGAAAATGTACAACAAAGGTTATACAACTGCTCAGATCGCGGATGTGGCTGAAATGGACGAAAAACAGATAAAAGAGATCATAAAAAATACTAAATTGTTGACAGTATAAAAGATTGAACTGGATTATGTAGTAGAGATGTTTGGCGGGGTGTTACGATAGGCATCTCGCCATTTTTTATTAATAATATCATGATCAGAGCAATTCTAAGCACGAAGGAGAAGAATCAGTATGAATAGTTACAAAGCCACTGTTACTTGGAATAAAATATACGGGAATATTGCAAACAACACAGAAGAATGTGAATTTTTAAAGATTGAAATATAGATGCATTATGGGAGATGACAGACATATTTTTGCCAACAGATTATTTTTTATCACCAATTGAGTGTTTTGTATTAGGAGGAGCTTTCATCTTACATGATTTAGGGATGGTATTTGCAGCGTATCCAGAAGGGAAAGGTGGTATTCAAAAACAAAATATTTGGAGAGATACTGTTGCAAACTTGTGTAAACAAAGAGGTTTGGATAATGTGAAAATATTATCTGATTAATATTAAGGTAAAAAATGTGAATTTGTTTTAAAGGATAGTGAAGATTGGTGGATAATGATTTGTGTTAGGTAGAAAAATTTTCTCATCACGACATCTTGAACCTCCTGCCCAGATGTGTTAAACTTAATAAGTTTCAAAAATGTAACTAACCACTGCCTGGCCATGTTTATACACAGTCATAAAATCGAATTTTACTGTGTCAAAAACATGGTCAGATTTAAGATAAAGGCGGCATAAAGCCGTGTGAAATAACAATGTCATTAACTTTATCAAAAAGCAGAAATCGTAAGCATTTATAAAACTATGA
>OBAE01001611.1_pt1 | contig 11158 bp, 10 predicted proteins | sample 1517641 | NCBI WGS metagenome assembly OBAE01 (sample SAMN04571701, study PRJEB22368) | human gut metagenome | biome: human gut; material: stool | host: Homo sapiens | place: Luxembourg | collected 2012-08-30 | reverse complement strand
TCAAAAGTCATCACTACATTATCAGCTACGATCCAGCCGATGTTACAGAAAACGGACTTACCGGAAAGAAAGCACAGGCAATCAGTTTGGACCTTGCAAAGCAGATGTTTCCTGGATATCAGGCGCTGGTGGTTACTCATACCGATGGTCACAATGAGTCCGGAAATATCCATACTCATATCGTCATCAACAGTGTGAGGGAGACCGCAGTGGAAAGGCAGCCATATATGGATAAGATTGTTCAATAATAAGAAAACTATCGATTTATCTCACTGAAAGGGGGATCATTTATGTCAAGACATCATATGGAAAAGGTAACCTGCCCTTCCTGTCATCATGAGGGAGATTTTGAAGTCTGGGACAGCATTAATACTGTACTGGATCCTGAAATGAAGGAGAAGGTACTTAATCAGTCTATTTTCCTTTATACCTGCCCGAACTGTGGAGAGACCTTCCGTTTAAACTACCCTACACTTTATCACCAGATGGAAGATCTTGTCATGATTTATCTGGTTCCTGAATCAGAAATAGAGAAAACATATGAAATATTTTATAAAAAAATGCTTTGGCTGATTTTCGTACCGAAAAGTACTTAAACCGGATTGTGACATCAGCAAATCAGCTCGTTGAAAAGATCCAAATCTTTGATGCTGGTAAGGATGACAGGATAATGGAACTTGTTAAATTACTTGCGACAGATTCTATTCTCAAAAATGATCTTGATAAAGAATTTGATGAACTGCGCTTTGCTGTCGACGACGACGGAACAAATATTCTTGTAATCATTAATAAAGGTGAAATCACTGGTGCAGTTGACATTGACAATATGTATGAATTTGCTTCTTCACACTGCACTGATTTCAAAGATCTCCGCGATGATGAGGACATTGTTATCAATCGGGAGTGGATCCTTAACAAACTTGCCGAAGCAGAAAACGAATAGTATATTTGGTGGCTACACCCCCAAGCCCCTGTAGAATAAATAACGCCAGTACTGGATATCAAAAATCCCGCACCGGCGTTATTTATTAAAATATTTTGTTTTTTAATCTTCAACACTCTCTACTGAAACTTCTTTTTTCTTCCTACTTTTACCAGAAATCATCTTGTGTCCTGTATAAATAGCCATAATCATGCAAAGCAAAGAACTTGCTGCAAAGTACTTATGGCCTTCTTTTGATCCCTTATAACCTGTATAAAAAGTTCCAAGCATTGTAATCAGTGCACCGATAGACCAATATTTATGTGCTTTCATTCAGATACCTCCTGCCATTTTTCTTAATCATATACCTTTTAAAAGATATATACAAACTTGAATTTATCGCAATATTCCATTCTTGGATTATACTCGCTTATAGATAATTGGTTCATCATATCCAAAAGTTTTCTTTCCATTAACTTCCATGCTTTCAGATACCTCCAGACAACTATCAGAAAACTTTTCCCAAAGCTTAAATGTCATTACCGGTGAAAACTGGCTTGTACTGCCTCCTTCCCAGATTCCATCTTTTTCATGATAGAGCGCCGGTGTGAATTTTTCAGATTTTTTCAATTCAGTGTAGTCAACATTTTTCATAGAATCATATGAAAACGTACTTTTATCTTCTCCTTCCGGTATTTCATAAGAATACAACACAATTCCATCTTCTTTCTCTGTAATAAGGAAAAGATGTGGGGAAGCATGGCGTTTCCCGTTTGTCTCATAGTAGCTTTCTTCCACAACAAATTTACCATTAAAATCTTTAGGAAGGTTCAAAATTTTCTCATTACAGATTGTATTAATGTGTTCTGCATAAGGATATGCTTTTCCTTCTTTCTTCATCTTATCAAACTGCTCTTTATTATTAAAGTGTCCCGTCATCATATCAACAAAAATATCGAGTTTCATCATGTTTTTTATCTCCAAATTATAATTTTTTAATTTTCATGTCCACATTATATAACTCTCTTGTCAACAATACAATAAACTTCGATTGTTTTAATTCTTCTCAGTTCCACCTTCTTGCCCTTCGGACAAGAAGTATCCCTCGCTTTCAGCTCGGTCAATCCCGATTGAGATTTCACCTGTTTTAAGAGATTTAATAACTGTTATATTTTGTTATCAAATTCTCCGCAATCCCTTGAAAACACTGGATTTGTCGCAGGTGAGCTTTCCCTTATTGTTTCCCTTGTGTTATATCTTCCCATATAAGTTTACGAACTCTGATAAGGGAAAATACAAGGGCAAGAAAATCTGATAACATATTATAACACGAAATAAAAGTGACATGGTGAACTGATTGAAATGCTTCTTAATTTTTTACAACTAATGATTGATTGAATGATAAGGAGATGGGATACGATGAGAACAATATTTGCAGAATACAATCCACAGTGCAACAGTATTGATGTTTATACCAGTGCCGGCTATATGCTTCGCATTGACTGCTGGGAAGCTGAAAAAAATTTAAAGACTACACCTGGTTCAGACTGTGCATTGAACTCACTTGCTATTGATGAACCGCTTGAATATGCAAGGTTGTATCTTGATGGAAATTTACAGATGTGGATTGATGCAGAAGACTCATTAGAATTGTGGTAATAATTAAGCTGTCACTCTTGAAAAAGGTGACAGCTTAATATTTAGGTCTGTTCGAATACTTTTTCTATCAGGAGATTACGCAAACATAGTTAGAAAGTGGTTACGGATGAGAAGTACAACTGTCATCATGAAAAAAAGCTGTGGAACAACTGGATTGAGATAAAACATTTTTCCTTTTTCATCAAAAAAGGACTCGCTTCATTTCGATACATCTTGATAAGTAAAATATGCACTGATTATTTCAAAATTTATATTGCATTTTTTCCAGACAGTCTGTATACCCATATTGTTCACTTCCATGGCTATTGTTAAACAACGCATTAATAAAAATGTAAATCTTCAAGCAATTCTTACTGCAATATAGCTTGATTTCAAACTATATTGCAGACTACAACTATGTTATATCACAACAAACAATATCAGCTACTATTCCATAAATGGACATTTTATGGATTTTGTACAAATTCCATTCTCGATATAAATTAAATTTACCTTTCAAAGCCGGAATACATTATAATTTCCTATATCAAAAAGGTGTATCGCATTAAAGTTTTTTACTTCTTTGCGATACACCTTGTGCTATGCTCTGCGTCTTATCCATTTCACTCTAAAATCACTATTACTGATATATTACGCTTCCATTAAACAAGCAGATTTCTTCATGCATTTTTCTACTACCCGTTCTGCAAGAAATGCTACTATTATCGTAACAATAATCATAACCACCAGCATCCATATTGGTGTGATTGCCTCCATGGTATCACCATACGCCTTTCCCATTTCTGCAGCCTGGTCTGCAATTTCTTCCGCGCGATTTGTCCATATTACAATTGTACGGCCAAATGGGATCAAAGCTAAAAGAAGATATGAGATACGCACTCCGGCTATCCTTTTATTACCGATTGCACAGCGAATGATATCCGCCAGTATTCCAATCAGCAAAATCAATCCCCAGTTGAAAATCGTTCCCTCTCCCATAAGAGCGCAAGCACCAGCCACAAGAAATGCAAAAAGTGTTCCAACACCGAACTTCTGCCATCTTGCTGTCAGATACAAATACGGAATCCCTGCAAACACAGAAGAAACTAGCGAAGCATATACCCAGAAAAACGGATGAATATATCCCAGACAAAGTGATGCATATATGATTCCAATATATAACAGCGCATACAAAACAGTACCAACAATCATTTTTTTTGAATCTTTCATAGAAATTTTCTCCTGTTCATAACCTTTTTTATTACTCATGCACTTTTCACGATCCATTTCTTTGCTTTTTGCTGCTCCTGCACCATCGCATAATAATGTCCCTGTTTTTTCAACAAATCATCATGTGTTCCCATTTCTTCGATTTTTCCATCATTTAGAACAATAATCTGATCAGCATTTTGAATCGTATTAAGTCGGTGTGCGATTACAAATACGGTCTTTCCTTTCATCAGATGATCAAGTGCCTGATTGATTTTTGCCTCATTATCTGCATCCAAAGAGGCAGTGGATTCATCTAACAGCAAAATAGGCGCATCCTTTAGAATTGCTCTTGCAATCGCAATCCGCTGTTTTTCTCCTCCAGATAAGGTATTTCCACCCTCGGACAACTTCGTTTGATACCCTTCCGGCAGTTTTACAATAAATTCGTGGCAATGTGCCACCTTTGCAGCCGTAATGATTTCCTCTTCTGTCGCATTCTCACGTCCGGCTTTGATATTATTGTAGATGGTATCAGATAACAGCGTATTCTCCTGAAATACTTCACTGATATATTGCAGAAGTCCATCTGGATTTAACTGTCGTATATCTTTTCCTCCGATACAGATAGTTCCTTTTGTAACTTCCCAAAAACGTGCAATAAGATTTGCTACCGTGGATTTACCGGAGCCAGATGGACCGATCAGCGCCGTAGTACTTCCTTCTTTTGCATAGAAACTGATATCGTGTAATACTTCTGTCTGTAAATTATAAGAAAAGCTTACATGATCAAACGCAACATCAAAGTGCTTTAATATCACCTGTTCTTCTTTGTAAGGAAGCGACTTGGTGTCAAATGCCTGTTCCAAGTTGGATGTTGCAAGTCTAAGTTCCTTTAACAGACCATAAGAATGTTCAAACGCAATCAGAAGTGCTGACAAAGCCAGACTCATGAGCATAAATGCCACAAGCTGTTCGGAAGCAATTGCACCACCTAAAAACAGGTAACTTCCAATCAACAGTACGAAAGGCAGGAGAAAGTTTGCAACGATAGAATACATACTGGTCGGAACAGCGGTTTTTACTTCTGCCTGTACATTTGTTTTTCTGATATCCTCTAATGTATCCGACATTCTTGCGAAATGTGTACTTGTCATATTGGCAGACTTAAACACTTTCATGCCTTTGATATATTCGAGTACGATAGATACCATTTTAGAGGTCAGGTCACGTTTCATTTTTCCATATTTTTCGACCAGAGTATTGCCCTGGTGTAAGATTGGCAGTGCAATCAGAATCACCACACATTCCGCAAGTGCCAGCTTCCAGTTGATAAAAAAGGTACCAGCCAGAATCAAAACTCCCATTACCAGAGTCTTAATGATCGATGGTAAGGTATGTGTCAGTACCAGTTCAAAATTGCTTAAATCCTTTGTCAGCGTCGTAAGCAGATATCCACTGCTGTTCTGATTAAAATAGCCAAGACTTAGCGAGCGGTAATGATTTGCCAGCTGCAATCGCAGATCACTGCACATCTTGGCACCTCTCGAAAAGCACAAAAAATATCCACTTCTATATATGAGCAGCCGAAGGATCACGCTTACCAGGCATACAATTGTATAATTCCGTACAAGTGCACCTGAAAGCGTTCCGCTTAAAAGATGAACCACTGTAAAGTACAGCATCAGATACATCACAAGACTTCCAATCGCATCCAGTGACATCAAAACAATCGGTACGATTAACTGTCTGCCTTTATCACCAATTAACTTCTTAATACTACGCAGCATCCTGTTTTCACTCCTTTCCCACCATTTCTCTGATGTAAGTATCCCACATATGGCTGTATCTTCCTTCTCTTGCAACCAGCTCATCATGTGTTCCCTGTTCCACCGCTTTTCCATCTTCAAAGACCATAATATGATCCGCATTGCGGATAGTATGCAGTCTGTGTGCAATCATAATCGTAGTCTTTCCCTGCAACAGGTTCTGAAGTGCAAGCTGTATCTTGTGCTCATTCTCAATATCTGAATAGGAAGTTGCCTCATCGAATACAACAATAGGCGCATCTTTTAGGATTGCTCTCGCAATGGAAACCCTCTGCTTTTGTCCTCCGGACAGTTTTACACCTTCATCACCGATTTGGGTCAGGTATCCATTTGGCAGACTCATAATAAAATCATCAATCTGTGCTGCCTTAGCCGCCTGTCTTACCTGTTCTTCCGTAGCATTTGTTCCCATCCGAATATTTTCCAGAAGTGTGTCCTCCATAAGAAATACATCCTGGAACACAAAAGCTGTCAGGTCAGAAAGGTTCTCTGCTTTTAACTCATTTACCGGAACTCCTCCGATTTTGATTGTTCCTCTGTCTGCATCCCAGTACCTGCCGATAAGCTGTGCTGCTGTAGTCTTTCCGGCTCCGGATGGACCGACAAAAGCATTGACGCTTCCAGCCTTCAGATGCAGGTCAATATCGGATAATACTTCCTCTCCTTCCTTCGTATAACGGAATGTCACATGGTCAAAATCAATTCCATAAGAGCCATTTTTCGGAAGCTCTTTCTTTCCGCTTTGCATTACTTCCATGTCCATAATCTGCTTCACATGGTCAAGACCACTGCCCAGTTCCATCGATTGCATGGCAATCGTTACCAGATTTAGAAAGGAAGTAAAAAAGCACATGGTAAGCAGTATAAATAAAAGAAATGATGCCACTGATAAAGAGCCTCGAAGATAAAGCCAGCCACCCACAGGCAGGGTAAACAGAATTGCGGAATCCAGTACAACAAGTGCGATTGACAATGGATTGCAGGAGGACTCACACATCTTTATCCAGCAGTCTGTGTATACTTTGAGAGCAGTCCGATACTGTTCAAATTTCTCAGCTGTCAGGTGATACATTTTTATAACCGGCATTACCGTAATAAATTCATTTGCGGAAGCATTCAGTTTTTCCGTATCACCTGCAAATTCGTCCGTCAGATCCGGATATCTGCCCATAAGTGCCATCGGGATTGCAATTCCCAGGATCATGGGAATCAGCATAATAAGTGCCATTTTCCAATTCAGCCGTAGCATGAAAAGAAACATCATTAGCGGTACAACAACAGCCTGTGCCATCTCCAATGTACTATGTGCCAGAAAGTTTTCAATTCTGTCCACATCATCAAATAATGTTGTCTTAATCTGTCCCAGTGCATGCTCCTGAAAATATCCGAGGTTAAACTTTGACATATGTTCTAGTACCCGGACCTTGATTCTATGCATGGTATTAAAGGCTGCAGTGTGGGAACAGATTCCGGCTAATGCTGTAAAAATCGCCTGCAGCACTGCTGCACCAATACCGATTCCAGCCCACTTTAAAATTGTATGAAGTGTTACCTCATTTTTAATAATCAGAAGCAAAATCTGATAGACTACCATATACGGAACCAGGGATAATGCCGAGGATAAAACCGCCAAGAGCATTCCCAGTCCCAATTTTCCACGTTCTTCTTTTGCAAGTGTAAAAACGTATGGTAATCCGATTCGTTTTTGTTCCATAAAACGATACCCCTTTCTTTAATAGTGTAATTTAGATGAGTTACCTCTTTCTAACTACACCTACTTTACTCATAAGAAAGCCAAAAATCAATATCAATCCTGTATTGCTCTGTGCATTTTGTTTCATCTTGAAAATCCTTGTATTTTCAGCATATTTTGTTTTTTTCTGCTTCCTTTTTTTATAAAATCGTGACTAATAAATATTGGATTGTCACCTTTTTTTAAAGGGAAGTATATGATAGAATACAAGTGTTCAGAGCCAATAAGATGCACTACATCAATGAAACACAATATACATAAACACATGTACAATATAGATACAGCAGATTAACACAGAAAGGTTGAGCACAGAAATGATTCCCTCAGTTATTGACTATTTATTACAGCTTCCGGAAGCTATGCACTTTGCAAAAGTGAATGAGCTTTGCAGTGATGGTATTTCCTCTTACCGTATGCTTTCCGACTATGGCAGCGGCACATTCCAAGTGATAGAACTTGAAAATAATCTTCTTTTAATTCTAATTGGTGATTATAAGCCAAAGGATACATTTGAGAAAATCACAGAAATCTCAGAGGACTACCTGGAAATCAGCCAGTTTGAAACCGACAGTAGTTCATTCAAAATTGGGGGAAGAAAAAGAAATCAGGTAGACAAGGGAATTTATTGTTATCTTAATACCCAAAAGAAAACCTATACCTATTGTGAAGGTGGCAAAGCTGTCCGCTTTACTAAGGTAATCCTCTCCCCTCAATATTTCCAGACTTATTTCAAGCTGCACAACGAAAATACCGACATACTTCTTAATGCTGCAAGGGATTATCTTCTTAAAAATCCGAACCTGCCGGAACTCAATTTTGTTTTTCAGCAGATACGGGACTGCCAGGCTGAGGGAAATACCCTGAAGCTCTATCTGGAGAGTAAAGTCATGGAGCTTCTTTCTCTGGTTGTAAAAGGATTAGAACAAGAGCAAAAACATATTTCCGTAAAACTGGATTATAAAGATATCCGTAACCTGAAAAAGACCATAACCGTGATGAAAAGCGATCTATCTGCCTATCCATCCGGCGATGAACTTGCCCGGATTGCCGGCATGAGCCCCGCACGTTATCAGTTAGCATTCCGAAAATATTTCGGAACAACTCCATATGAATATCTGAAAGAGTTACGATTAAATCAGGCACTGCTTCTACTGAAAAACTCTGACTATGGAATTGCCACGATTGCAGCTAAAGTTGGCTATCATAATTCCGGACATTTCGCAAAATTATTCAAAAAAGCTTATGGGCTGGGTCCAAGAGAATATCGAAATATTCATGGAATCAAATAAGGATGCCTTCATAACCTTTGTACATAAATCAAAAGCTACTCCTGGAACGGGTACTTATACAATTTAACATAGCTTTTTGTGTTCTGCATTGTTAATTCTGTAAGAGTCACTACACTAATTTAATTGGTAAAATCCCAGTCTTAAGTCGTCTGCTATTCACAGGGAAGTTTTCCATCGCTGTTGTTTTCCAGATGGATCTTTTCTGTTCCAGCTTTGACTGCTGTTTCATACTAGCATTTTGTATTATGAAATAATGCCAATTTTATCTGTTCTTTCCTACATCTCTATTAGTTTCTTTATAATTTCCCGTCCTTGCTTTTGTCTATATTCTATACCCTTTTCTGAATGATTTGAAAACTCTACAACAATAATGTATGTCCCTTTTCACAGAGTTCATAAATTTCTTCTTTCTTCATCTCTATCATAGGATTTACTTTCTGCGTCTGTTTTCTCTTCACATTACGGTAGATAAATAAAATATAAGCAGGAGCACTCCTGCTTATATTCCAATTTAATAATATCCCCGTTCTTCCATCCAATCTTTCACATAGCATCGGATTCCAATATAAACCACATGCACCAATAGTAATAGTGTAATGAGATTTATAGAAATAATAGATTTTATCCAATCTCCAAAGTAAATTGCAATAGCTGTACTCATTATTGCTACCATGATACTGATGATATCCCAGCAATATTTTCGATAAATTTTTCCTATCTGGTAACCAATCCCGATTATCAGCAATCCTGTTATTACGAATAAAATTCCCATAACAACACTGGCAATCAGCCAGTACATAATCCCAGAAAGGATACTGTTTGGGATTCCACTGCTTAACTGACCAAAAGAATCTGCACCTGTCACAAACTCTCGAAACAAGCTTCTCGTTCCTTTTCCAATCGCACCGAAAAAGGTGATAAAATCGTTAAGGAAAACTGGCGAAAGAATAGCAGCAAACAGTGTTGTTGTTATGCTGTACCATGCCAGCAGGAACAGTGTACTTTCATAAGCAACCATCATATTTTTATATTTCTTTTCCAACTGACTTTTTCGATTATCGCATTTTTCTTTTGCTTTCTGGTAAGCAGTCCGGTCACATTTTTCACATTTCTCATAAGGCACTTTTTTCTCAACAGCTACCTCTACCGTCTTTTGGTGTGTCTGTGCATAAAGTTTTTCCTGTTCTGCTTTTTCATACTTAAATTTCCATGCCACGACTTCTGCGTCGGCTCTTTTCCTGCTGTCTGTCTCGCTGGTTAATTGTTGCTCTGTTTGCCTTAATCTTGTCCGCAATGCTTCGATATTCTCGGCTCTGTTTTCGCTGTTCAATTTCTCGTTCAAGGTCAGCGATTCGTTTAGTTGCCTGTTCAGTTCCATAATTCTCTGGTCTTTCTGATCCAGTTCGTCCTGCATCTGTTCCGTCATCAGCAGAAGTTCTTCCACCTGCCCGACGTTCTCTGAGTTTCTGCATCCGTTCATCAATCTCCCTCGCTTTCTCTATCTGCTGTTTAAGGTCAGCAATTCGCTGTTCTGTTTCTGCAATAAGCTGTTCTCGTTGTTCAGCTTCTGCGTTAATTCCTGCCATTGCTGATTCTCGTTTTCCAACTGTTCGATTCTGGTTTTCTGTTGCTCGATCTGTGAGAGCAGTTCTTCTGTATCTGGCAAAAGATTCAGCAGCCCGGATAATTCGCTGTTTAAGCTTTTTAAACTCTGGTTCTGCTCCTGAAAAGACAGGAGCTGCCTGTCCCGTTCCTGCAATTCCTGTACCATCTCTGCCATAAGATTCTGCTGTTCCTCGATCTGGTTTATCATTGTCTCCATCATAGGAATGACTTCCCGGCTTTCTTTTAAGGTCATTCAATCGCTCCTTCCATTGTGATAATGCACCAGACACTTTTCCGAAACTGATCTGTATCTTTTTCAACAGTGCATTTTGTCTTTTTATGATCTGGTTTTCCTCTACTTTCCATGAAGCTGTCTGTACTTGTCCATTTTGAAACTTCTCATCAATTTTTCTTGCATCTGCACCCTCATGAATTGTAGGAATTTCTAATTTTCCCTGTCTTGCATAGGAACGGTGGTCAACCCGTTGCTCTACTGATAAATGTGCATTACAGACTTTCGCCCATTCGCTTCGCCACAATTCACAGTTCTTTGGATCATTCCACCCGGTAGCATCGGTCAGCACCCGTTTCCACTGTTTACGGTTCCTTGCACCGACTTTCTGATTGCCATTTTCGTCCAATACCGGGATTCGGATTCCATGACGGTCAGGGTTCTTTTTATCCTGCCACCAGTCCGAATGGGATTCATCCACCACAATATTTCCATTTGCATCTCTGACAAAATCCCAGTCCTTGACTTCTTTGTTTCCCCATGAATGGTCTGGATTGAATGGCCGCATCGTCACAAGTAAATGCACATGAGGATTCCCATCGCCTTTATCGTGGATGCTCCAGTCAGCACACATTCCCTTATCTACAAAGGTCTTTTGAATATATTCAGTTGTATAATCAA
>OBAE01001603.1_pt1 | contig 11201 bp, 4 predicted proteins | sample 1517641 | NCBI WGS metagenome assembly OBAE01 (sample SAMN04571701, study PRJEB22368) | human gut metagenome | biome: human gut; material: stool | host: Homo sapiens | place: Luxembourg | collected 2012-08-30 | reverse complement strand
GCTTTTAAGTTTGTGGGATAAGTTTGTGCAAAATTCGATATTTGCTCATTTATAGGTTTATACTGAAAACAACATAAATGCTAAATTCTACAGAAAAGAGGTATTTCAAAATGGGGAAAGTATTTGATTACGATGGCGTGCCGGTGCTGCATACCACATCCGGCGATTTAAAAGGTTATTTTTATGACGGTGTTTACATTTACAAAGGAATTCCGTATGCATACGCAGACCGTTTCCAGATGCCGGTTCCGTCCAAATGGAATGGCGTAAAAGACGCAACAAACTATGGTTTTGTATGCCCGCTCCAGAATCAGGATACACCGAACGGCGAGCTTATGGTTCCGCACCGCTACTGGCCGCAGGATGAGCACTGCCAGTCCTTAAATATCTGGACAAACAAACTCGATCCGGAAGCCAAAAAACCGGTTCTCGTATGGTTCCACGGCGGTGGATACGCAGCGGGATCTTCCATTGAGCAGGTTGCGTATGACGGCGTCAGCATCGCAAAGAAAGGTGATTCGATTCTTGTTTCTGTCAACCACAGACTGAATATTTTAGGATATCTGGATCTGTCTCCGTTTGGGGAAAAATACAAAAACTCCGCAAACGCAGGCCACGCCGATATGGTAGCAGCCCTGCAGTGGGTACATGACAATATCGCCCTGTTCGGCGGCGATCCGGAGAATGTAACCATTTTCGGCCAGTCCGGCGGCGGAATGAAGGTGATTGACCTGATGCAGATTCCATCAGCAGACGGCCTGTTCCAGAAAGGCCTTGTCATGAGCGGTGTGATGGAAGGGGATCCGCTCGGCGCAGGAGAAAAAGATGGAACAGAGATTGTCACGGCAATGATGAAAGAGCTTGGCTTTGATGATGTGGCGCAGCTGGAAACCGTACCGTATCCGCAGCTTGCCGCAGCATATGCAAAGGTATCCCCGGCTATCGCACAGAATGGCGGCTACATCGGCGGCGGCCCGAAAAAGGGCGATTACTTCTGCGGAAATCCATTCGACGCAGGCTTCCGTGAGCATGCACATCAGATTCCGATGATGATCGGAACCGTATACGGCGAGTTCGCAACGTTTGCACCGGCAGCTTATGATAAGAACAAACTGACAGCGGAAGAGATTCTGGAAATCCTCAAAAAGGTTTATGGAGACAATGCCGAAAAGGTTCTGGACGCTTTCAAAGAAGCATATCCGGAGAAGAACGGTGTAGATGTTCTTGCGATCGACCGCGCAATGCGTGAGCCTACCGTAAAACTTGCCAAACTGTTCGCAAAAGGCGGCGGCAAAGCATATCTCTACAACTTCGCCCTGGAATTCCCGTTCCAGAACGGCAAACCGGCATGGCACTGCTCCGACATCCCGTATTTCTTCGGCAATAGCGATCTCGTAGAAATCTGCGGAATCCCGGATGTCAGTGATAAACTGGAAAACGAAATCTTTGGTGCCCTGCTTGCCTTTGCAAAGAACGGAACCCCGGATCACGAGGGACTCCCGCACTGGCCGGAAACAGAAGCAGAGGATGCGGATACCATGGTATTTGATAAAAAGACCGAAGTAAAACACAATTACGACGATAAAGTCTTTGCAGAGATCAACAAAGTTCTGAAGCCGTGGAGCTTTATGGAACTGATGTCTGATAACATTCAGCATTAAAAGAAACGGTTCAATGCGGCATAAGCGGAATCTGGATCGGATTGAGAATATCCGCTTTGACAAATAAAATAAAAAAAGCCGCCTGTTTGATTTGACAAATAAAATCAAACAGGCGGCTTTTTTCTGAAAATTCAGTGTTTTCAATCACATCTAAAGTACTATTCTAACAGGGTCCTGGCGGAAAAACCAGTAAAAAACAGATTGTACTGAAAAAAATACAATCTGTTTTGTTGACACACTTGAAAAAACATGATAATCTAGAAAATGCACTATTATGGCAAGATATGCCTAAAACCTTTTGTTCAGGCATGAGCGGTAATAAATATATTATAACACAAGGGGTGACAACGTCAATGGAGAAAAACAGAATACGTCCGATACCTACCGGAAAAAGTATGCGAATGAGTTACCAGAGACAAAAAGAAGTATTGGAAATGCCCAACTTGATTGAAGTCCAGAAGGATTCCTATGACTGGTTCCTGAGAAGCGGACTCAAGGAAGTCTTTGATGACATTTCACCAATCTCCGACTACGGCGGACGGCTGAGCCTTGAATTCGTAGACTTTACACTGTGTGAAGATGACGTAAAATACTCAATCGAAGAGTGTAAACAGCGTGACGCTACTTATGCGGCACCGTTAAAGGTAAAAGTAAGATTATATAATAAGGAAAAAGACGAGATCACAGAGCACGAAATTTTCATGGGTGATCTGCCGTTGATGACAGCAACAGGAACATTCGTTATCAATGGTGCAGAGCGAGTAATCGTCAGCCAGCTGGTACGTTCCCCTGGTATTTATTACGGCATCGCACATGATAAGCTCGGAAAGAGACTGTTCTCCTGTACCGTAATCCCGAACCGTGGAGCATGGCTGGAGTACGAGACCGATTCCAACGACGTCTTCTATGTCCGCGTAGACCGTACCAGAAAAGTTCCGATCACAGTCCTCATCCGTGCACTTGGAGTAAGCTCCAATGCAGAGATCGTAGAGCTGTTCGGTGAAGAGCCGAAGATTCTTGCAAGCTTCACCAAAGATACTTCCACCAACTATCAGGAAGGTCTTCTCGAGCTGTACAAGAAAATTCGTCCGGGCGAGCCTCTCGCAGTAGAAAATGCAGAGAGCCTCATCATGAGCATGTTCTTTGACCCGCGTCGCTATGACCTGGCAAAGGTAGGCCGTTATAAATTCAACAAGAAACTTGCGCTGCGCAGCCGTATCCGCAACCAGATCCTCGCTGAGGATGTTGTAGATCCGTCCACCGGTGAAATCCTTGCAGAAAAAGGCACCACCGTTACTCTGGAACTCGCAGACAAGATTCAGAACGCAGCAGTACCGTATGTATGGATCCAGACCGAGGAGAGAAACGTAAAAGTTCTTTCCAACTTAATGGTAGATCTGAAAGCATGGGTAGATGTTGACGAGGAAGAGCTTGGCATCAACGAGAAAGTATACTATCCGGTTCTGGAAAAGATCCTGGAGGAGAATACCGATATCGAAGAGATCAAACAGGCGATCAAACGTGACATCCACGACCTGATTCCGAAACATATCACAAAGGAAGATATTTTCGCTTCCATCAACTACAACATGCATCTGGAATACGGCGCAGGAAATGCCGATGATATCGACCACCTGGGCAACCGTAGAATCCGTGCCGTAGGTGAGCTGCTTCAGAACCAGTACCGCATCGGTCTGTCCCGTATGGAGCGTGTGGTACGTGAGCGTATGACAACACAGGACATCGACGGAATTTCTCCGCAGTCCCTGATCAATATCAAACCGGTTACAGCTGCAATCAAAGAGTTCTTCGGATCTTCCCAGCTGTCCCAGTTCATGGATCAGAACAACCCGCTTGGAGAGCTGACGCACAAGAGACGTCTTTCCGCCCTTGGACCTGGCGGTCTGTCCCGTGACCGTGCCGGATTCGAGGTTCGAGACGTTCACTACTCCCATTACGGAAGAATGTGCCCGATCGAGACTCCTGAGGGACCGAACATCGGTCTTATCAACTCTCTGGCATCGTATGCGCGCATCAACGAGTATGGCTTCGTTGAGGCTCCATACAGAAGAATTGACAAATCAGATCCGAAAAATCCGCGTGTTACAGACGAAGTAGTCTACATGACCGCAGATGAAGAGGATAATTACCATGTAGCACAGGCAAATGAGCCGCTGGATGCAGAAGGACACTTCATCAACAAGAACGTTTCCGGACGTTATCTGGATGAGACCCAGTCCTATGAGCCGCACATGTTTGATTACATGGACGTGTCTCCGAAGATGGTATTCTCCGTTGCTACGGCGCTGATCCCGTTCCTTCAGAACGACGATGCGAACCGTGCGCTGATGGGATCCAACATGCAGCGTCAGGCCGTACCGCTGATGATCACCGATGCTCCTGTAGTAGGAACCGGTATCGAAGCAAAAGCAGCCGTAGACTCCGGTGTCTGCGTCGTTGCAAAGAAAGCAGGAACCATTTCCTACTCCTGCTCCAACGAGATCCGCATGAACAATGATGACGGAACAAAAGATGTTTACCATCTGACCAAATTCATGCGAAGCAACCAGAGCAACTGCTACAACCAGAAACCGATCGTATTTAAAGGTGACCATGTAGAGGCTGGCGAAGTAATCGCAGACGGTCCGTCTACTTACCAGGGCGAGCTTGCACTTGGTAAGAACCCGCTGATCGGATTTATGACCTGGGAAGGATATAACTACGAGGACGCCGTACTCTTAAGCGAGCGTCTGGTACAGGATGATGTTTACACTTCCATCCACATCGAGGAGTACGAGGCAGAGGCCCGTGACACCAAGCTTGGACCGGAAGAGATCACAAAAGACGTTCCGGGCGTCGGCGATGAAGCCTTAAAAGACCTGGACGAGCGTGGAATCATCCGCATCGGTGCAGAGGTACGTGCCGGTGATATTCTGGTCGGAAAAGTAACTCCGAAGGGAGAGACTGAGCTGACCGCAGAGGAGCGTCTGCTCCGTGCCATCTTTGGCGAGAAAGCAAGAGAAGTACGTGATACTTCCCTGAAAGTACCGCACGGTGAGTATGGTATCATCGTGGACGCCAAAGTATTTACCCGTGAAAACGGCGACGAACTTTCTCCTGGAGTAAACCAGGCAGTCCGCATCTACATCGCACAGAAGAGAAAAATCTCTGTCGGCGATAAGATGGCTGGTCGTCACGGAAACAAGGGTGTCGTTTCCCGTGTACTTCCTGTAGAGGATATGCCGTTCCTGCCGAACGGACGTCCGCTGGACATCGTGCTGAACCCTCTGGGTGTGCCGTCCCGTATGAACATCGGACAGGTGCTGGAGATCCACCTGAGCCTTGCAGCAGCAGCGCTTGGATTTAACGTATCCACCCCGATTTTCGACGGCGCAAACGAGAAAGATATTCAGGATACCCTGGAACTGGCAAACGATTATGTAAACATGGAATGGGATGCATTCTCCGAGAAATATAAAGATGTTCTGCTTCCGGAAGTATATCAGTACTTGGAAGAGCACCTGGATCACAGAGAACTGTGGAAGGGCGTTGATATCGCAAGAGACGGTAAGGTACAGCTCCGCGACGGACGTACCGGTGAGCCGTTTGATGGAAGAACCACCATCGGACACATGCATTACCTGAAACTGCATCACCTGGTAGACGATAAGATCCATGCACGTTCTACCGGCCCATACTCCCTCGTTACACAGCAGCCGCTGGGTGGTAAAGCTCAGTTCGGTGGACAGCGTTTCGGAGAGATGGAGGTTTGGGCTCTTGAGGCGTATGGTGCATCCTACACGCTGCAGGAGATCCTGACTGTGAAGTCTGACGATGTGGTTGGCCGTGTGAAGACATACGAAGCCATCATCAAGGGCGACAATATTCCGGAGCCTGGTATTCCGGAATCCTTCAAGGTATTGTTAAAAGAGCTGCAGTCCCTGGCACTCGATGTCCGTGTACTGCGTGATGACAATACCGAAGTTGAAATTATGGAATCAGTTGATTACGGTGATACCAATCTGAACCACATCATCGAGGGAGACCGTTACTCTGACAGAGAGGACGAGAGATTTGGTGACTATGGATTCTCCAAGAAAGAGTTTGACGGAGAAGAAATGGTAGATGTGGAAGAGGATGAAGAAGAAGACTCTTATCTTGATCTGGATGAAAGTTCAGATGATGACATGTAACTTGTAGATCTTCGCTTTGCGAGGAAAGGGGTAATCAAATGCCAGAAACAGCAAAAAAAGAAAATTACCAGATGAGCTTTGATGCCATCAAAATAGGACTTGCCTCCCCGGAGAAAATCCGGGAGTGGTCCCATGGCGAGGTAAAAAAACCGGAGACCATCAACTACAGAACGCTGAAACCGGAAAAAGACGGTCTGTTCTGTGAAAGAATCTTCGGACCAAGCAAAGACTGGGAGTGCCATTGCGGTAAATATAAGAAAATTCGCTACAAAGGCGTAATCTGCGACCGATGCGGCGTAGAAGTAACAAAATCCAGTGTGCGCCGTGAGCGTATGGGACACATTGAGCTGGCAGCTCCGGTATCCCACATCTGGTATTTCAAAGGAATTCCGTCCCGTATGGGACTGATCCTGGATCTGTCTCCGAGAACTCTGGAAAAGGTTCTGTATTTCGCAAACTACATCGTTCTTGATGCAGGCGATACCAAATTACAGTACAAACAGGTTCTGACCGAGAAAGAATACCAGGATGCCAGAGAGGAGTTCGGAAACAGCTTCCGTGCAGGTATGGGTGCGGAATCCATCAAAGAGCTTCTGATGGCAATCGATCTGGAAAAAGAGTCTGCTGAATTAAAGGCAGGTCTTAAAGATTCTACCGGACAGAAGAGAGCCCGCATCATCAAGAGACTTGAGGTTGTTGAGGCATTCCGTGAGTCCGGAAACCGTCCGGAGTGGATGATTCTTGATGCGGTTCCGGTTATTCCGCCGGATCTGCGTCCTATGGTACAGCTTGACGGAGGACGTTTTGCAACATCCGACCTGAATGATCTGTACCGCCGTATCATCAACCGGAACAACCGTCTGAAGAGACTGCTGGAGCTCGGTGCACCGGATATCATCGTGCGCAACGAGAAACGTATGCTCCAGGAGGCAGTTGATGCCCTGATCGACAACGGCCGCCGCGGCCGTCCGGTAACCGGTCCTGGAAACCGTCCTCTGAAATCTCTGTCCGACATGCTGAAAGGTAAATCCGGCCGTTTCCGTCAGAACCTTCTTGGTAAACGTGTTGACTACTCCGGCCGTTCTGTTATCGTCGTAGGACCGGAACTGAAGATTTACCAGTGCGGTCTGCCGAAAGAAATGGCAATCGAGCTGTTTAAACCGTTCGTTATGAAAGAGCTGGTTTCCAACGGCACTGCACATAACATCAAAAATGCAAAGAAAATGGTCGAGAAACTCGAGCCGCAGGTATGGGACGTTCTCGAGGACGTCATCAAAGAGCATCCGGTTATGCTGAACCGTGCCCCTACCCTGCATCGTCTGGGTATCCAGGCGTTCGAGCCGATTCTGGTAGAAGGTAAAGCGATTAAGCTGCACCCGCTGGTTTGTACCGCATTCAACGCCGACTTCGACGGTGACCAGATGGCTGTCCATCTGCCGCTGTCTGTAGAAGCGCAGGCAGAGTGCCGTTTCATGCTTCTTTCTCCGAACAACCTGCTGAAACCGTCCGATGGTGGTCCGGTAGCCGTTCCTTCCCAGGATATGGTTCTTGGTATCTACTATCTGACACAGGAGCGTCCGGGCGAGAAGGGCGAAGGAAGCTTCTTCCGCGATATGAACGAAGCCATCCTGGCATACGAGAACGGATACATTACCCTGCAGACCAAGATTACCATCCGCTGCGAAAAAGAGCTGGAAGATGGTACTGTAATGCAGCAGAACGTAAGCTCCACACTCGGAAGATTCCTTTTCAATGAGATTCTGCCGCAGGATCTGGGATACGTAGACCGTACGGTTCCGGGTAACGAGCTTGCGCTTGAGGTTGATTTCCTCGTTGCAAAGAAACAGCTGAAACAGATTCTGGAAAAAGTCATCAATACACACGGAGCTACCAAAACCGCAGAGGTTCTGGACTATATCAAGGCAACCGGATATAAATACTCCACCCGTGCAGCCATGACCGTATCCATTTCCGATATGACCGTGCCGCCGCAGAAGCCGGAGATGCTCGCCGAAGCACAGGCAACGGTAGACAAGATTACAAGAAACTTCAAACGTGGTCTGATTACAGACGAAGAGCGTTACAAAGAGGTTGTAGATACCTGGAAGAAGACCGACGATGCGCTGACAAAAGCACTGCTCGACGGACTGGATAAATACAATAACATCTTCATGATGGCTGACTCCGGAGCCCGTGGTTCCGATAAGCAGATCAAACAGCTGGCCGGTATGCGAGGACTGATGGCCGATACAACCGGACACACCATCGAGCTGCCGATCAAGTCAAACTTCCGTGAAGGTCTTCAGGTACTGGAATACTTCATGTCCGCACATGGAGCACGAAAAGGTATGTCCGATACCGCGCTTCGTACCGCCGACTCCGGTTACCTGACCCGTCGTCTGGTAGACGTTTCTCAGGACCTGATCATCCGTGAAATCGACTGTGCCGAGGGCAAGGACGAAATTCCGGGTATGTGGGTCAGCGAGTTCACAGACGGAAAAGAGCAGATCGAGAGTCTGCAGGATCGTATCACAGGCCGTTTCTCCTGCGAGACGATCAAAGACAAGGACGGCAACGTCATTGTAAAAGCAAACCATATGATCACCCCGAAACGTGCTGCCCGTGTCATCAAAGACGGCATCAACGAGAACGGTGAGCATTATACAAAAGTAAAAATCCGTACCATTCTTACCTGCCGTTCCGGTAACGGAATCTGCGCAAAATGCTATGGTGCCAACATGGCAACCGGCGAGGCAGTACAGGTTGGTGAGTCTGTCGGAATTATCGCAGCACAGTCGATCGGTGAGCCTGGTACACAGCTGACCATGCGTACCTTCCATACCGGTGGTGTTGCCGGTGGAGATATCACACAGGGTCTTCCTCGTGTCGAGGAGCTTTTCGAGGCAAGAAAGCCGAAAGGACTTGCTATCATCACCGAGATCCCTGGTGTTGCACAGATCAAAGACACCAAGAAAAAACGCGAAATCGTGGTTACCAATCCGGACGATGGCGTATCCAAGACATACCTGATCCCTTACGGATCCCGTATCAAGATCGCTGACGGAACGGTTCTGAAAGCCGGAGACGAGCTGACCGAAGGTTCTGTAAACCCGCACGATATCCTGAAGATCAAAGGCGTACGTGCCGTTCAGGATTACATGCTCCGCGAGGTACAGCGAGTTTACCGTCTGCAGGGTGTAGAAATCAACGATAAGCACATCGAGGTTATCGTTCGCCAGATGCTGAAGAAGATCCGCATCGAGGAAAACGGAGATACCGAATTCCTTCCGGGCGACATGGTAGACTTCCTGGAGTATGATGAGACCAACAAAGCGCTGATCGCAGAAGGCAAAGAGCCGGCAGAAGGAAAACAGGTTCTGCTTGGTATTACCAAAGCATCCCTGGCATCCGATTCCTTCCTGTCTGCAGCATCCTTCCAGGAGACCACCAAGGTTCTGACCGATGCCGCTATCAAAGGTAAGGTTGACCACCTTGTGGGCTTAAAAGAGAACGTTATCATCGGTAAACCGATTCCGGCTGGTACTGGTATGAAGTGTTACAGCAACATTCATCTGAATACCGACAGCATGATCGAGGAAGAAGAGGACGAGGATCTGATTCTGACCGAAGATCTTGAGGACGATGCTCCGGCAGCTCCGATGGCAGAAACTCCGGTTGAAGAACCGTCAGCTGAAGAGGAAAAGCCGATGCTCGACTTCGACTTTGAGGAAATGATTCCGTCAAAGGATGATACCGAGGAGTAAACCCTTCAAGGTTAAAAAATAAATATGTCATTTGTGGAAAGCAGAGAATTTCCGGTTCGCCGGGGTCTCTGCTTTCCTTGTATTTTCGGGAGCATTTTGTTACAATGGAGACAGAAAAGAGGGAAGCCTATGTGGATCAAAAAGATACCTGGCATTGCAGTAAATGTGGCGGTACTGATTCTGAATGTGTTTGCGATTCTGATGATCGTGGGGCTGTTTCTTCATCAGGGAACGACGGGGGAGCGTGTGAAAGAGACGATTACGCGTTTTTCCACGACGTCGCAGGAGTATTATGCGGAAGGCGAGGCATACAGCCAGACGAGCGACCGGGTGCATACGTATTCGGTGGAAGAAACAAGGTAATTATTCAGAGCCCCATCTCGATTCCGCTTACGCTGCATCTCGATGTGGCTTGTCGCCATATGAAATTCCAGAAAAAACTGCTCATTCATGCAAGCATGATTCGCAATTTTTTCTTCCATTTCGCATGGCTCTGAATAATTACCAAATAAAGAGGAAAAGATGAGGTAAACTATGCTCCAGAAGTGGAAAAGAAAAGGAAAAAAATTCCGTCATGAGGAAAAAGATGGAGAAGAAACGACGGAGCTTTCTGTGAAAATACGGGCGGCAAAATTTCGTGATCTGCCGATGAGTCTGCGGATTCTGATCGTGAATCTCAGTCTGTTTCTGATTCTGTGCGCCGTATTTTTTATGGCAGGCGCGTATCTGTATGCGCCGCAGGCGGCAGGACGGAATTACGTGGAAGCATGCCTGGCAGGAGACTGGAACAGTGCATACGATGTATGTCAGTTCCCGGACAGCACGTTTCTGTCGCGGAAGAACTACGTCAATGCAATGACCTGGAAAGCAAAACAGGACGGCACTGACGGGCAGGAAACACCGGAGATCAAGAGCTTTTTCATGCGCAGAAAACAGAATCCTGAGACCGGGGAAAACAGGATTTATACTGTGCGGTACACGTTAAAAGGCGTGAGCGACTCGCAGGAAGAAACATTGGAGATCGCCGCCGGGGATACCGTAAAATGGAACTTCAAAGAGTGGTACGTTGTGCCGAAAGACAGCTACGTGACGGATGTCGAAATCACCGTCCCGGCGGATGCCTCGTTCTATCTGGACGGCGTGCAGGTCGGGAAAAAGTATTTAAAAGAGACGGCAGATAACGTCAGCATCTACAAAATCCCGTATCTCTTCCACGGCGGCCACACCATTGAACTGACCGAAAAACAGAAAGACCCATACCGCGAGATCATCCTCGTGCAGGACAACAGCAGCATGGAATTCCTGCCGGATTTAAAACTCAACGATTCCACCGGCAAAACCATCGCCGACCGTGTAGAAGAGTCCCTGGACAAGGTATTCACAGCCGCAGCCGCCGGAAAATCCTTCAGCACCATCAAAAACGAATTTTCCGCCGACACCGCCGTACAGAAAAACGCCAAAGAACAGTACCAGCAGCTCTGCGATGCCTACCTGAACAGCGACACCAATACCGGAATCACCAGTATCACCGTGAGCAGCGTCTCCACAACCGTAACCAACGAATCCAAGCAGATGAAGATTGA
>OBAE01001600.1_pt1 | contig 11234 bp, 10 predicted proteins | sample 1517641 | NCBI WGS metagenome assembly OBAE01 (sample SAMN04571701, study PRJEB22368) | human gut metagenome | biome: human gut; material: stool | host: Homo sapiens | place: Luxembourg | collected 2012-08-30 | reverse complement strand
GGATATAGCTCGCCTGAGAGTCGCATAACTGAACATTGCAGTAAGTTATGACGGGTTCTCCCGTTACAGAGAAGCACATTGTTAGATGTGGCATAAGCGGACACGGCTGTAAATGCTGTGTCAAAAAGAGTGGTACCACGAGGATTTACCCCGTCTCTTTACAGAGGCGGGGTTTTGTGTATTTACATTGCTTTTTAAATGCCTGCATCGGAAAACCAAATAGGGAAAGGACATAATTTATGAAAGGTACAATGAACACAAACAAATACTCCAGAGGATATTTCATGCCTCCCGTACAGTGTCTTGATTGGACAAAAAAGGAGTACATAGACAAGGCTCCTATATGGTGCAGTGTCGATCTGCGTGACGGAAATCAGGCACTTATAGTTCCTATGAATCTTGAAGAAAAGCTTGAATTCTTCAAGGTGCTTGTAGCGATAGGCTTCAAGGAGATCGAGATAGGTTTCCCCGCAGCGTCCGAAACGGAATATGAATTCTGCCGTGCATTGATAGAACAGGACCTTATCCCCGATGACGTTACTATTCAGGTACTTACCCAGTCAAGAGAACACATCATAAAGAAAACGTTTGAAGCGCTTGCAGGTGCAAAGCACGCAGTTGTACATCTGTATAATTCCACCTCTGTTGCACAAAGAGAACAGGTATTCAGAAAGCCCAAGAACGAGATTATTGACATAGCCGTTGAAGGAGCAAAGCTGCTCAAGGAATACAGAGAAAAGACACCCGGCGACTTCAAATTTGAGTATTCGCCCGAGAGCTTTACCGGAACAGAGCCTGAATTTGCGCTTGAGATATGCAATGCGGTGCTTGACGTATGGCAGCCCACCCCCAATGATAAGGTTATAATCAATCTGCCCGTTACCGTTGAAATGTCGCTTCCGCACGTTTACGCAAGTCAGGTAGAGTATATGTGCAAGAATATGGTGAACAGAGAGAACGTTATCGTTTCGCTTCATCCCCACAATGACAGAGGCTGTGCCGTTGCAGACAGCGAGCTTGGCTTGCTTGCCGGCGCTGACAGAATAGAGGGTACTCTGTTCGGAAACGGTGAGCGTACCGGTAACGTTGACATAGTAACGCTCGCTCTTAATATGTACTCGCACGGCGTAGACCCGAAGCTCGACTTCTCCGATCTGCCCTCGATAACAGAGGTTTACGAGAAGATGACCTGTATGAAGGTCTACGACAGACAGCCCTACAGCGGCTCTCTCGTGTTTGCGGCATTCTCAGGCTCACATCAGGACGCTATCGCAAAGGGTATGAAGTGGCGTGAGGAAAAGGACCCGGAGCATTGGACAGTTCCTTATCTGCCCATAGACCCTATGGATATAGGCAGACAGTATGACGGTGACGTTATCCGTATCAACAGCCAGAGCGGAAAGGGCGGTATCGGTTATCTTTTACAGCAGAAGTACGGTGTAGACCTGCCTAAGAAGTTCCGTGAAAAAGTCGGCTATACGGTTAAATCCGTTTCTGATCATCAGCATAAGGAGCTTACTCCCGATGAAGTGTACGAAGTATTCCGCAGTAATTTCGTGAATAAGGAAACCGCACTGAAAATCACCGAGGCACACTATAAGCAGGAAAACGGCGGGATCACAGCTACCGTTACAGCAGATTACAAGGGCAGTACGGCAGTGTATACCGGCAGCGGCAACGGCAGACTTGACGCAGTGAGCGACGCTATAAAGAACGGTCTTGGACTGAGCTACAGCTTAGTAACATATAATGAACACGCTATAGAGGTAGGCTCAAAGTCAAAGGCGGCGGCATATGTCGAGATATGCGACAAGAACGGAAACTCGTTCTGGGGCGCAGGCATCCATACCGACATCATCAACAGCTCCGTCAGCGCACTTGTTTCCGCTATCAATAACAGCGATATGGTAAAGTAAATCCGTATAATAATACGAGGGCTTTGTTTTTCAAAGCCCTTTTGCTATGCAAAAAACGCATAAAAATAACCGCAGTCCGAAAACTGCGGTTATAATTATTATTCGTATTATTCTACTCAGGAGTTACCGCTTGTGATAAGACCATTGTAGTATTCGATCTGCTTGTTGATTGTACCGATATTAGCTTCACGCATCTGTGTCCAGGACTGACCTGCGTATGTTTCGTTCTGCAGATCGAACAGCGTGTTGCCGAGAATATCCTTGACTATCTGACCTGTTGTTTCGTCAAGACCGTAAGGCTCGTCAACTACAGCGTGGAAATTGTTGATTTCCTTGAAGCTGTACATGAAGTCGTACTGTTCCTCTGTATACTTCTTGTTCTTCATAATACTTGTCTTTGTTGTAGCCTTAAGATCCTCATCTGTATTGCTCAGACGGCAGCAGTTGATAAATACCGATGCCTGTTTAGCAAATTTTGAACCTGCGGGTACAAGATAGCCGAATGTCGTCATCGAATAATAATATTCATCAGCCTGTGAATCTCTGGGGAAGGGAACAAAGAATATATCAAGAGAATCATCCCTCGTCATTTTCTTTGCGTAGTTTGTAATTATCCATTCACCCATACCCTGGAATGCCGCTGTACCCGAAACGATAGGATCTTCGTCTACGTTTATAACGCCTTCCTGGAACTTTGCAAGACCTTCGCTCTTGAGCGACTGCATAAATGTAGCGGCTCTGTCAACGCTTGCGTTGTTGAAGTTGCTTACCAGCTTACCGTCCTCACCGATCTCTATAAGCGGTACGCCTGTTGAGTCGATTATTGCCTGTGCTGAATATTCGGTAGCACCGTAAAGACCTGTTCTGTTGCCGTCGGTATCCGAGTCGATGAACTTACGGATCACATCAGCCATTGCTTCCCATGTCCACTTGCCTTCATCATAAAGCTCCTTGGGGTCGTCAAGACCTATCTGCTCAAATACTCCTCTGTTGTAAATAAGGAAGTAGGATGAAACGTTATAAGCCCAGGGGTAGTAGTAATTCTTACCGTTCCACTTGTACTTGTTAATGTACTGATCAAGTCCTGACCACTGAGGAGCAGAGAGGTCTATATACTCATCAAGAGGAGTGTACATATTCTTTGACATCATGAGCGGGAATGTGCTGTCTGAGTAGTCAACAAGGTCAGGAGATTCGCCGGCTGAAATAGCCGTTGTAAGCTTTTCAAGTATCTGGAGCGATCCTACTATTGAACATTTGATTGTACAGCCGTAGTTTTCCGAGAAATACTTATATGCGGGCTTTACGTCACCTGCGGTCGTAATGTCATAGCAACCGAGATACTGAAGCTCTGCGGGCTCAACCTCTTCGCCTGCGTCTATGCTTATGTCGCCTACGCTGACGGGATTGTCTATCTCGTCATCAATTGTTGTTTCTGTGCTTGTAGTACTGTCATCGGAACCTGTTGAAGCGGTTGTGCTTGTTCCGCTGTTAGAGCACGCCGCAAGCGATACAGCGGTTGCTGCCGCCATTACTCCTGCGAATATTCTTTTGAAATTGATCATAAAAACCTCCTTAATGTAATGCGTGCAATCGTTTACACACATCTTTGCTATGATTTTATCACAATAAGTACATTTATTCAATTCACATTTTAGTCAAAGTTGATTTGAAAAAATTGTGCAATATGTACAATGAAACATATGAAAATTAAAATTGTAAGCTAAAAAGTGCGTAAAATAGCCTGTTTAATAGAACAATTTTACGATTTACTTTATTAGCTAAAATACCCTCTGTGAGCAGTTTACAGCAGGCTTGTGAAATGAATTATATTTACTGTGTGAGCAGTCCGTTATAATATTCTATCTGCTTGCTGATTGCACCGATATTGGCTTCTCTCATCTGAGTCCACGACTGACCGGAATAATCGCTCTCGATATCAAACAGTGTATTGCCGAGGATATCCTTTACTATCTGACCTGTTGTTTCGTCAAGTCCGTAAGGATTGTCGACTACACAGTGGAAATTTGCAGGTTCTTTAAAACTGTAGATGAAGTCGTACATTTCGTCAGTGTACTTCTTGCTTCTCATTATGCTTGCCTTTGTGGTAGCCTTGAGGTCTTCGTCCGTGTTGCTCAGGCGACAGCAGTTGATGAACACAGAAGCCTGCTTTGCATATTTTGAACCGGCCGGAACAAGATAGCCGAATGTGGTTATAGGATAATAGTATTCATCGGCTTCAACGTCTCTCGGGAACGGAACAAAGAAGTAGTCGAGACTGTCGTCCTTGAGCATTGCCTTTGCGTAACCTGAGATTATCCATTCGCCCATACACTGGAATGCCGCCGTACCCTCAAGCATAGGCGTTGTATCAACGTCAATGATGCCTTCCTGGAATGATGCAAGACCTTCTTTTTTCATTTCCTGCATAAAGTTTGCAGCTCTGTCTACATTTGCATTTTCAAAATTCTGTACAAGCTTGCCGCTTTCATCGATAGTTATAAGGGGAGTACCCGTACTGTTTATGAATGACTGGGCTGAGTACTGCATTGCACCGTAAAGACCTGTTCTCTTGCCGTCGGGATCAGAGTCTATGAACTTGCGGATATCGTCCTTCATAGCGTCCCATGTCCATTCGCCTCTGTCATAAAGAAGCTTTGGATCTTCGATACCGATCTGCTCAAACACTGATCTGTTATATATCAGGAAGTAAGGAGCTACATTATATGCCCAGGGGTAGTAATAATTCTTTCCACCCCACTTGTACTGGTTAATGTACTGCTCAAGACCTGACCACTGCGGCGCTGAAAGATTCATATATTCTTCAAGCGGTGTGTACATATTCTTTGACATAAGCAGGGGGAATGTATTATCTGAATAGTCAACAAGGTCGGGTGATTCACCGGAAGAAATAGCTGTAGTAAGCTTTTCCTGAATCTGCAATGAGCCGACTATCGTACACTTTATTGTACAGCCGTAATTCTCCGAGAAATACTTGTATGACGGCTTTACGTCGCCTGCCGTTGTGATATCATAACAGCCGAGATATTCAAGTTCTGCCGCTTCAACCTTTTCACCTGCGTCAATGCTTATGTCGCCGACGCTTACGGGGTTTTCTATCTCATCGTCGATAGTTGTTTCCGTGCTTGTATTTGTCGTGTCTGCAGAGCCTGCGCCTGAACCGCTTGAAGCGCTGTTTGAGCAGGAGGCAAGTGAAATTGCCGTAAAGCCGGACATAACACCTGTAAATATTCATTTAAGATTTGCCATAAATACCTCCAAATTTTTATATCGGGTTTGACTTTATTTATATAATACCACCGAACGCCTGACGCAACAATGCTTTTTTCTGCTTGATACGGTTGCTTTTTGTGCACGGAAATTATAACATATTAATGTTGAAACACCGTAATCGGCTTTTCAATATATAAATTTGTGCAAAGAAAAGCCGCAACCCTAAGCAGGGTTGCGGATGAAACGTCAAATATTTTGCCGATTATCAGAAGTTGATGTTGTTGACATCAGAATTTGCAAGCTGTATTTCCTTTTTAGGAATGCGCTTGAGGGGAGAATATACAAACTTCTTGCAGGAATCGTAAGACTTTACAACACCGAACTTTGAGCACTGAATCTTATCGTCACCCATAGCGGTGCCAAGCTCACAGTATTTGCAGGAAGGCTTGATATTATTGCCGAACAGTTTCTTTTTCATATAAAACACCACCTAACGAAATTTGCACTGATTTTCCAATGCCGCTTATATTATTTATTATTATATCATAAAATCAAGACGATGTCAACCGACACGGCGATACTTTGAGAATTTTTATATCAATTTGATCTCTCGGTGTTTTTGAGCAGAATAAATGTCATTCCCGCAATGCACAGAAGTAACAGCGGGTCGCTTATAAGTGTATCTGTCGCATATGCGAATACATTTACCGTGGTGTTATATCCGCTGATACATACGATTATATAACATATCAGCGCCGCATTTGCTGATATAACCGCTCTTGACACTATAAAACGCAACATATTTATCCTGAATGCCGATAAAGTATACAGTTGATAAATAACACACAATCCTCCGAAAGAAATCAACGCAGTAACTACCGGCAGAGAACAGACCGCACCTGAAATTTTAATATTGGTGATTTCGGTTACGGCTTTTATTATATACGGCAATTCACTGCCTGTAAGAGTCCCGATCACAAAGTCTGCAAGCTCCGTTGCGGTATTGAACAGAAGAATTGCAAGCGCAATGTTCATCAATGCTTTTGCCGCTCCCGAAATGCACGCTGTAACATCTTTCGCTTTCAATGAGAGCCGCACGGCGCTGTCGTTTACGGGCTTGAAGTATATGTTTATGATCACGGCGGCGGTAAAATTTGCCGCAAGGCACGACAAAAATACTATAAGCCCTGCTTTTATGTCGCCGTATATTCCAATGCCGACAATGCCTATAACGAATGCAGGACCGCTGTTATAGCAATAGCACAGCGCCGTGTTGCACTGCTTATTGCATTCCTTACTACCGTCGCTAAATTCGCTGAGAAGTTTCACCCCGACAGGATAACCGCCGATCTGACTTAACATAAAAATGCCGAACATCTTTCTGTCAAGATGAAGTACAAATTTCATTATATACCATAACGGAGTGAACATGATTTCGCCTATGCCGCTCTTTATCAGCAGCGACGAAAACACCATAAAGCAAAACAGCGACGGTATCAGGCTGTCTAGACAAATATATATACATCGTTTTATTGTTTCAGCTGTACCGGCACTGTCGGCAACGAGCAGTATACCGATGATAAGCGCCGATAATGCCGCAAATATAATAACCGCTTTTTTTCTTTTCATAAACGCCTCACTTCTTTTTTATCCGGACCCGCATATAGATTATATGAAAGGAGCGGAGAAAAATGAATGTGAACAAACTTGCAGGCAGATATGAACAGTTGAAAGGCAAGACACGCAGGCATTCCTATGCAACTATAAAGGATAACACTTTTGTTGAAATAGAGTGCTGCAGAAAGGTCACGGGATTCGGCGATAATATGATAGAGCTTGAGATACCTTGCGGACTTATCAGAATAGTCGGACTGGAGCTGAGATTAAAGAACTTCGGCACGGACAGCGTTAAGATATACGGCAGGATACATTCAGTAGGCTTTGAAGAAAATGCAGGATGCGATGCGGAGGAACCATGAAGAAATACAAAAAGAATAAAAGAAAAACGAAAGCAGGTTTTCCCGCAACATATATCACGGTAGTGGGCATAGGCGGCTTTCAGGAGAAATTCATCAGCTGCCTTATATCAGAGGATATACAGATATATGCAATTACACAGCAGACGTCAGGTTTTACTGCTGTAGTAAAACCCGGTTGCTATCTTAAAATGAGCAGGATCGCACGAAAAAACGGGGTAAGGCTCAGGGTGTCTGAGCGGAAAGGACTTGCGTTTCGTCTGTATCCGTACCGCAGGCGCTGGGGACTTGTAGCAGGAGCATTGTGCTGTTGCGCCGTTATCGTATTCTTGTCGCAGTTTGTGTGGAAGATAGATATTGAGGGAAACGAGCGTCTTTCCGATGCCGAGATTGCCGCAGTTATGGAAGACAACGGACTTTTACCGGGCTGTGGCACAAAATCATTTGACACAAAGGTGTGCGAGCTGTCGGCTATGTCACGGCTGAAAGATCTGTCATGGATAAGCGTTGAACGCGAGGGGAGCAGGGTATATATAAAAACAGCCGAAACAAACGATCCGCCGAAAGCCGATATCCCGATAAATACACCGTGCAATGTTGTAAGCGATTATGACGGACAACTCGTATACACAGAGATCTATAAAGGCAAACTACAAACCACAGTCGGAAGCGGAGTTGCCAAAGGTCAGCTTCTTATAAGCGGAACGGTGAATGATAACGGCGGAAGAATCGTATATGTTCACGCTGACGGTTTGCTTAAAGCCGAGTGCGAACAGACAGAAGAATTCTATCTGCCGTTTGAACAGACACGGAAGATACCGACAGACGAAAAGTATTATTCCACATATCTTATGTTCGGCTCTTACGCTTTGCCGCTCCCGTGGGAACATTATAACGCAGATAATATGAGCGGTTTCACATACAGTGAGGATACTTATAATATCAGCATTTTCGGCGCAGATACCCCGTATAAATACAAGCAGGGTGTGTATACGAAAATGAAAGAGGAAACGATAAGATATACCGCCCGTGATATAATGTCACAGCTTGAAAAGCAGAAAAAGGATTATGAAGATAATTTCCTTTCCGACTGTAAGATATTGTCCGATGAAAAAAAAGTTACTACAGACGAAAAGGGAATTAAAATGGCAATAAAATATAAGGTTGAACGTTATATCGGAGTAAAGCAGCCGATTACCGTTTTATATTGATTTGACGTAAATTTGTATTGAAATAAAGTCCGGAATGTGGTATACTATCATAGTATAGATAAATTTCTAAAATGTGAAAGGAATATATCACAATAAATGACAGAAAAAGCTGTTAATATTCAGGATATGAGCCGGATCCACGAAGTTTTCGGCGATTTTGACAGTAATATCAATATTATACAAAAGGAATACAAGGTTTCGATATACAGCCGTGATGACGAAATACGCATAAAGGGCGAAGAAAATGCTGTCGATAACGCACAGCAGGTCATAAATACGCTTGTCGCTTCCGTGGAAAAAGGCGAGATACCGACAGAGCAGAGCGTAAGGTATGCGATCTCAATGATAAACGAGGGCAAGAGCGAGGAAATGCAGACGCTCTCCTCGGACTGTATCTGTGTCAGCCATACAGGAAAGCCGATAAAGGCAAAGACGGTCGGACAGTCGAAATATGTGAACAGTATAAAAAAGAATACGATCGTATTCGGTGTAGGTCCTGCCGGCAAGACTTATCTTGCGGTAGCGCTTGCGGTAAGAGCGTTCAAGGCGCACGAGGTGCAACGTATAATTCTTACACGTCCTGCTGTGGAGGCGGGCGAGAAGCTCGGATTTCTGCCGGGCGATCTTCAGAACAAGGTCGATCCTTATCTGCGTCCGCTGTATGACGCACTTTTCGATATGATGGGGTCTGAAGCGTTTCAGCGTAATATGGAGCGAGGCTGTATAGAAGTCGCTCCGCTTGCATATATGCGAGGAAGAACGCTTGACGACAGCTTTATCATTCTGGACGAGGCGCAGAACACAACTCCCGAGCAGATGAAGATGTTTCTGACCCGACTGGGCTTTAACAGCAAGATGGTCATAACGGGTGACGTTACACAGATAGATTTACCGGATTCGAGACGTTCGGGACTTGTAGAAGCTACAAAAATTCTGAAGAATATAGACGATATTGCAATAAACCGTTTTACGGAAAAAGACGTAGTGCGTCACAGGCTGGTACAGGATATAGTAAGAGCCTATGAGCAGTACAATGAAAGGAAGAAAAGCTGACCGCTTTTAAATGAGGAAAGTAAAAATGTCTGAGAAGAAAACACCTAAAATATATATGTCGTTCAGGAACAATCAGAAAGCAATAGAAGTGCCTAACGGACTGCGCACCGTTATCAGAAAGTGCATTGCGGAAACGCTCAGAGTTACGGATTTTGTCGGTGACGCAGACGTATCGGTAACGCTTGTTGACAACGAGCGGATAAAACGCATCAATAAAGAGTTCCGTGACAAGAACAAAGTAACGGACGTTATCTCGTTTCCGCTCGGAGCATATGACGAGTATGACGTAAACCCCGAAAACGGCGCATATATGCTCGGGGATATCGTTATTTCCATGGAAAAAGCCCATGCGCAGTCTATTGAATACGGACATTCGCTGATAAGAGAGGTCGGTTTTTTAGCTACACATTCAACTCTTCATCTTCTCGGATACGATCACGAGGACGATCCAGACGGTGAAAAGGTGATGCTGGAGCTGCAAGACCTTGTGCTGAACAACCTTAAGATCACACGGGAATAAAAAGAGGTCAAAGTGTTTAAAAGACTTGGAAACAGCTTTAAATATGCGGCAAGAGGAATATGGTTCTGTATCAGTCATGAGATGAATATGCGTATACACATTGTTGCAACTATGTGTGTGTTGTATCTGTCGCAATTCTATGATTTTACAAAGGAACAGTTCATATTACTGATAATCACATGCGTGACGGTTATTTCCGCCGAAATGATGAATACGGCTATAGAGGTAGTTATAGACAAGGTTTCGCCCGGCTATTCGGCGCTTGCAAAGGTCGGAAAAGACGTTGCCGCAGGCGCAGTATTTGTTACCGCAATTGCTGCGGTCATAATCGGTATAACACTTTTCTGGAACACGGAAAAATTTGTTCTTATATTCAGATTTTTTACGGGTGACATATGGAATCTTGCTATGCTTGCGGCTTTTGCCTGCCTTGCATTTTTGTTTGTTTCAAAAGGAAAGAAAAGAAATATCAAAGGAAAAATGAATAAATGAATAATCCAAAATCAGTTTTCGTCGCTATTGCCGGCAGACCCAATGCGGGTAAGTCAACGCTCACAAACTATCTTGTCGGCGAAAAAATCGCAATAGTCAGTGATAAACCGCAGACAACAAGAACAAGAATAAACGGCGTACTTACAAAAGGCGAAACGCAGTATGTGTTTATAGATACGCCCGGTATGCATAAAGCAAAGAACAAGCTGTCGGATCAGATGCTCAAATCCATAAGAGAGAGCGTGACCGATGTTGACGTGATACTTATGATGGCAGACGCTACCAAGAAGATTTCTCCGATAGAGCATAATCTGATAGACAGCTTCAAGGACAGAAAGACAGATGTCGTTCTGCTTATAAACAAGGTCGATTTAGTAAAGGACAAGTCCGAGCTTCTTTCGCTTATAAAGGAATACAGCGAGCTGTATGATTTCAAGGAGATAATTCCGATAAGCGTAAGGCAGAGGATAGGCGTTGAAGAAATAATGCCTGTAATCGACAGATATGTAAAGCTGTCGCCGCATTATTTTGACGATGAGCTTCCGACCGACCAGGCTGAAAAGGTATGGCTTGCGGAAATTGTCCGTGAAAAGATACTCAGAAATATGAACGAGGAGATTCCGCACGGAACAGCCGTTTATGTTGAAACGATGGAGGTAAGGCAGAAGCCTAACGGCAAGGAGATTGTCGATATAGGCATAGTCATCGTCTGCGAAAAAGCGTCGCACAAGGGCATGATTATCGGAAAGCAGGGCTTAATGCTTAAAAAGATAGGCTCTGAGGCAAGAGAAGATATGCAGGACTATTTCGGCTGTAAGGTCAATATGCAGAT
>OBAE01001587.1_pt1 | contig 11280 bp, 6 predicted proteins | sample 1517641 | NCBI WGS metagenome assembly OBAE01 (sample SAMN04571701, study PRJEB22368) | human gut metagenome | biome: human gut; material: stool | host: Homo sapiens | place: Luxembourg | collected 2012-08-30 | reverse complement strand
AGGGTATACAAGGAACGACATGGTTGAAAAGGGACAAGGTGCTATTTCTTTCAGCCCTGCTAATATCATCAATCACACTGTTTACTATAATGACAATACATACATTAGTTGGGAGAAATATGAAGAATCGCCTGAAATAATGGTTGAAATCGGTGATGTTCTTTTATGCAAAACAGGTTCAACATTAGGAAAAACTGCTATTATTGACTATTTGCCAGAAAAAGCAACTATAAATCCACAGCTTGTTGTATTAAAAAATATCCACTGTAATAGCAGATTTCTAAAATACTTTTTGACAACGTTTTATTTCCAAAATGAATTGCAAAAAAGAAAGGGATTGGGGTCTGTACCTAATATTTCTCAAAAAGAACTTGGGGATATTATGATTCCAATTCCACCAGCAAAAGAACAAAAACGCATAGTATCAATCCTTGACCGCTTTGACAAGCTCTGCAACGACATTTCCGAGGGCTTGCCTGCGGAGATCGAAGCAAGACGGAAACAGTATGAATATTATCGGGATAAAATGCTTTCCTTTAATGAAGCATGATAAATAATAGCCCAGGAATGTGAGATGAACAAATTGAGTTCTACATACAGCGAGAAAATAAAAGAATTACGAAGCACTGCGCAGGAAACGCAGGCTGCGATTAAAATTCAAGATAAACTGAACGAATTGAGGTCAAAAGATGTTGTTATATCCTCTTATCGATGGATATGGGAACTCATACAAAATGCGAAGGACTGCACTAATTCGACTGGAAAGATAGATATTGAGATATATTTCGATTCAAAACAGAAGATAGTGGAGTTTAAGCATAATGGAAAACTATTTGCAACCAAAAACATAGTTTATCTGATTGAACAGGTATCAACAAAGGAACGTTCAAGAAATTCTGCCAGCACAGGTAAATTCGGGACAGGATTCCTGACAACTAACCTCTTATCGCCTATCATTACTATCTCCGGCTTGCTTCATGATGAAGATGAATCAAATATTGCTCGGTTTCAAGTTACAATTGATAGATCAGGCAAGTGCCTTGATGAATTAAAAGAAGCTATCAAAAATAGCTGTGATCAGCTTGAAGCAAACACCTTCAATATTACAGATGCAGTTGATGAAAATGCAATGAATACGATATTTTCCTATTCATTGGATGAAAACGGAGTAAACGTTGCTAAGGTAGGTCTTGAAAATTTCCTGATTACTGCTCCATACGTTTTTGCGTTTGTATCTGAACTGAACAAGATAACAGTTACCGCTGATGGAATTGAAACAGTATATACGAGGGATAAGGTCGGCATTACTCAAAGTGATAATACCTTTGTAAGTCGTATAAGGAAGAACAATTCTCCTGACATAATCAACATTTTCACTATTCAGAGCGATACTCTTATGCTTGCCGCAGAGATAAAACAATATAATCGTGAAAACCACATTGTCCGTTATTCTGATCTTCTGCCAAGATTGTTCTGCGATTTTCCATTATTAGGCACTCACGATTTTGCGTTTCCTGTCGTAATAAACAGCAGAGCATTTGATCCGACTGAACCACGAAATGGAATTTTTCTATATGGAGACAACGGCGAACGAAATAGAAACATACTGAAAGATGCTTGCTCATTGTATGCTTCTATGATTGATTATTTTATTCAGAATGATTATAAAGACCTCTATAACATCGTTTTCTTGCCCTCTGTTGAGAGTAAGGATTGGATAAACAAAGACTGGTATGATAGAGAAGTTATTGAAACGCTCAAAAGCCAAATCAAAGGTTTTCCGATGTTTCAGATGCTTGATGGAAGTACAAAATCCTTAGAAGATGAATGGGGGCTTGAAGATATAATCTTCCTTTCAAGTGATGAAAGCAAAGAATTAAGAGCTGATGTTTGGAAACTATCAAGTGTGCTGTTTCCTGATAAGCATCTTCATTTAGATGAAATAGAAAATTGGTATTCATCACTTTGGGAAGATTGCAGAAATTACGGCTTGATTGATCTGATAAAGAATGTTGAAAAAATAGGAAGCCTTTCAAAGCTTCAAGAAATAGTACCTAATCTAATTGAATGGTTGAACACACTTTACACTTTAATATACGAAAAATGTGCTGATATAGCTGATATATCAAAACGGGATAATGCTATTTTTCCAAATCAGCACGGAGATTTTTGCTGTATAAACGTGCTTAAAGCAGATGGTGGGATAGATGATGTTTATAAAGAAGCTGCACTTTTAATTGATATTGACCTAAAGGCAGAGCTTATAGATAATAGAATTCATTATCGAAATCTTGAAACAATGTCTTTCTATGATGTTGCCTATCGTTTGGCAAGCAAAGCTCAAGAACATAATACAAATGCCAATCAGTTTTTCAAGAGAATTATTGGGTTTAAAAAGGAAAGCAACCCTAAGCAAGACGATTTTATATCGCTTTATAACACCATGTACCCTGCAACTCCTATTATTGTAAATCCTGTTCGGTGTGTATATGATAAGTTACTCAATGAAGCGATTGAATACTGGTGTAATAATATTTGCAGGGATATAGCCAGATATAAAGATCTCACCACTTTAACAGTCAACTATCAGCTTGCTTCAAACGATGAAGCAGAAAAATGGATTTCAAAATATGTTTCTTATTTGATAATGATAGAAAAAGCTGAGTTACTTGATAGATATTCTGTAATTCCTAATCAAAATGGAGTTCTCTGTCAGAAATCAAGCCTTTACAAAGAACATGGCTCTATCCCTGATTTTATGAAAGAAGTTTGCCGCATAGCCGGATTTGATATTAAAGCAGATTTAGCTTCAAATGCAATTGATGTATCTAAAATCATTCCTCGTAAAAAGGGTTTTAAGGAAGTATCAGATTCTATTACGTCTTATGTACGGAAACATATGAACAATATCACGGCTGTGGGTGATGATAAAGAGGCATTCAATCAAACATACAAATGGCTTCGAGAACGTAAGGACGATCAAAGTGTTCGAGATCATTTTTCAGAACTTTTGGAACATCTATACTGGTTTTATAACGATGATGAGATTGCTGAAAGCGTAGCAAAAGCTACTGAACTTGACACCATTCTCAGTAAATATGGTTTTTCGGATATTAGTCAGCTTGAAAACATGCTAATTCATAAAACTTCGGAGCATTCCTCAGAGTTGTCTATTGAGGAAGTTCTCGCTCGGTATGGTGTTAGCACACAAGAAGAATTGCAAAGGCTAATTGATAGTCACGTTCTTGGAGAAGATTTTCTTCATACCAGCGAAGCAAATATTGATAAATTTGAATATGTACAGGAAATCATTCAGCGTGCGATTACCAATATAAAGGCACATCTCGTTAAGATAGGATATGATCTCAGTAATTCCGCTGAAATTCACAAAACTATTTTTACAGCTTCAATTAACGGCAGAGAAATCTATGTTATTGCAAGACCAAGTGATTATGATGAAGTAATCCTTTATTATGATGCTGAATTTGAAACACTTGACTATACGAAAGATTTTGAACTGTGGGTTGATAATGGCAGAACCAATCCTGAAAAATTAACATTTGGCAGGATATTGAAATTAACAGGTGTAAATAGAATTCCTTTACGGAGAATAGCAAAATGATTGATATAACTGATGTGCAAAAAGTATTGAACGATGTACCTAATGAGAATACAATATGCTATGAATATGAGCTAAGACCGACTATAATCGTATCAGATATAAAAAAACTGGCAAATATAACTGATGACTACGGCTATATTTTCAACGGTGTCTTAAAAACAAACGATAGATATATTATTAAAGGATTATCGAATGGTTATACCATAAAAAATACAGTTGAAAAAGCATTAGGATTTCTTACTGTAAAGCCTGATATTGAATACGGTTCGGTTGTTATCAACGGAAAAACGATATATGTAATGAAGGTTTTCCGCATTAATGAAGGAACATCGCTATTATCAGACGAGTTGGAGTCTGAATCAATCAAAAAATTCGTTGAAACTCTATATAAAATATGCATTAAATTGCAAGGAAACTCAAAGTATATAGATGCGTCAGAAGATGAACGCAACGATTATATTCGGGATATGCTTGATCGAGAAGAAGAATATGTAATCAAGGATCAGACACGAAGAGGTCTCTCTGCGTCAGGGGCTTCGGCTGGAGAAATTGATATTTTAGTTGAAAAAGATAGTTATCCTTTTACCGTTGTTGAAGCACTTATCCTTAAAAGCTTGAACAAGGACTATCTTGGCAAGCACTTAGATAAGATATATACATATGATACTACCGGAAATCTTTTTAACGTATGTTTGGTTTACGCAGAATGTAAGGAGTTTGCTTCGTTTTGGGAGAAATATTGCGATTTCGTGGAACAATATAATTATCCATATCCTCTTATAACTTCTGATGAAAACATAGATCAGGAATATACTGGCTCAGAAATAAGAATTATGATAACAACCCATAATAGGTCAGGTAAGCAAACAAAACTATACCATATCTGTGTAAAGATACTTTCAAAATAAAGGAGTTGAAAGTATGAGTTATTTTAACATAGTAGCCGCGACAAGCGAAAATACCGTTGTTACCGAGTACACCCCCGAACCCAGAACCGCTGACAACTATCAGAGCGAAGCGGAGCTTGAAAAGGAGTTTATCCGCCGTCTCGGTGAGCTGGGCTATGAATATCTGACTATTCACAAGGAAGATGACCTTATTGCTAATCTCCGTGCACAGATCGAACGGCTCAACGGCTATACGTTCACGGAAAGCGAATGGAAACGCTTTTTTGCGGAATATATCGCAAACACCAATGAGGGTATCGTTGAGAAAACAAAGACGATACAGGAAGACAGCGTGAAAAATCTGAAACGTGACGACGGCATGACAAAAAATATCACGCTTATAGACAAGAAGAATATCCATAACAACAGCCTGCAAGTCATCAACCAGTATGAAGTTGACACAGGCAAGCGCCAGAACCGCTATGATGTGACGGTGCTTGTAAACGGCTTTCCTCTCGTGCATATCGAGCTGAAACGGCGTGGTGTGCCTATCCGTGAGGCATTCAATCAGATAGACCGCTATCAGCGTGACAGTTTTTGGGCAGGCAGCGGTCTTTTTGAGTATGTGCAGATATTTGTTATCTCCAACGGCACGAACACGAAGTATTATTCCAATACTACACGTTTCAATGCCGTCAAGGAAGCTGGCAAGGCTCGTAAAAAGACCAAAACTAGCAACAGCTTTGAGTTTACTTCCTTTTGGGCTGATGCAAATAATAAGGTCATTCCTGATATCGTGGACTTCACAAAGACCTTTTTCGCCAAGCACACTATCCTCAATATCCTGACAAAATACTGTATCTTCACTTCGGAGAACCTGTTGCTCGTGATGCGCCCGTATCAGATCGTTGCGACCGAGCGTATCCTGAACCGCATTGAAATTGCCAATAACTATAAGAAGTATGGCTCTATCGCAGGCGGCGGATATATTTGGCACACAACAGGTTCGGGCAAGACGCTGACATCATTCAAGTCTGCAAGGCTTGCATCAAAACTCGAATATATCGACAAGGTGCTGTTCGTGGTTGACCGTAAAGACCTCGACTATCAAACAATGCGTGAGTATGACCGCTTTGAAAAAGGCGCTGCCAACAGCAATACTTCCACAACAATTCTGAAAAAACAGCTTGAAAATCCCGACTGCCGTATCATTATCACTACCATTCAGAAACTTGCAACATTCATCAAAAAGAATAATACCCATGAAGTCTATGACAAGCGTGTTGTTATCATATTCGATGAATGTCACAGAAGCCAGTTCGGTGATATGCACCAGGCAATCACTAAGAAATTCAAGAAGTATCATCTTTTCGGCTTTACTGGTACGCCGATATTTGCCTTAAATTCGGGAGCAGGCAAGAATCCTAACCTTCGTACTACTGAACAGGCTTTCGGAGATCAACTTCATTCCTATACTATCGTTGATGCCATCAATGATAAAAACGTTCTACCGTTTCGTGTGGACTACATCAAAACGATGGATAAGGAAGAAGATATCGAAGATGTCAAGGTATGGGATATTGACCGTGAGAAGGCATATATGTCCCCGAAGCGTATCAGTCTTGTTACGGGATATATACTTGACCACTTCAATCAGAAAACATACCGGAATGAGCGCTCATACAGCTATAATGTCCTGACGAATGTTTCTGAGGTCGCAGATGCCAAGAAGCGCGAACAAGTGCAAGAAGTCAAGCAGAAACAGCGTATCAGTGGTTTTAACTCCATTTTTGCAGTATCCTCGGTGCAGGCGGCAAAGCTCTACTACGAGGAGTTTATGAAGCAAATGACGGCAAGCCCCGAAAAGACTCTTAAAATCGCCGTAATATACAGCTACGGAGCAAATGAGGAAGATCCCGACGGTATTCTTGATGAAGAAAATCCCGAAGATACCTCTGCTCTCGATTCGACTGCAAGAGATTTCCTTGAAAAAGCAATAGATGACTATAACAAGCAGTTCAACACGAATTATGATACATCAAGTGACAAGTTCCAGAGCTACTATAAGGACGTATCACTTCGTATGAAGAACAAGGAGCTTGACCTTTTGATTGTAGTTAATATGTTCCTGACAGGCTTTGATGCAACTACGCTCAATACGCTGTGGGTGGACAAGAATCTGAAAATGCACGGTCTTATTCAGGCATATTCAAGAACTAACCGCATACTCAACTCTATCAAATTTGGCAATATCGTATGTTTCCGTGCATTGCAGAAGCAGACGGACGCTGCTATCTCCCTCTTTGGAGATAAAGAAGCCGGTGGTATCGTGACCTTGCAGAGCTTTAGTGACTACTACAACGGCTATGAGGATAGCAAGGGCAAACACGTTGACGGATATGTGGATATGATAGACAAACTCCTGAAAGATTTTCCGCTTGATGAGCCGCAGATCATTGGAGAAGAACGGCAGAAGGAGTTTATCGCTCTGCTCGGTGCTATCCTGCGTATGCGTAATCTGCTTGTGAGCTTTGACGAGTTTGAGGGCAAGGAGATCATCTCTGAAAGAGATTTTCAGGACTACCTCGGACGGTATCAGGACTTGCGTGACGAATGGGCTGAACGCCGTAAAAAAGGTGAGCTGACCGATATTGACGATGATATTGTCTTTGAAATAGAGCTTATCAAGCAGATAGAGATCAATATCGACTATATTCTTATGCTTGTAACAAAGTATCACGACAGTCATTGTACGGATAAGGAAGTGCTTATCACCATTCAGAAGGCGGTTGATTCCAGCCCTGAGCTGAGAAGCAAGAAAGACCTTATCGAGAACTTCATCAACGGTATCAACGATGTTGATGATGTCATGAACGAGTGGCACAGCTATGTTGCCGAGGAGCGTGAAAAGGCACTTGTTGCTCTTATCACAGAAGAAAAGCTCAAAGATGCTGAAACAAGAGCATTTGTTGATGGTGCTTTCCGTGACGGCGGTATCAAGACAACAGGTACGGACATAGACAAAATACTTCCTGCCGTGTCCCGTTTCGGCGGTGGCGGTGGAAACCGCAAGGCGAAGAAAGAAACAGTCATTGAGAAGCTAAAGGCTTTCTTTGAGAGGTTTTGGAATATAGGTTGATGGTTGTGTTTAAACGTCGATTTTAAACAAATTGGTTTTATTAGTAGGAGGAAAAATGTATTTAGATGAGGCTGCGAATATTATTGCAGATTATATAAAAGATTCTCGTTACAAGCAAGCGGTATTGATTAACGGTACTTGGGGTGCTGGCAAAACATATTTTGTTGAAGAAAAGTTAATGGAAGCACTGAATGATTATGTTGTAATTAGATACTCCTTGTATGGTGTTCATTCTTCTGAACAAATATTGTCAGATATACAAAGAGAAATGCTAATTAAACTGATTGGAAACAAGGAGTTTAAAATAAAAGATAAGTCCTTTCATTTACCGTCGAAGCTACTTGAAATGGCTCCAAATATAACAAGTATACTTTGGAAAAAAATAGGATTTGAATCGGATGACTTAAATGAATTGTTAAGCATAATCGAATTTGATAAAAGTAAAATAATTATTATTTTCGATGACCTTGAAAGAGTTGGAATAGAAATTAATGAAGTATTAGGCATAATTAACTCATTTGTAGAATGTCATAAAACCAAAGTAATCATAATAGCAAACGAAAAAGAAATAGGTTCATCTCGCATATCGACAAGTTTACCAGAAAAATTTTCGGTGGCAGCTAATGAAACAATTACTTTAGAGGATGAAAGCAACCAAGTTCAGAAATCAAATACACAGAATTCAAGCAGCGAAAAATGTCATTTTACATATGACGACTTAATTAGAAGAACAAAAAAGCTTTTCTCAAATGATATAGTGTATAATTCTATAAAAGAAAAATTAATTGGACTATCAGTAACTATTTTTGCAGATTTCAATCAAATGTATAATGAAATAATAGAGCAAAATGCTCGTTGTGCTAAAGAATTCCTTATGGCACACAAGGAACAGGTTATTGAAATTCTTCATTCAACAGATTGTCAGAATATCAGAACATTTATTTTTGCAATTATAACATTTGATAATTTGTACACAAAGATTATTTCGCTTAAAGACACTAATACTGAGCCTGAATATTTGGATGTGTTGAATGAAGAAATAGCTCAAATTATGCGGTCTGTCATCTATACTTCCGTTATATATAAATCAGGGAAAAATATTAATACGAATGGTTCTATGTTTTCATTTGCTTGTTATATTATATCAATTAAAGGCCTAAAAGAGTACCCTTTTGTTAACAAATATATTTGCTTTCATGAATTTGATTATAATAGTACTATCAATAGCTTAAATGAGTATATTATACAAACTATCGAGGAAAGAAAGCATAAGAAAGAAGTAGATAGTCTTAGTTTTTATAAATTAAGTTCGTATGAATGGATATACTTGGAAGATGATGATGTAATAAAGTGTATGGATAACTTATATGAGGAACTTAAATTGAATAAATATGATATAAGGTATTTCAAAGAAATCATAGTATTACTTATGCAACTTGAGTTCAACTTCAAGGAAAAGAAGCCAAATATAAAACATAAAGATGAGGATTATATCAGACTAATGAAATTATATATTCAAAATCATGCATTGAAAGAGAATCAAGAGCAATATTTTGAGACTTTTTTCACAGATGATAATCAAAGCCAAATGTATGACGCTTATGTATCTCCATTAATCACAGCAACGCAAGAAAAAGAAAACAAAGAATATAATGACAAAAAAGAGAATCTATTTACTTCGGAAAACTGGGCTGAAAACTTTTATGCTATATGTAAAGAGCATTCAGAAGATTTTCTTCATTCACATCAATTTTTATCCTCATTTAAAATCGAGCCAATAAAAAATGCATTATATTCTGCAAACAATCATGATATACGCACTTTTTCACTTGCAATTTGTTCGGTTTATGATTTTGGAAATATTAATGAATTTTATCAGTCAGATAAAGAAAGTTTATCGCAAATAATTGAAGCGCTAAACGAAATAAAGAATCAGCCTAATACGGACTGTACTAAGAAGACTATATTAAAAATTTATATTGAAAAATTAGGACAGAAATTAAGAGATTTATCATAAATTATCAATCTCATCTTGCCTAACGTGAAAATATTCTAGAAACAATGATATTAAAATTGATGCTTTTTATCGTTACAGAATGATAAAGGCTTTAGGGTAATCTCTATTCAAAAGAGAGCGAGCTGCCGATTTTGACAACTCGCTCTTTTGCTTATTCGTCCTCATCTCTACACTGGTCAAGTCCGTGCATAAGTTGAATGTATACGCACTCCGCTCGATCATGTTCCTCTCCGTCCGTGGACATCATAAGTTCAAGAAAATACGCTTTCGCTTCTTCGTAATCGCTCCAGACTTCACGTCTGCCGTTGCAGACGGTAGTGACCTTGCATGACTTCGGCATTGCCAATTCAGGTGTTTTCAACATAGATGTTACCTCCAAATCATTATTGTAAATACAGTATATACCATAATCTTGTAAGAATCCAGCTTTATGGAATAATTGTAACCATTCTTGTGCAGTGCGCAGCAATTTCAAAAGCCATTCCAGTTCATAGCGCACATATCGGTTTTATCGCCGTCGGGAATTCTCCTGACGGCTTTTTTCAAATTCCGCTCAATGTTTCAAATGAGCAACCTTTGTTTGCAGGAACAGCAACGGACGCCAGAGCTTATCCCCAAGTTCCTTGATTTCCTCGATGTCTTCCTTGTAAACCTTGTTCGTGACATTGGCACGGTGGGCGATTTGGTTGATATTGTTCGCAACGTTATTGGCGATACGGTGTATCTCTTTCAGCTCATTTTCGTTGATCTGAACGATGTATCCCTCAAAGATCATAGCTCTCACAAATTCGCTGAGATTGCACATACCGCTGTTCTCAAACTTCATCTTGATGGCAGCCATTTCTTCGGGGCTGACACGGACTTTCAGGTACATTGTTCGCTTCTTTTCATCTTTCATTTTCTCTTTTTCCTTTCTTCTGTTTTTCAGGTTCGGGGTCGTAGTGGCAGCGCCCTCTGCCAAGCTATGTATCATGTGGGTTCGCTCTCGGCGCACCCACATGATACCGTGCTTGCTGGGAGAGCTTACGCTCCTTCGGAGCTTGTCTCATTCCGAGTCTTTCGGCTCGGTCTTTTTTCTCTATTCTAAGAATTGGAGCTGTGCGACTTTCTCTTTTTCGTCGCTCTCCATAATCAATATAGCGCACTTTTCCGATTCCGTAAATAAGAATTTTCAGATTTCTTATGATCGCTCAAAATGGCTTCGTCAAAATGACCGGATAGCATAAACGGCGTAACAGCGTGATTTCAGTTTTTTGGACCTCAAAAATCCCCAGATATTTATTTACAAATCATGAACAAAAGTTTGTGCGCATTGCGGCTTGTATTTCAAATGTAGAGCGCGCTATAATGGGATCATAGCAGATGGGCTGCAAACACTCGGCACTGCCTGCTAAGAACAAATATGAAAGGTTGTGATTTTTGAATGGGCATCTATTCAGAGAAAAGAGATCAGCTCATCGAGAAGATCAAAGGGTTGGAAAAGCGTATCGCCGGCGATACGGCTAAGAAGAAAACGCTGGAGGACAAGCTGAAAGAAGTTTCTCGTCTGGCAATGGCGGAGGAATACAACTGCAAACCTCGTGAGCTTGATGAGATCATCACTTCCGAACATCAG
>OBAE01001584.1_pt1 | contig 11309 bp, 9 predicted proteins | sample 1517641 | NCBI WGS metagenome assembly OBAE01 (sample SAMN04571701, study PRJEB22368) | human gut metagenome | biome: human gut; material: stool | host: Homo sapiens | place: Luxembourg | collected 2012-08-30 | reverse complement strand
TTATTTTCTGGATTTTTTAATTGGAAATGTAAAGATTGCTATTGCAAAAATTAAAAGTACACTGGTATTGGTTGAAAGATATTATTATGACTATTCAATAGATAAAGTGCGTTATAACTTGAATTTGTCGGATAAATTTCTTTCGTTTTTTGAACATTTTGTTTTAAAACCAGATGTTATATTTATTTTAACTGGTGATAGTAAGAAACTGCTGGATAGAAAACATGAAATCACAATTGATGAAATTGATGAACAGAAGAGAAAATTGAATGAAAGATTCATTAATAATCCCAAAGCAGTGTTTATTGATACTACAGAAGGAACAGTTGATGAATGTGTTAATAAAATGCTTAAAGAATGCAATGCAATTATGAGGAAACGAAGAAAATGGTAAAAAATAGAATTCGGGTTTTAATATCAGCGTATGCATGTGAACCAAATAAGGGTTCAGAACCTGGTGTGGGTTGGAATTGGGCACTACAAATGGCAAAAATGGACGAGGTTTATGTTATAACCCGCTCTAACAATCGAAAAGTTATCGAAACATTTTTACAGAAACATCCAGTGGAACATCTTCATTTCTATTATCATGATTGTGCTACATGGAAAAGAAAAATGAAGAAATTGCCAAATGGTATATTTGTTTACTATAAAATGTGGCAAAAAGAAATATTACCTATCGCAAGAAAAATTGTTGAAGATGAGAAAATCGATATTGTACACCATATAACATTTAATGAATTTAGAACACCAGGAAAGCTGTATCAACTTCCAGTGCCATTCGTTTGGGGGCCAATTGGAGGCGGGCAGTTTTATAATCCTATTTTCAAAGACGCTTATTTTAGTCGAAAAGATATCAACAAAGAAAAATTAAGGAATTTTATCAATAGATTCTATTTGATATTCTCTAGTGATATTAAAGCAGCTGTTAAAAAGGCAAATACTATTTTAATTGCAGATCAGTCCACAGAAAGTATTATGCCGAAATCAAGAAAGTACGTTCGCTTGCTAGAGACAGGGTATGACCTGAAAAGGAATGAAGTGAAAGATTATGATGAGGATTTAACAATCAACAAAAAGAGGCCGATTAGGCTTTTATGGGTGGGCGGTATTTGGCCACGAAAAGGTTTAAAAGTTCTGATTGATGCCTTGCATAATAGCCAATTTGAAAATTATTCATTAAGCATTGTTGGAGATGGGCAGGATCGTAAAGCGTCTGAAAGACTTGTGCGAGAATATGGAATTGAGGAAAAGGTACGTTTTTTAGGGGCGTTAAGCTATGATGAAGTGAATAGTTTATATGACAACGCAGATGTTTTTGTGTTTACAAGTTTACGAGACACATCTGGAAATGTTGTGTTAGAGGCAATGTCTCATGGTCTGCCAGTCATTGCAATTAATCACCATGGCGTTGGAGAAATTGTTACAGACGAAACGGGTGTTTTAATTGATCCTGTTTCTTATGAATCTGTAAAACAAGGATTTCTAAGGGCAATTGAACAGTATGCACAAAATCCTTATCTAATGGAAAAGCATGGTATAGCTGGTCGAAAACGATTGGAAACACATTATTCTTGGGAGAATAATGCAAAAGTGTTACAAGATATATATGGGAGAATAGTTGCAGAAAAATAAAGAATTGAAGGAGAAAATGAAGTGGCTGAAAAGATTTCTATTATTACAATTTCATACAATTCAAAAAATACTATAGAAAAAACGATTCTTTCGATTTTAGGGCAATCATATCGGCCATTGGAATATGTTTTTGTTGATGGTGGATCAAAAGATGGAACAATAAACTTGATAAAAAAGTATATTCCAGAATTAGAAAAGGCAGGAATAGAAGTAAATTATAAATCGGAACCAGATCATGGTATTTCTGATGCTTTTAACAAAGGAATTCAGAGGAGCAGTGGAGATATCATTGGAATTATAAATTCAGATGATCAACTTATGGATGAAGCATTAGTGAAAATTGCAGATGCTTTTACACCAACAGTTGATATTGTATGTGGGGATTGTCTTTGGATTGATGCTGAGCGTAATCTGCAATATATTAGAAAGTCTAAAATGCAATTGAAAAAATTAAAATATGAAATGGTACTTATGCATCCGACATGTTTTGTAAGAAGAACAGCTTACGAAAAATGGGGAGGCTTTGATATTAATCTTAGATACATAATGGATAAAGATTTAATGGCACGATTTTATAGCAAGGGAGCTAATTTCAAATATACACCAAATGTAATTGTATCAATGTCAGCTGGCGGTGCAAGTGATGCCAATGCAAAAAAAGTCTTTGAAGAAGGTGTTATTGTTGCGACTAGAAATGGAGTTCCAAGGGGAATCGCTGTATTTCGTGGAAAATATAAAGGGATCAGATTAAAACTTATCAATGGCATAAAGAATCAAAAGAAATTATGGGGATTTTTGTATACTTTAAAGAATAAAAGAAATTGTTCAAAAAAATACTTTATATAAATTTTGCTATGAAACAAAAACTATCGGGTATTACTGACTGCCGGTAATACAGTGGAATACTTTAAAAATGCTAGGACTAGGAGTTTGACTAATATAGATATTATGATATCTATCATTCCTGGCTCTGTTTTTAAGGTGAAAAAAATCATTATAGTCAGTAAAATCAATAGATTTAAATCTGCCAGAATAGGAGGGGTGGTCATAACAATGTTTGAATTTGTTATATATTTAAAAGCTCTTGCGACAATATTAATAACTAATTCGCATTTTGATACCATTTATCCAATATCACAATTGTCCATGGGAGGAAGTATTGGTAATAGTATCTTTTTTTGGGTATCTGGGTTTTGTCTTTCGAATATTAAAAGCCGAGGGTCAATTGTCGTGGACGGGGGGCTTGGTATTTGCACAGATTGTGGAGAATATATCTTCCATGCGTGGTTGCTGTTTTAATAAATACTTTCTACAGATATATGATACATATAGCAACCCCTAACTTAAAGGAGATATTAGGAAATATTGTGAATCCGACAGTAGGGTTCTGGTTCGTTCAAGCAATATTGGTTTTGTATATACTCTATTATATTACAGTTAGATTGCTTGATAATGGAACACTTAGTTTCAAAGTAGTTTTCATAACAATTGGGATAATATATACAATTTCATATGTATTGTGTGTTGATAAATCATATGTATCCATAGAAAGGGATAGCTTATTTAAGTGGATTTATTATTTTGCAGTTATGATGTTGGGTTTTTATTGCAAGAAAAAGAAAAGGAGTAATGCCCAAAATAAAGTCAGTTTATTAATTGTTTGTAGTGCTATGTTCGTGATATTTTATGGCTTGCAATTCGTTATTAAACGATGTACTGTCCTGCTTCCGTTTCAGTTTATTATTCATGTTGAAGAAGTTGTTTTTATTTATTATATTACTTATTTGTTTGAAAACCTTGAGAGCTTTTTTATTAAAATTAAACACAAAACAGCTATTTCAAAAATTGCTGATTCTCTGGCCAAAATCACATTAGAGATTTATCTAGTACAAACGGTAGTAATAGATTTATGTGCGGAACATTTAGCATTTCCTCTATCATTTGTAGTCGCCGTAGTCGGAATATATGTGTATGCTATTATAGTCAACTCTATTTCAACTCAAGTCAGAAGAATAGTAGAAAAAATAGTTATTAGAAAGAAGAAAGTTAAAATATGAAGATAAAGAAAGAAACAATAGTATGGATATTTCTTATAGTGCCTTTTTTTTATCCAAGCAGCATTGTAGATACAAGTTTGTCTTCTATATGGTATTATTGGAAACTTTGTGCAGTAGCCTGTGGCGTAATTTATATCTTTAAACGAATAAAAAAAATAAAATGTTTGGAAAAATCAACGTGGTTTATAATTGTAATGTACATAATGCAGATAATAGCTTCTGCTATAAACAAACTTGATATATTATATGATTTTAAGACTGCGGTCATGATGGGGGTCTTTGTACTTGTAGTATCCTTTCTTTTATATGAATATGGAAACAGAGCGATACTTTTCTTTTATAGATTAGTGAATGTTTTTATTTGGTTGAACTTTTTGTCAGTTATTTTTTTATACGGAAGAGGTATAGCAAGAGATTCCTATGATACTGCCATATATTTTTGGAGTACAAAAAACCATATTATTAGTCTTACAATAGTATATTTAGTGATAATATTTTATTTATATAATGAAAATTACATTCATAAAAAAGGATTTCTGTCAGGGGTTAGTGTGGCAACTATAGCTGTATTTTTGATGGGATCTTCGACTGCAATTACAGCGTTGATAGTTTTGGGTGTGTTTATGTGGTATTGCACTGTCTGCAATAAAAGAAAGAAACCAGCAAATATGAAAGCCGGGATAGTTATTGGTGTTATTGCAGATGTTGCTATTGTTGTGTTTCGAGTACAGGAAAAATTAGGACTATTTATTGGAACAATATTTGGAAAAGATACGACATTGACTGGACGAACAGATTTATGGGATCAAGCGCTTGAATTAATAGGCATACACTTTTTATACGGAAAAGGTGATTCATATGCATTGAATCAATATGGATGGTTGACCAAAACCTACTGGAATGATAAAACGCAGATTCTTGAAGATGTGTATTTTGTTGCACATAATCAGTTCCTGGAGGTTTTAGTAAATGGAGGTATCATATGTCTGATTCCATTTCTGTTATTTTTCTATAGCATGATTAAGTCTGCACGAAAAATACGAAATTACAATTATAAAAATATTATTGCAGCTGCAATTTTGGGTTATTTTATTGCAATGATTACCGATTTAATTACACCGTATGAACCACTTTACTTATTTATATTAATATCTTCATATATATATATGTGTGAAAAACGACCGGTAGGAAGGATGAAGAAAGATGAGTGAATTAAAAATTACAATAGTTACAGCCGTGTATAATGGAGAAAAATACATTGAAGAATGTATAAAATCTATTATGAATCAAACATACCAAAATTTTGAACATATTATTATGGATGGTGGTTCGACCGACAATACGCTTGAAATAGCTAAGAAATATGAAAAATTATATAATGTTAAAATTTATAGTAGAAAAGACAATGGAATGTATGATGCCATAGCAAATGGATTCGAGTTAGCAACAGGGGATATTTTGTGTTGGCTTAATTCGGATGATATGTTAATGCCTTGGGCGTTTGAAGTGATGCAAAAAGTGATAAGTGAAACAAAAGCTCAATGGTGTATGGGATTTCCTACATATTGGAATGATAATAATATAAGCAGATGTCAATTCAGGATTAGTACATATACAAGAATGGCTATTAAAGCAGGATTACATGATGGAAGAATTCTTCCTTTTATTCAGCAGGAGTCAACATTTTGGACAAAAGAATTATGGGAAAAAAGTAAAGGAAGTTTAATTAGAAATTATAAAATGGCAGGAGATTTTCAGTTATGGAAAAATTTTGCGAAATATGAACCTTTATATAAAGTGAATTCAACAATATCAGGCTTTAGACAACATGAAGGTCAAAAAAGCAGTGATAAAGAAAAATATTACTTTGAAGTAGGCAATTTTAATATGCTATATAGATTCTTTGTGAAAACCAAGTTATTAAAAATTTTTGATGCTTTATTAAGTTTGACAAAACGAAAGGATCGTATATTACTTCAGGATTTATATAAGAAATAAGGAAAAAATATGAACGATAATGAAATAAAAAGCATAAACGATACAAAAGAAAAAGTTTTAGCAGGATTATTTTGGACATTTGGTGAGAGAATCCTAGCCCAGGGAGTGTCTTTTATATTATCAATAATTTTGGCTAGAATTTTGCTTCCAAGTGAATATGGAATTATTGCAATGGTAATGGTTTTTATTAATATTGCAAATGTCTTTACTAGTACAGGATTTGGAGAGGCTCTTGTACAAAAGAAAGATGCAGATGAATTGGATTTTTCTACCGTATTTTTTTGTACATTAAGTTTGTCTATAGTTATTTATATTATATTATTTATTGGAGCCCCATATATTGCCGAATTTTATCACACAAAGGAAATTATTTTGGTGCTTAGAATTTTATCAATAAAGATTGTATTATCATCAATAGCAACAGTGCAACATGCGTATGTTCAGAAGAGAATGATATTTAAGAAATTTTTCTTTTCAACTTTAGGAGGAACTGTTATTTCAGGAATTTTAGGTATCGTATTGGCATATTCTGGCTTTGGCGTTTGGGCACTTGTGTTTCAATATTTGACAAATACAATTATTGACATATTGGTATTGTTGAAAACTGTGCCATGGCATCCAAGATTAATATTTTCTGTTGAACGTGCAAAACAATTGATGGATTTTGGATGGAAATTGGTTTTTTCCAATTTAATTAATGCAGTATATAATGAATCGAGAAGTCTTATTATTGGACGTTCTTATTCATCAGCAGATCTTGCTTATTATAATAAGGGAAATCAAATACCATCTTTGGCAATTACAAATATTGATACAGCAATTGGCAATGTAGTTTTTCCTGCTATGTCAGCAGCAGAAGATAAAGAAAGACTGAAGGCTATAGGAAGAAGAGCTATGAAAACAACTTCTTATATTATTTTTCCGATAATGATCGGATTAATAGTGGTGTCTAGACCTCTTATTCTATTATTATTGACAGATAAGTGGAGCAATAGCATTATTTACATGCAAATTTTGTGTTTGTATTGGATGACTCAGCCAATACAGACTACAAATTGGCAAATCATTAAAGCTATTGGAAGAAGCGACTTATGTTTAAAGCTTGAAATTTTAAAAAAAGCGATAGGAATTACAATGGTGGTTATTGCGATGTACTTTGGTGTATTTGCTATTGCCGTTTCAGCCGCGATATTTGGAATTATTTCAATGGTAATTAACATTTTGCCAAATAAAAGCTTAATTGATTATTCTATAAAGGAACAGTTATTAGATATCTTTCCGGCTTTGATAAGCGCTGTTATAATGGGAGTCGGTGTTTATTTTATATCATATTTATCCTTGCCTGTTATAATTCAGTTTGCTGTACAGATTATATTTGGTGCTATAATTTATGTAGGAATCTCATATGTATTCAAGGTTGAATCATTTGAATATATTTTATCTATAGTTAAGAAAAAAATAAAATGATTTTACTTTCACAATTGAGGAACATTGGAATCTGACCGTGCGTCCAGCTAAGGGTATATATCTGAACTTTTCATAAAAGTTACACTAAATAGCTAAAAAGCTTGAAAACAAGTTATTTTCTCCAAATTGGTTTTAGTGTAACTGTTATACTAAAATCATCCATGAAAATCTAGTATTTATACGGCGTAGCGGATTTAGTGTAACTTTTTTGCAGAGTTCACAATAAACAAGGAGGCACCAGAGGATGGCGAGGAAGAAGACAATCGAGGCAATTGAGAACGAAATATCCAAAGTAAAATCTGATATGTCAAAACTGCAGGACCGGTATGATAAACTTGCAGAAAAACTTGAAGACTTGCAGAAACAAAAGCGCAGGATCGAAGCTGATACCATCATGGAGGCGTATTTAAAAAGTGGCAAAAATTTTGACGAGATTATGACATTTTTGAGTCTCTGATAGTCTTTAGTGTAACTTTTTTGCAGAGTTCACAATCTATATGCTTATAAACCAATCGAAGCAGGAAAAGGCTGGAAGAATGCTATGGTGACATGGTACAGGGAGTTCAAAGAGAGTATATTCTTCAGAAAATTGTTTTTCTTAGCCTTTGTAACTTCCCTTATTCTGTTCCGGACATTATTGAATCGAAATCTGTGGATGAACCCGTTGTCTAATGTTATGGATGGCTGGAGCATCTGGGAGACAGTAAATGGAGAGCAGAAACTTACCACGGAGTGCATTGAGAATGTGCTTATGATGGTTCCGTTTTCAGCAGTAGTGATGTGGACATTTCATGGCAAAGCAGGCAATGGTTGGAATAATATATTGTGGTTAAGTGGGAAGATAGTATTTGGCTTTTCGTTGATGATAGAGATATTGCAACTGCTATTACGGCTCGGCACATTCCAATTATCAGACATCTTCTACAACACAGTTGGTGGAGTGCTTGGAGGTATGTGCTACTGGGGAATAATAAAAATCAAGAAAGGTCTGTAAAAGAAAAAAACTTCATGGTGTACTGGGAGAGGTTAAACGGTATGTTTGGTTATACATGGGGCAGACACTATGAAATATCTTGATTTACGCTCTCTTTTGATCCACTTTTACACTGAATATTGCCTCATTATCATTTCCATAAGCAGCTGTCAAGGCATCATTTCGTTTGATAGAAAACAGCCTTGACTTGTGAAAAATCTATACCCAAGGAGGAATCCCAAATGACAAACTTAAATTCCCTTTTCCTGTCCCAGGCCTACAATGACTGCTGGGACGATTACAACAGATCTTTAAAACTCCGTAGCTTCCCACGTTGGGATTACGTGATTCTGACTGCTTCCAATGAACAGCAGGCAGAAGGCTTTCGCAAACAGATTGCGGACAGGCAGAACTTCCTGCCGAGAGGCACGAAGTTTATTGCCATCCCGGACCGTGATGGCAGGCGTGTCGGATCCGGCGGGGCTACGCTGGAGGTTCTGAGATATCTTCATGAACAGGAAGGATCTTTTGACAGCCTTCGTGTGCTGGTGATTCATTCCGGCGGGGACAGTAAGCGTGTTCCTCAGTATTCTGCGCTGGGTAAGCTTTTTTCGCCGGTGCCTCATGAATTACCCAATGGACGTAGTTCCACTTTATTTGATGAATTCATGATATGCATGAGTTCTGTTCCTTCGCGGATTCGTGAAGGGATGGTGTTGCTGTCGGGAGATGTACTGCTTTTATTTAATCCTCTTCAGATTGACTACAACAATGTGGGTGCAGCTGCCATATCCTTTAAGGAAAACGTAGAAACCGGCAAGAACCATGGTGTTTATCTGAATGGACCGGACGGAAATGTGAAGTGCTGTCTGCAGAAGAAATCTGTGGAGGTCCTGCGGGAAGCAGGAGCAGTCAATGAATCCGGTTGTGTGGATATTGATACCGGGGCACTGATCTTTAGTACTGACATTATGAAATCTTTATATTCACTGATTGAAACAGACGCGGACTATGACAGAAATGTCAATGAGAGAACGCGTCTTTCTCTTTACGCTGATTTTCTTTATCCTCTGGCTTCGGATTCTACGCTGGAGGATTTTTACAGGGAGAAGCCAGAGGGTGAATTCTGTCCGGAACTGACGGCTGCCAGAACCCGTGTGTGGGAGGTGCTGCGTCCCTACAGGATGAAGCTTTTGCGTCTGGCACCTGCGAAGTTTATTCATTTTGGAACGACCAGGGAGATACTGGAGCTGATGAACGGAGGTGTGGATGAGTACCATTATCTGGGATGGAGCCGGAAAGTGGGCAGCAGTATCCGTAGTGATGTGTCTGGCTATAACAGTGTACTGAGCAGCAGGGCATCTGTTGGGAAAGACTGTTATCTGGAGGTTTCTTATGTGCATGGAAATTCCAGGATTGGCAGCCACAGTGTGCTCTCTTACATAGATGTGCAGGATCAGGTTATTCCTGATAATGTTGTTCTCCATGGGCTGAAGCAGAGAAACGGCAAATTTATTGTTCGTATTTTTGGCGTAAATGATAATCCTAAGGAGAACCGGCTGTTTGGCAGGGATCTGGATGAACTGGAAGATACACTTGGAGTGAGATTCTGGGAGGAGAACGGACAGGCACATACCTTGTGGTCTGCTGCGCTGTATCAGGAGGCAGATACGATCCGGGAGGCAACAGATGCGGCACTGGAACTTTATGAGATTGTCACAGGAGGGAAAGATTTTGACAGATCTTTATGGACTGCAGCTTCCCACAAGTCTCTCTGCGCCGGATTTAATGAGGCGGATCCGGATGCTATCATAGCGTGGAATAAACGGATGGCAGATCTGGTAACTATGGACGGGATTGCAAAGGCAATCAGAGATCAGGTTCCTGCAGGGAGTATAAGAAAGCTGCAGTCTCTGACAAAGATTCAGAAGGAATGGCTGAGAAAGCGTCTGAGAAAAGCAGATTTCGGTGAAAAAATGCGTCTGCATTATTATTTGGGAGTGATCCTTGAGGATGAGAATGAGGTGCAGGAATGTTTCCGCATTATTCAGTCAGAGGTTCTGGAAGCGACGATCAAAAGCCTTGCTTATAATGAACAGGCAAGGATTGTCACAGATCATCATACAGTCAGACTGCCGCTCCGTGTAAACTGGGGAGGTGGCTGGAGTGATACGCCGCCCTATTGTAATGAAAAGGGCGGGACTGTATTAAATGCAGCTATTCTTCTGAACGGGGAGAAGCCGGTAGAGGTGACATTGGAGAGGATTCCTGAGCAGAAGGTGGTTTTTGACAGCCGGGATATGGATGTTCATGGAGAGTTTGACACGATTGAGCCTTTGCAGGCTACAGGTGACCCTTATGATCCTTTTGCCCTGCAGAAAGCTTGTCTTCTTGCCTGTGGGATCATTCCCAGAGAAGGACATACTCTGGGTGAAATACTGGAACGTCTTGGCAGTGGTTTTGTTATGCATTCTGAGGTAACAAATGTTCCCAAAGGTTCCGGTCTTGGCACCTCATCTATTCTTTCGGCAGCCTGTGTGAAGGCAGTGTTTGAATTTATGGGAATCGCATATACAGAAGAAGATTTATATGCCCATGTACTGGCAATGGAGCAGATCATGTCCACAGGAGGCGGTTGGCAGGATCAGGTTGGCGGTATTACATCTGGTCTTAAATATATAACCTCCATGCCTGGGCTTCAACAGCAGCTTCAGGTAGCACACATAGAGCTTTCACCGCAGACAAAGAAGGAGCTGGATGAGAGATTTGTCCTGATCTATACAGGGCAGAGGCGTCTGGCGAGAAATCTTCTCCGTGATGTGGTGGGACGCTATGTGGGCAATGAACCGGACAGTCTGTTTGCGTTGGAGGAGATCCAGAAAACAGCAGCACTGATGCGCTTTGAACTGGAGCGTGGAAACGTAGACGGTTTTGCAAAGCTTCTGGATTATCACTGGGAACTGAGTAAGAAAATAGATGCCGGAAGCAGTAACACTTTGATTGAGCAGATTTTCAGCAGTATTGAGGAGCTGGTGGACGGAAAGCTGGTATGTGGTGCCGGTGGCGGTGGTTTCCTTCAGGTGATACTGAAAAAGGGTGTGACAAGGCAGATGGTAGAAGAACGTCTGAAAGAAGTATTTATGGACAGCCTCGTTGGCGTAGCTGACTGTAATCTTGTA
>OBAE01001573.1_pt1 | contig 11364 bp, 8 predicted proteins | sample 1517641 | NCBI WGS metagenome assembly OBAE01 (sample SAMN04571701, study PRJEB22368) | human gut metagenome | biome: human gut; material: stool | host: Homo sapiens | place: Luxembourg | collected 2012-08-30 | reverse complement strand
GGGATCGCAAGAACAATCGTAAGAAGGATCGATGACAGAGTCAGCATCATCGTTGCCGGAAGCTTTGAAATAAAGGTTTCATAGACATCTCTGTGAGACACATAGCTCTCTCCCATATCTCCGGTTACCATTCCCGCAAACCAGGCAGCATATTGTACAAGGAATGGTTTATCAAGGCCATATTCTGCCTTCGCCTTATCAATGACCTCCTGGGATACTGCAGAGCCTGCATTTTCATACATATAAGTTACTGCATCTCCGCCGGCAAGCCGCATCATGGCAAAAGAAAGAAATGTGATCCCGATCAGGACCGGGATCAGCTGCAGCAACCGTTTTATTATATATTTTCCCATATTTTCCTCTCCGCACTTTGTTTCTCAGTATTTCGAATAACAAAAGTTTAACAACACGGCTGTTCTGCCACAACCCCGTCGGGGGGATTTTACATATTCCATTTTGTCATGCATATGTATTCCATCATGTTCTTATATTCTCACACAGTGACATGCGGATAATTCTTTCCAGCCCTCTCCAAGAGACTGTGGCTCTTCATACTCGATCAGCCTCCGTTTTCTCTCTTCCAGCGGATCCGGGATATGGATCGCGGAAAGCAGGGACTGTGTATAAGGATGCTGCGGATTTTCAAAAAGCTCTTTTGTAGGTGCCATTTCTACCAGCTTTCCGTTTTTCATCACACCGGTTGTATCACTTAAAAAACGTACCATGGACAGATCATGGGCAATAAAAAGAAACGAAAATCTTTTTTCCTGCTGAAGCTTTTTAAAAAGCATGACGATCTGTGCCTGGATAGAAATGTCCAACGATGCGATCGGTTCATCTGCAATGATAAGACGTGGTTCCATGAGAAGGCTTCTTCCTATGGCAACTCTCTGTCTCTGCCCGCCGGAAAGCTCTCCCGGCTTTTTCGACAGAATGCTTTCATCCAATCCTGTTTCCTTCAGGATTTCCCGAAGCCTGTTCTCCAGCATTTCTCTGTCACGGATCCTGCGGCTGATCTTTACAGGCTCCAGCATGATCTGCCGTATGCTCATTCGGGGATTCAGTGCAGCGCCTGAATCCTGAAAGATCATCTGGATCTCCGTCTGCATTTTCTTCCGCATTCCGAAAGGATCCTTTTTATCCGGCACTCTTGCTCCCTGATAAAAGATCTCCCCGCCTGTAGGCCGGTAGATTCCTGCAAGCGTTCTGGCTGTCGTGGATTTTCCGCAGCCGGTCTCTCCCACCAGTGCCATGATCTCACCTTCCCGGATACGGAAGGAAACATCATCCACTGCATGGATCGTATAATCGGAACGGATACGGAAATGCTGCTTCAGATTTCTGGCTTCGATCAGTACAGGCGCCTGTCTCTGTTCTGTTTTCTGTAAAAATGGCGCTTCCTTTTTATCCGGTTTCTGTTTACGGCCGCTGTTTTCCTGTAATCTGTCCTTCAAAATGGCGGGCTTTTCTATTTTCGGAGCTCTTTCATCCAGAAGCCATGTGGCTGCATAATGCGTATCACTGACTTTAAACATCGGAGGAGTCTGTTCATAATCGATTGCCAGCGCCTGGGGATTTCGAACGGCAAATGCATCTCCCGGCGGAGGATTCAAAAGAGAGGGCGGCATTCCGGGGATCGGATTCAGCTCCCCTTTTTCACCTGCAAATACAGGCAGTGAAGACAGAAGTCCCCAGGTATAAGGATGCCGGGGATCATAATAAACCTCTTCCGCTGTCCCGATCTCAATGATCTTTCCTGCATACATAACTGCAACTCTGTCTGCGATCCTTGCAACAGCTCCCAGATCATGAGATATGAACACAATACTGATCCCTGTTTTTTCTCTCAGTTCAAGAAGCAGATCCAAAATCTTTGCTTCTACAGTTGCATCCAGTGCTGTAGTCGCCTCATCGGCAAATAATATTTCCGGATCACAGGCCAGTGCAATAGCCAGCACACAACGCTGACGCATTCCTCCGGAAAAAAAATGAGGCTGCAGGCCATAGCGCTGTTCTGCATCCGGAATCCCTACCAGCTTCAGCATTTCCACAGCTCTTTTTTTCGCCTCATCCCTGGATACTTTCTGATTTTTGATAATAGCCTCTGTGATCTGTTTGCCAACCGGGATCGTCGGATTCAGCGTCAGCATAGGATCCTGGAACACCATGCTTACCTTACTTCCGCACAGCTTTTCCATTTTTTTTCTTTTATAGGCTGTGATATTCTCTCCGCAGAGACTGATTTCTCCGCTTTTTACATGTGCATTCGGTGGCAGAAGCTTCATCACGCTACGGCACATAACGGTTTTTCCACATCCGGACTCACCTACGATACAAAGTATCTCTCCTTTTTTTACCGTGAGATCAACATTCCGGACGGCCTGTACCTCGCCGTCCGGTGTGTCAAAGCTTACCGAATAGTTTTTTAATTCCAAAACGGTTTCCTGCATGATCTTTTCCTTATTTTGTAATGGTCCAGTCTTCAATATTCCACATAACACCTACGGAATGATGTCCCAGAACACGTGTGGTATCCAGTCCGTCAAGTCCGGAAACGCCTACATAATCTCCCTGAAGATAAGCAACCAGAAGGATTCCAGGTGCCTTGGCATATGCCTTTTCGAATTCACTATATGCTTCTTTTCTGGCTTCCTCAGTCTCACCGTGACGGCCTTCCTCAAGATATTTATCCACATCTGCATTGGAATAATGCATGTTGTTTCCACTTGCGTCGGTTACAAAGTTTACATATGCCATATCCGGGTCAAACTGTGTTGCATAGCCGGCAAGAAATCCATTGTATCCTGCATCCCAGTCAAATTTGGTAACAAGCTTTACTTCCATTTCCACACCAGCCTGCTTCAGCATATCAGACATGACATTGGCAATATCCACACGCTCTTCTTCGTAATCACGTACCTGGATGGTAAAGTGGAATTTCTGTCCGTTTCTCTCATAGATCCCATCATCACCTTTTTTCCATCCCAGCTCTTCCATCTTCTTTGCAAAGGTATCCAGATCATAGGAGTAGATATTGGCTTCCTTATCTGTTCCGAGAGGGTTTCTCTGGATCGGGCTGTATGCCGGCTCTCCCTGTCCTGCAAGAACACCTGCAATAATGGAATCCTTATCCAGCGCATAATTCAGAACGCCGATGGAATCTCCGTTTTCCTTCCAGAAATCTGTGCTCATATCCATGGCCGCTCCACGGTAATCTGCTGTGGTGAACTCCCAGTAATTATATCCGTCCTTATCCTTGAACTGAGAAGCATAGTTGGAATTCAGCCATGCAAGATCCGCCTCACCGGACTGGAGCATGGTTGCCTTTGTAGTCTCATCCGATACTGTACGATATACAACGGTTTCAATATTCGGAACCTTTCCGTAATAATCTTCATTTCGTTTCAGTGTGATCATTCCGCCGGTAGCATCCCAGTCTTCAAATTTATAACGGCCTGTTCCCACCGGATTCTGGTTAAAGGATGTGGTATTCACGTCCTCTCCTTCCAGAAGATGCTCAGGAAGGATTCCCATGGTAAAGTAATCCAGCATGGCAGCATCATACTGATCCAGTGTAAAGATCACAGTCTGATCATCCGGTGCCTCAATGCTTGTAATGTCCTGATAGTTGCTGGTGATACTGGCTCCCAGGGTTTCATCCTCTGTAAGCTCCTTATAGGTGTATACAACATCCTCTGCATTGAAATCTTCTCCATCATGCCACTTAACACCGTCTCGAAGCTTAAAAGTATAGGTATTGGTATCCTTGTCAAAGGTATAGCTCTCGCAAGATCCTCTACCGGCTTTCCATTGGCATCATATTTCATCAGTCCTGAAAAAATAAGATCCGGAAGTTCATCATGGTTATTCAGAAGGGGATTAATTGTACTTTCTGACTCACCTGCATATACCAGAGTTTTGTTTTCTTCTGCCGCAGCTACGGTTACCGCACTGCCTGCAGCTGCTCCTGTACATGCTGCGGTCACTGCTGCCAGTGTTATCGCCGCATATTTTCTTCCATAGTTGATTCCTGTTCTCTTTTTCATTTTGTTTTCCTCATCTTTCCTTATTTTCAAACCGGTTATCCACACTTCGGAATGTTTTATCACGGTTTGCGTCCAAATATTTTTTTCTGACTGCATCAGAGATTGCTGTAATGGTTATTTACCTCACTTCTCACAAAGCTTCCCATACTGGTAATGCACATTAAAGTAATGACCAGAAAAACTCCTGGGATCACGATCACCCACCAGGTATTCATGATCAGTGCTTTATTTGCCAGCGAGAGCATACTTCCCCAGGAGACTACATCAGCCGGAAGCCCGAGGCCAAGAAAGCTTAATGTAGATTCCATGGTAATACAGCTGCTTACCGAAGAAATTACTACAAACATGATCGCCGAAACAAAATTCGGTATCAGATGGTGATACATCACATATCCAAAACTTCCTCCGCAAAGTCTTGCATACATCACATAATCACTGTTCCTTATCTGCCGCACTTCACTTCTTACAATACGGGCCAGTGCAAACCATCCGGTAATACCGATGATCACAGATATGCTGATCACATCATCGGCCTGAAGGACTGCTGACAGGATCAGGATCAGCAGAAGCGTCGGAATACTTCCGCACATTTCCGTAAACCGCATCAGAACCGAGTCCACCTTTGGCCCTGCTGTTCCGCTGATGCATCCGTAGGTAACACCGATCACAGTAATGATCGCAGCTCCCAGAAGCCCGATCACCAGAGAAACCCTTCCGCCATACCAGATCAGTGAATAAATATCTCTTCCAAGCGAATCCGTTCCAAAGATAAATTCCTTTCCCGGCGGTGTATTCAGATTCTGGAGATAAAAACCTGAGGGATCATGATTTGCCACAACATTTGCAAATACACAGCCCAAAACGATCAGAAAAAGCAGGAACATGGAAAATACCGGTTTCCCCTTCAGCTTTTCCTGAAATGTTTTTTTCCGTTTTTCAGATTCTTGCTGCTTCCACCCGGCACCAACTACCTGAAAAAGCTCAGCTTCTGAAAGCTTCCGGTCAGCTACCATACCCTCACCTCCGAATCCTTCATTCTTGGATCGATCTCTTCATTGACAGTCTGTGCAACAAAGCTGCTTAAAAATACGATGAATCCCGTGATCAGCACATCGATCATCAGCAGGTTATAATCATGATATTTTGCAGATTCCACTGCAAGATTTCCAATTCCCGCATAATTGAAAACAGCTTCCACAGTTACAGTCCCACCCGTTACATGGGGTACCGAAACTGCCATGATACTCACGATCGTCGGCAATACATTTCGAAGACAATGCTTCCACAGGATCTTTCTTTTGGAAAGTCCCTTGGATCTGGCAAGAAGTACATAATCCTTCCGCACCTCATCCAGAAATTTGTTACGTATCATATATGCGTAATACCAGAGATGGCTGAAGATCATTACTACCAGCGGAAGGATCATATGCTTCATACGATTGCCGATACTATCTGCCATTCCCACATCATAGGCACCGCTGCTTGGGAACCATCCAAGATTTACACTGAAGATCAGGATCAGTACCACACCAAGCCAGAAAGCCGGCACATAATAGGCTGCTGTTCCGATCTTGCAGATCAGCCGGTCGATCCACTGATCCTCATGGAGCGTACAGAATATGGCGATCAGAACTGCCAGTATAAAGATCACAATGTAAGCAATTCCTCCCAGCACCAGAGTATTTCCGATCAGCGGTTTGATCACATTCATAACCGGCTGCCTGTATTTCAGCGACAATCCGAAATCACCATGGATTACATTGGTAAACCACCTTACATACTGTACCCCGATCCCCTGATCCAGTCCTAGTCTCGTTCTGGCCGCAGCCACTTCCTCGCTGGTCATCATTTCCAGGGAATCTCCGTAAAAGGACTGCAGGGGATCTCCCGGTGCCAGTCTCGCCAGCCAGAACACCACCACAGACAGCAGAAACATAACCACAGCAAGCAGAAGGATCCGCTTCAGGATCCGGATGACCAGTTTATTTTCTTTGTTCATAATTTTCCTTTCCCACTGCCCTTTACAGTTCAGACAGACATTCGCATTCCGCTCTGCTGCATGCTCATGAACACAAATCGTGGAGCGATTTGTGTTCATATTTCAAAAGCAGTTATGGCATCCAAAACCATAACTGCTTTTGAAAGGGTCGTGTTATTATTCGACAAAACATTTGTATGCACAAATAGGAGTGCGCGGAGGTTATGTGCATCACAGTGTTTTTATATTCAGCACGCGGAGTGTGCTGCTGATATTATTTTATCATTTAACAGCTTTCGGACAACCCCGGTACGGGGATATTGGACAGTCGGTTTTAGCATGGATGTGTATTCCATATAAAAAACGGGACTTTTCTGTATCAGGAACCTGTGTCCCGTGCAGAAAAATCCCGTCTGGTCTTTTGCTTTATTCTTTTATCACTTTCCGGAAATCTGAAGTCTTTCCTTCACGAATCCCAGAAAATCCTTTCCCTGTTCACTGAGCTCTTCACCTCTCCGGCAGATGCACCCGTAAACAAGTTTCTGGCCTTCTCCCGGAAATGTATATTTCACGGAGGAATATCCCGGATCACGGCCGGAAAGATCCGCACCACTGATATTACACAACTCTCCGGACCCAAGAAGACGTTCCACGATATAATCACTGTTTGTTACGACTACAGTCTCTGCCTCCACTGCGGAATGACCGTTTTCCTCTACAAGGTTCCGGTAATTATCCGGGGAAAATTCATCGGGAAATCTCTGGATCAGCCTGAGCTGGGACATATTAAAATCTCCCTCATCTGCTTTCCCTTTCCCGGTATAAATATTTACCTCGGTTTCCGTCAGCAGCTCAAATTCCAGGTAATTCCGGGAAAGAAAATACTGGAACGCTGCCAGCTGATTCTGCATCACATAGGCGAATCCCATATCATCCTGTCTGCCTTTCACACGTTTTATGATCTCATGGGTATCTGCTGCGTAAACCTGATAATGAAGATCATCGCACTTATGTGCTTCATAATACGTTACGAAGATATCCGCAAACCAGGAGCTGGGATGAAAGCACACACACAAGCTGCTTTTTGCAAGTGGCTGTGCCTGCATTTCCAGTTCATCTATATTTTCTAGGATCCTCTGCACATGGATATATGCACGCTCTCCTTCCGGTGTCAGCTCTATGCCCTTTGCATGACGGACAAACAGCTGGGTACGCATATCGTCTTCCAGGGAACGGATCACCTTGCTTACATTTGACTGCGTGGTAAAAAGCAGCTCTGCTGCCTGGCTGAAGGAGCCTGTTTTGGCACAGGCTGCAAAATATTGTATCTGTTTTATATTCAGCATGATCCTACCTCTGTTTCTTCGCAAAGATCAAAAACATCGGGGTCGGATTGTAAAACTCGTCTTTTTCTGTATAAATACGTTTGCTGATACCAAGGTCAAAGGAAAATTCTTCCACACCTATACGGCTCAGCGTTTCCAGATCCCATGCCGGACGCAGAAAAGAACTGATGGGCAGCTGCCGCTTGATATCCTCGCATTCCTGCATCAGCTCATCCTGGATCTGATGATGGGCATGATTCTCCGGAAGATCCGCAGTGTCCGCAAAGTCTGCTGCTCCGTAGTTTGCATCCAGATTGATCATCACTCCGCCTGGTTTCAGCACGCGGAACCATTCCTGATAAGCGTGTTCTGCATCCGGCAGTGTCCAGGTAAGGTTTCGGGATACGATTACGTCAAATTCCTCATCCGGGAAATCCGGGTTTTCCGCATCCATGACTGCAAACTGACAGTCTGCTTTTTCTTCCTCAGCCAGCTCTTTTGCATGGGTGATCATATCCGGTGTCAGGTCGATTCCGGTTACCTGATGGCCTTCTTTTGCAAGAAGAATGGTAAAAAATCCGGTTCCGCAGCCTACATCCAGGATCCGGAGATTCTTTTTCTCAGGCAGATACTTCTTAAGCTCAGCCATCCAGCGGCCTGCAAGTGCACTGTGAAGCTCTGCTCTTCTCTGTTCCAGAAAGCTGTCGCTGCGCCTGGTCCAGTACTGGGCGATCCTTGTTTTCCGCTCGTCTTTTTCTCTTACGATATTTCCGTAGGTGATCACAGGGCCGCCTTCCACAACCTGAAGGCTTGATACCTGATAAAGGATCACACCATCCATGTCTGCACGACAGATTTCCTGTACATTTCCCTCATAATCACGAATCTCTCCAAGATACTCATCCTGATGAACGATATCGCCTGGTTTCTTCACCGGATACCAGAGACCGTTGACACTGGCGCACTGATAACGCACATCATCCATTTTCAGCGGATAGTATGTACTGTGGGAACGGATTCCGTTATAGGCTCCGATGCTGCAGAGGATATTTCTTACATCTCTTCGCATGGAATCCACTTCCTCCCGTTCCCAGGTTCCCATACAGCCGCGTTCCAGAAGGACCGCCGGAATATGGAAGGTACTTGCCGCATAATTGTAGGCGCCGCCTGTACTCACATTTGACTGTACCATATATGGGACATCAACCTGCTCTGCCATTTTTCGGGAAGCTTCCACGATCTCTGGCTTTGCCACGCCTGCAAAATATACATACGGAGTCAGCTCCTCATAATCATCACCGCCGTGAAGATCGATATAATAATCTGCCTTCCGGATCAGGGATTCTGTGATGGCCGCTGCCAGTCGTTCCATTTTTGTGCCATCTTTTCTGCCAGGGAAAACACGGTTCAGATTTTTTCCGTCTTCCCAGCTGATGCTGCCTGCACGCTTCTCAAAGTCTTCCCGGTTCAGCACCTTTACCAGAACCAGCTGGCCCTTTACCTTTTCCGGCTTTAGCCGCTTCGACAGCTCGATCAGAGTCTGGATCCCCACATACTCTCCTGCATGAAGACCTGCTGTGACTAGAACGGTTTTTCCAGGATCTTTTCCACGGATGATGGTTGCAGGAAGGACAAATTCTCCATCTCCGAGCTCAAGAAAGCCTTCTGTTTTTTCTCCTGCCGCAACCGGAAGATTCAGGAAATGATCCGGCTTTACACCAGTTACCATAAACATTGGTGTGGACTGATAATTTAATCTCTCCTCCTCACTCCAGACCGTTTTCCATATTTCTGTGTCTGTGCGGATTCCAAGAAGTCCTGCTTCTCTGAGAGTTTTTACATCCCACTGGGGACGACTGATCTTTGACAGCGGTACCTGGAGGGCGATCCGCTCCATGCGCTCAATATCCGTACAGAGATAGTGATCATCCAGGCTGTTGTTTTCCACATTTTTCCGGTCGTTTTCGTAGGCCTTACGCTGCTCTTCCTCATAAAGATAACCGTACCAGTTGGCATCAAAATTCAGGAGTCTTCCTCCTACCTTCAGTACACGGACCCACTCTCTGTAGGCAACATCCGGATGCTCCAGATTCCAGGTAAGATTTCGGGAAATAACCACATCAAAGGTATTGTCTTCAAATTCCAGTTTCTGTGCATCCATCCGCTGGAAACGAATGTTCCGGCAAAGTTCTCCCGCATTTTCCTTTGCCTTTTCCAGCATTCCTTCGGTGTAATCCACTGCATCCACGTGATATCCGGCTTCTGCCAGGATCACAGGGAAAAATCCGGGGCCTGTTCCGATATCCAGGATACGGATCTCTTCCTTGGGTTTGTCCGGGAACTGGCTGGTCAGCACCTTAAGCCATGCGTTTTTCTGGGTTCCCGCAAGCTCTTTATGATTCACTTCGGAGTACCCTTCTGTACGGGTACTCCAGTAAGATTCGATTTCGTCGAGAAGTTTTTCCACGTTGATTCCTCCGCGCTTTTTTATTTATGTGAAGGCCTGATCTGGTAAGGTTTTCCTAACTTTTTTCATACCCCCATAGGTTGTGTTTAATGTACCAAATTGTCAGGGTTTTAACAAGCCCCTGGGGGGGATTGCCGTTGTAATTCTCCAGATGCTGTGGTATCATCCTACCTGTAGTAATTCAGTAATGATCCCTGAAAATCAAGCGGATATTGGCGATCTGCATTCGCTGCATCAGGGCAACAGTAAAAATCTCAATACATCGAAATCGAAAGGATGGTTTATATACAAATGACAACACAGGAACTGGCTTATGAAGTCATCAGCCGTTTAAAAAAAGAGTATCCGGACGCAGACTGTACTCTGGATTATGATGATGCCTGGAAACTTCTTGTAAGTGTCCGCCTGGCAGCCCAGTGTACCGATGCCCGGGTCAATGTGGTGGTTCAGGATCTCTACGCAAAATACCCGGATGTGGCAGCCCTGGCAGCCGCGGAACCGGAAGATATCGAAGCAATCGTACGTCCCTGCGGCCTTGGAAAAAGCAAAGCCCGGGACATCAGCGCCTGCATGCGTATCCTCCACGAACAGTATCACGACAAAGTTCCAGAAGACTTTAACGCACTTCTGAAACTTCCGGGTGTGGGCCGCAAAAGCGCAAACCTGATCATGGGTGACGTATTTGGCAAGCCTGCCATTGTGACAGATACCCACTGCATCCGTCTTTCCAACCGCATCGGTCTTGTCCATGACACAAAAGATCCGAAAAAGGTGGAAATGGCACTCTGGAAGATCATACCTCCGGAAGAAGGCAACGATCTCTGCCACCGCCTTGTAAACCACGGAAGAGAAGTCTGTACAGCACGGACAAAGCCTTACTGTGACCGCTGCTGTCTTAATGATATATGTGAAAAAAATGGGATCTGATATGCGATATGTAAAGTACAATAAAACGGACATTCAGACCCCGGAAAGGACAACATTATGAATTTTAAAAAACTGGAAAATAATCTCCTGGATATGATCCAGGAACAGCAGGTAAAGATCGGATATATGAGCGGAGTTACCCGTTTTTATTATCCGCTGCAGTCTCTGAACCGTCTTCTCGGTACTGAGCTTACGGAAGAAGAAATGCAGCACGCAATGGAAGAATTCTCCGATTATGCCTGTGACCGCCTTGGAAAAGTAAAAGCTTCTTCCAAAAACGAACGTTTCTGCATCACTCTGCCGCCACAGGCATCCGATTATGTTCACGAAAACCGGAAACCAAGTGAATTTCTGGTACGCTTTATAAGTACTGTTGCCCGTCACGGCTGTACTCTGGATGAAGTGATGGACGTTTTTCATGCTTATTCCGACCATGTGCATATGGAAAAAACAACCGGCACAGGATTTGATTATCTCGTATATTTCGAAGACGGTATTCCGGACGATTACCGGTACTGCCTGTCCCTGGAAGGTGAGCATATGATCTATCATAAGTTCACGCCGGAAGATTATGAAGACTTTGGATTCTGATATCCGAACGCCATTATAAAAAACCGCCGG
>OBAE01001572.1_pt1 | contig 11376 bp, 9 predicted proteins | sample 1517641 | NCBI WGS metagenome assembly OBAE01 (sample SAMN04571701, study PRJEB22368) | human gut metagenome | biome: human gut; material: stool | host: Homo sapiens | place: Luxembourg | collected 2012-08-30 | reverse complement strand
CAAAATCAAAAAAACAGAAGCGCCCAACACCGGCACTTCTGTTTTTTTATTTATTTTTCTTTTTCAGAAAAGATCTCGCTCCCGCCCCAGAGAAGCGCACCTGTAAATATGAAAAGATCCGAAATATTAAATACGACCTTCTTAAGCTTCGGATTTTCCACATTCAGGCTCACATAATCCGTGACGTATCCCTTTCTGCGACGTTCCGTATAATTATTCAGACCGCCGCCCAGGATCATTGAAAGCCCAAGCTTGGATATGCGTGTGCCTTTTTCTCCGAAAGTACGTATATACTCCCAGATTGCACCGCCCAGCACCATAGATGCAAGATCTCTCAGGAATTCTTTATCTTTGTTTTTTAATATTCCAAGCATCATCCCATGATTATGGCAATTTCTTACGATCAGTCTGCCTCCCAGGCACTTTTCCTTCAGATCTTTCTTTTCCGATGTGTTGATTTTTTTCTTTATATAATAGTCTGTACCAAAGATTCCCGCCGTCAGTAAATTCCACAACATTATTCCCCCTCCTTATTTCTGTGGTCTGCATAATATTCAGGCAGGCTCCCACTGGGGAAAGCCTGCCTTATATGCTTATGGTTATTCTGTTTTTTCTTCTATTGTTTCTGTATTTTCCGGATCAGCCGCAGGCTCCTCTGTTTCTGCAGATCCCACTTCCGTTCTTTCCTCTTCCAATTCCGGATCTGATCCTAATGTTTCTGTTTCTGACGCTTCTGCGGTTTCTGCTGTTTCTACTACTTCTGACGCTTCTACTGTCTCTTCCGGATCTGCTGCCACTTCTGTAGCTTCTGCGTTTTCTTCCGCTTCTGTCTCCGGTACTTCTGTCACCTCTGCCTCAGCAGCCTCTTCAAGCTCCTCATCTGCCTGCTCGATCACATCGGCAGCTTTCTCTTGCCGCTCCGCAATACGGACAGAAGCTGGCCTCCCGCATCACCGCCTTATGGCAGGCCGGGCAGAACTTCTCCCCTTTACTGGCAGCGATCGCATCTCTGTAGTGATCCGCCTCCAGCATGTGCTGGCTGATTTCCTCGCAGATAGCTCCCGTCTCACCGTCAACGGCTTCTCCCTGCTCATAACGTGTATAGATCATCTTTCCGATATCCATCATCAGCTTTTCGGTCATACGCTCCTGTGCAGAGAGCTTGTTACGGATCTTCTGGATCTCATAGAGATTCTCTGCTCTGGAACTTAAGCCCTTTGCCTTTCTTGTCAGTGTGTTTCCCAGATCATCCCAAAAACTGCTTTTTGCCATATCTGTCACGCTCCTTTATATATTAAAGAATCTTCTTGTTTCTTATCCTTCCAGTGCCGGGATCTCCTGTCCACGCATAAGGATCTTCGGACCTCCGTTGCCCTGAATGTATCCCTCTGTGATCACGACCTCACCGATATTGTCGTCCTTCGGGATCTCATACATGATATCCAGCATATATTCCTCCAGGATAGCCCGGAGAGCTCTGGCTCCTGTATGGCGTTCCAATGCCTTACGGGCAATGGCATGTAAGGCACCGTCCTCAAACTCCAGTTTTACTTCATCCAGTGCCAAAAGCTTCTTGTACTGTTTCAGAATGGCGTTCTTCGGCTCCTTGAGGATTTTCACAAGCATATCTTCCGTCAGCCCGTTCAGGGTAAAGATGATCGGAAGACGACCGATAAATTCCGGGATCATTCCAAATGCACGGAGATCATCTACCGTTACTTTCTCCAGCACATGCGGATCATCATCATATTTGTCCTTCAGATCTGCATAAAATCCGATAGACGCCTGTTTATTCAGTCTTTCTTTGATGATATTCTCAAGATCCGGGAACGCACCGCCACAGATAAACAGAATGTTCCTTGTATTTACAGTCACCATAGGTACCATGGCATTCTTGCTGGTAGCACCCACCGGAACTTCCACTTCACTTCCCTCCAGAAGTTTCAGAAGTCCCTGCTGGACAGCCTCTCCGCTGACATCTCTCTGGTTGGTATTCTTCTTCTTTGCGATCTTATCGATCTCATCGATGAAAATGATCCCGTGCTCTGCCTTCTCCACATCATTATCTGCAGCTGCAAGCAGCTTGGATACTACGCTCTCGATATCATCACCGATATAACCGGCCTCTGTAAGAGATGTGGCATCTGCAATGGCAAGCGGTACCTGAAGAAGTCTGGCAAGCATCTTCACCAGATAAGTCTTACCGCAGCCTGTAGGTCCGATCATCAGCATATTGGATTTCTCGATTTCAATATCATCCATGGTATCTGTGGCAACTCTTTTATAATGGTTGTATACACCTACAGACATTACCTTCTTGGCATATTCCTGTCCGATCACATATTCATCCAGAGTTGCTTTGATCTTATGTGGTGCAGGAATATCTTTAAGATCGATCACCGGCTTCGGAGTCTCTGATTTTTTCTTGATCTTCTTCGCCTGGTTTCCGGGATTCTGGAAACTGCCCAGATCGATCATGCTCACATTCGGCATGTTAAAAAGATCGGAATAATTTCCATTGTTCATCTGGGTGTTCATAGTATCAAAGCTTTTCTGCATGCAATCCGCACAGATATGTATATGATTAGGAAGGTCGATCATCTTCCCTGCCTGACTCTCCGGTCTGCGACATAAAAAACAGAATTTCTCGTATTTCTGCTCCTGGTCATTGTCTTTATTATTATCAAACTGATCTGCCATAACATTTCCTTTCTGGTTTTTATTATGCATATTATAGCACATAATCCCGCTGTATCAAATTAAGTTTTTATAAACCAGGGAGCTGCATAAGAACATGCAGCTCCCCGGTTTATAAATGGTTATCCTGTATTTTCTTTTATTTGTCAGAAGAGGGTTTGCTTCCGAGGGTCACTTCAACCGTCTGTTCCTTGTACTCTCCGCTGTTCGCTCTGGAGATCACCACTTCGATGGTTTCTCCTGCCTCATAATACTGCAGCTTATCAACAAGGTCATCCTTGCCGCTTACCTTCTGTCCATCCAGCTTCACAATGATATCGCCTTTTTTGATCCCTGCATTATCTGCTGCGCCACCTTCCGTTACCTCAGTAATAAAAGCACCTGCCGGCATATTATACATCTGGATGGCTTCTGTTGTAAGATCGGCAGCCTTGACTCCCATATATCCTACCTTGGAAGAATCTTCCACCTTATCCCTGGTTTCGCGGTTCATCAGTTCTTCCAGGATCGGCTCTGCCTTGGAGATCGGAATGGCATATCCCATGCCTTCCACCTGACTGTCTGCATACTTGGCCGCATTGATACCGATCACTTCACCGTTCATGTTCAGAAGTGCACCGCCACTGTTTCCGGGATTGATCGCTGCATCAGTCTGGATCAGTCCGCTGGCTTCTCCGTCCTCTGTACTGATGCTTCTGTTAAGGGCACTTATCCATCCGGAGGTAACTGACTGTCCATAGCCCAGTGCATTGCCAATGGCAACCACCTGCTCCCCGACTACAAGATCGTCCGAGCTTCCCATCTGTGCGATCTTGATCTCATCCATGGTCTCATCCGGAATATCGGATTTCTCCACTGCCACCACTGCCAGATCATTCTCTTCATCGGTGCCTTTGATCTTGGCAGAAACTGCGTTATCCACATCCGCATCTCCATCGGAGCTGCTTGCCATAGCCTGGGTTTCTTCTTCCGCTCCTACCACATCACTGCCTGCAAAGCACACAGTAAGTGTAGTCGCTCCAGATACCACATGGTTGTTAGTCGCAATGAGAAGCTCGCTGTCATTTTCTCCTACAATAATACCGGAACCACTTCCTGCACTCTGATACTGCCTCGTTCCATATCCGAAAAAGCTTGGGATCTCCTGCACACTGACAGATGTAATGGCAACGATAGAAGACATGGTTGCCTGGGCTACACCGGCCACTGTACCACTCTCTGCCACAATATCCTTCACAGTAGAATCCGCAGAGCTACTGTCAGTACTGTCCTCTGTCCCGGTAACTGTTTCTGTCTTTCCGATCGTTGTACTGCTGTCATTTCCTCTGTATTTATCTGCTGCAATATTCACACCCTGAAAAACTACTCCGGCTACCAGCCCAAAGATCACAGCCAGTGCCACCGCAGTGGCTGCTTTCTTTCCAAAGCTGTTGTTGCCTGAAAAATCTCTCTTTTTCCGCGGCTTTTTGGGCGGTATATTTCCACCGGCATAATTACCGGCCTGAGGCTGATGCACCTCATAATGTCCGTATTTTGGTTTCTCCTGCGAAGTGCCTTCACTCTGTCCGGCACCTGCATCGCTGTCCTGTCTGCTCTCCTGCATCCTGCGTCCCTCAGAATAAGGATGCGTCAGCGGTTTCTGTTCTGCCGAAGCATTCTTATCCTCATCCGGCAAGTCTGTCCCCCATTTATTCTCTTCACTCATGCCTCTGGTGCTCCCTTCTATGTTATCTGATGCATGTATCTGTTACTGCTCACTCCGTTCTCAGTAACATTTATTTCTCTTATAAAAGACAGTTTAACAGGGAATTGTGTTTAAACTGTGATATCTCTTTTAAAAAACCGTGACCTGCTCTTATTTGTTCTTTTTCCAGTATTGCGGATTCATGGTGCAGAAGCGGATCATTTTTTCAGGGAGCTTTTTGTATCGTTTTCCGAGAAAATATCCGGCGTATTTGGAGACACTTTGCAAAAACAGTCCGGGGATCAGCCATATGTGGCCTGTTTTCAGAAGATATGCCATGCTTTTTTTTACCAGCCGGATGCCCTCACCTTCGGAAGGCACTCCTTCAAAAACCTCCGGATGCTCCGCCTGGGAAACTCCCAGATCAAAATTCCTGTGGAACTGCTGCATACAGGTGTAATTGTGAGAATGATATACACGCGCTTCTGATACATAGGCAACTCCATAGCCTTTTTTTACCATCCAGCCTGCATAGATCATATCTTCATTAAAAATAGCATGCTCCGGAAATCCACCAATCTCATCATAGATCCTGTGATCATAAGCAGCACAGACGTTGGAGCAGAAATATGTTTTGATCCCGTAGGTCTGTACATCTTTTTCCGTTTTCAGACAGGACTGTTCCGGATAATTAAAGGAACGGGTATATTTTTCCAGAAATCTGCAGTCCTTTTTTGGAAGCTGACGCGCATAAGCGGCTCCTGCCTGTGGATTCTCTGCAAGAGCTCCTACCAGTGCTCCGATCAGTTCCCTGTCTGCCGGCATTGCATCCTGTGTCATAAATACAAGGATCTCCGCATCCGAAAGCTCTGCCGCCTGCCTTCTGGTACCGCCATGGTCAAATTCTTCTTTTGTAAGATGCCGGACTTCCACAAGCGGATATTCCTGTTCCCAGGTCTCTTTCCAGAATTTCTTTTCTGTATTCATGACAAGGATCTTATTGATAGGATATTTCTGTGCGCTGAGTCTTTCCAGCAGTTTTTCAAATTCTTCTCCCGGACGGTATGTCGGGATGATCACGTCTGTTTTTAATGTTTTCATATTTGTCTCCTGTCCAGAAAGGACCACCCGTTACTGGATGGTCCCTTCTGCTGGTTGCTTATTTTGATGTTTTATTCATTCTCCGAATAATCTTCTCCGTCGGTATAATCGTTATAATCCGTATCGGAATCGCCTCCGGAATAGTCCGTATCTGTGCTGTAATCGTCTCCGGAATAATCCGTATCTGTGCTGTAATCGTCTCCGGAGTAATCCGAATCATAATCTGTGTCTGTGCTGTAATCAGCATCATCACTTGTGTCCGTACTGCTGTAATCTGTGGATGTATCTCCCTGCCACGTATACGAATCATCCGTTGCGTCATTCGGTGTATCTGTCACCGCAGGTGCAGTGTCCTGCACGTCGCCTCCGCCTGCGATATTTGTAATCTGGGCACTTCTGTTGAGTACATCCTGCGTCGGAGTGTAACTGGTGTCTCCATACAGAAACTGATGCATCTTCAGAACATTGGATTCCAGTGTGGTAGGTACGATAACGCTGCCCTTTACCTGGGCAAATTTATAATCGTTGGGGAAGCCTGTAGTTTCATCAATACTGTAGCCGATCATAGCCGGGATCATCTTCAGGATCTCTGTTTTGGAAACAGAAGTTTTTACCATCGGGAATACCTGATCCATAATATCAAAGATAGTGGAAAGTCCTGCCTTTTTCGCCTTATCTACGATCATCTGGATCACTCGTCTCTGTCTCTCGGTACGTCCCATATCAAGACTTGCAGTATAACGGATACGGCAGTAGGAGGTAGCCTGTACACCATTAAGATGATAGGTATCTACGATTGCTTCCTCATCCTCCGGCTTCGGATCCGGCAGTTCGATCGGTGTGTAGCTCTTTCCGGTTTCCTCTGATGTCTCCACACAGTAATTGTTCATATGAACGATCTCCGCATAGGAAAGAGGGATGTCCAATCCTCCGAGACAGTCTACCACAGTTACCAGCGCATTAAAATCAATGGCAACATAATCTGTGATATTCAGATCCAGATTCGTATTCAGCATGGAAACCGCGTTGGTCGGTCCGCCAAATGCATATGCCGAATTGGCTTTGGAATAGGTATCATCCTTTACATTGAGAAGGGTATCTCTATAGACAGACACAAGTTTGACTGCCTTCGTATCATTGTTGATACTCGCAATGATGATGGTATCACTGTTCTCTGTATTCAGCTTCTCATTCTTGCTTCTGTGGTCCAGTCCGAACAGTGCATAGGTGGTATATCCCGTCATCTGCGGTGCCTGATCATTGGTTACAATATCCTGGTCTGCAAGATCTGTTTCCTGGATGTCGATCTTATCCAGTTTGGCTGAGATCTGACCATAAACGAACAGACCTCCGATAAACAGGAGCAGTACGACGATCTCCAGGATAAATAAAATCTTCTTGCTTTTTTTCCGAGGTTTTGACATCTTTTCCTTTTCCCCTTTTTAGTATGCGTTCTTATTAATAAATCCTTTGAATATGGTAAGAAACATGATCTTTATATCAAATCCCACAGACCAGTTTTCGATATAATACAGATCACACTCTATCCTTTTTCTGATAGAAGTATCTCCACGATAGCCATTTACCTGTGCCCACCCGGTAAGACCCGGCCGCACCTGATGCTTGACCATATAACGTGGTATCTCCTCCCTAAACTTTTCTACAAAAAACGGCCGCTCCGGTCGTGGTCCCACAAGACTCATCTCACCCTTCAGAATGTTAAAAAGCTGTGGAAGCTCATCCAGACTGGTATGACGCATAAATTTACCGATTCCGGTAACTCTTGGATCGTTCTTTACTGTCCACGCCTTTTTTTCTTCTGATTCTTTCTGGATCTCCATGGAACGGAATTTATACATCCGGAAAGTCTGATTATGAAGCCCGACACGTTCCTGCTTATAGATCAGCGGTCCCGGCGAAGTCAGCTTGATCAACATACACAACACCAGCATCACTGGTGAGGACACAATGATCGCAACGATCGCGCCTGCAATATCCATAGATCTCTTGATCAGTGCATTAAACGTGTTGCTCAGGGGCACATACCGGATATTGATCACCGGAAGCCCGAGAATATCTTCTGTATATGGTTTGGTCGGAATAATATTATTATAATCCGGAATAAATTTTGTGTGCACGCCGGATTTTTCACAGAGTGCAACGATCTCTTCCAGACGATAATACTCACTTAAGCCCAGGGTAATGGCTATCTCATCCAGACGACTGGATGGAAGGATGATCATCAGATTGGCGATTCGACCGATCACCTTAACGCCCTTATAAGTAGTGCCTGCCGGCACATTGTCATCCAGTATGCCCCTGATCACGTATCCCCATTGCGGATTCTGCAGGATCCTGTCTACATATTCCTCGGCAGCACGGCTGTATCCTACCAGCAGCACCTGTTTCTGGTTCATTCCTTTTTTGCGCATATCCCGGAGAATGTAAAATATGACCATACGCACAAACCATTCCAGGACGATATTGATCACACAGAAAGAAACCAGAGTAAGACGGGAATAGTCCAGCTCTTTAAAATTGTAAAGTGCAAACATGATGATAAGGAGCCCTAACGCATTTGCCTTCACAATTCCGGCAAGTACGAGACGACGCCCCTGCATTCGCATCGGTGTATAAAGATCAAAGGCCTGATAAAGAAGTAAATATCCCGGAATAATGAATATCAGCATAAACATATATTCCTGGACGGTCTTGGACTGGACCGCCGAATGTTCAAAAATTCCCTGAAAACGGATCAACCAGGCCAGGGCATAGGAGGCCGCGATCACAAATACATCGATCAGCATATGGAGACGACTGAAATTTTTCTGGTTGTCTTTAATCAATTTCCGCCACCTCATTTAAGTTCATTGCTTTTATCTTATAATAGATGAAACTCAAAAGCAATAAAATCTTCCCTCCGAAATATAAAAATTCTGTGAAAATATGATGTCTTAACCGGCAAAACGCCTAAAAATGTTGATCCAGAGTTCAAACTGGAGCTGTATATAACGCGGAAGATTCCTCATGGAAAATCTGACTTTTTTGTTTTTGCGGCTGATCTGAAAGCCGTTTTTGATGCCTGCAAGGTACTCACGTCCGAATCCCTTGGACGCAAAAAACAGGATCTTCGCACCGAATCCCACCAGAAAAAACGGAAGGTTCAGCACGATCTGGAGAAACGGCATATTCTTATAGATAAGATAAATATTGTTTCTGGAAGAATACCGGATCTTAAACTGATTATATCTGGAGCCGCTGGTGCCGCTTCCTACATGATAAACCTTCGCTTTTGGAGCATACCAGTTCTGATAACCGCAGATCCTGGCACGATAGCCGATATCCAGATCCTCCAGATAAGCAAAATGCTCCTCATCAAAATCTCCGATCCTGTCAATAAATTTCTTCCGGTAGATCGCAGCTCCCGCACAGGTGGAAAAAATCTTCTGCTCTCGGTCATAATGGCTGATATCCTTGCCTTTTCCCCTGGCAAAAGCCCAGCCAAGGGCACAGTAATAATTTCCGGCATCATCCATCTTGTCCCTGTCATGAAGCTGGATCATCCTTGCCTGACAGGAAAATGCCTTCTTATGTCTGCGCAGGGCAGCAACCATCTCCTCCAGGAAATCCGGTTCCGCTTCCGTATCATTGTTCAGAAGTAGCACATATGGGGAACGTGCCGCATGGATCCCTTCATTAACGGCTCTGCTGAAGCCGTAATTCTCCGGAAGCTGTATCATGTGTACCCATGGATATTCCGCCGAAACAAACGCACAGCTGCCATCAGTGGAACCATTATCCACTAGTATAACCTCAAAATTACGGATAGTCTGTCTTTCAAGACTGGAAAGAACACCATCCAGATATGCCATTCCGTTAAAGTTTGGTATGACTACTGATACTTCCTGCATTGCTTTATCCCTTCTTCTTTCCCATTCCCGGAAGGGGCTTCAGGGAATAATTCCATTTGGTTAAAGAAAGATTTTTGTTATAGTATGGATCTCCTTTTTTCAGGATATCCAGCCAGTGACAGCGCATGTATTCGATCTCCGTCTGGAAACGGCGGACCTTTTCCTCGCTGTCCTCAGTGCCTCTTGACTTGGATTCGTAATGATAGAGCTTCACATACGGATCATAGACGATCAGATGGCTTCAGACAGAGATCCACATCATTAAACGCAACTGCAAGCTCTTCCGTAAAGCCTCCTGCCTCCAGAAAAACTTCCTTCTTCATCATCATACATGCTGCAGTCACACAGCTCATATCCTGCAAAAGAGAGGCCTTATGGAGATATCCAGTACGCTCTGCCGGCATATTCACAAACATGTTCCCGGCAATTCCGCCCATTCCCACCACGCAGCCTGCATGCTGAATGGTGTTATCCGGATAGATCAGCTTGACGCCAACTGCACCTGTTTCCTTACGCTGGCACACGCTCAGCATCTCTGACATCCAGTCCGGATCGATGACCTTTACGTCATTATTCAGAAAAAGCAGGTAATCTCCTTTGGCATGGCGCACCCCGAAATTGTTGATGGCAGAATAGTTGAAGCCTTTTTTCCAGCGGATCAGATGGACCCTGGGATCCTCCGAAAGCTTTCTGTAATACCGGAAGATCTCTTCGGAGCTGCTGTTATTCTCCACAATGATGATCTCGTAATTTTTGTAGGCATTTTTTTCAAAAATGGATTCCACGCAGGCCTGAAGCGTTTCTTTCTCCTCACGGTTCGGAATGATAACAGAAACCAGAGGTTCTCCCTGCACCGGATACTTCACACGGTAAAATCCAAAATCCGGAGTATGCTCCACGGTTCCCGGAGTTCCGGTCCGTTTGAGATTCCCCTCAATGGCACGTCTGCCGGCTTCAAAAGCATACATCTTGCTTGCCGGATTATCTGCTGTGGAGGATTTGTGGGTCCTCCAGTGATAAAGGATCTCAGGTACATGGACCACTTCCCTTGCCTGCTCCACACAGCGGAAAATGAAATCATAATCCTGGGCGCCGTCAAATTCCCGGCGGAATCCGCCCACTGTCTGCACTACGGAACGTCTTACCACCAGAAAATGGCAGATATAATTATTGGATCTTAAAAGATCCAGGTTAAAGTCCGGTTTCAGATGGGGCTGAAAATGTTCAGAAAGATCTGTCGTGACCTTATCCTCATCTGTATAGATCACATCCGCCTCCGGATGCTCCTCCAGTGCCGCCGCGATCTCATACAATGCATTAGGTGCCAGCAGATCATCATGATCCAGAAGTGCGATAAAATCACCCTCTGCCATGGCAAAAGCCGCGTTTGTATTTTCTGCAATGCCAAGATTCTCTTTCAGATCCTGATAGCGGATCCTCCTGTCCATCTCTGCATAGGATCTCAGCACAGTCTGCATGTCCGGATCCTCCGGGCTTCCGTTTGCCAGACACAGCTCCCAGTTCTCATATGTCTGTGCAAGGAGAGAGTCCAGCATCTGTCTTAAAAAACGCTCCGGTGTCAGATATGCAGGTACCACAATGCTGATCAACGGCCCATCCGGAAATTTGCGTTTCCGCTGCTTCTCCAGTGTTTCCTCGTCAGGTCTGTATGCCTCATACCATGGTCCGTAAGGAACCTCTTCCGGTTCAAAACGTTCATGAAGCCGGATCCAGAACTCTTTCAGACCATAATGCTTCAGGTATCTTAAGCCCTTCTGTACTGTATAGGGGGAAAGCTTCTTTATAAGTCTGTCCCATTGGATCTTTCCTGTAGAATCATCTTTACTCATATATTATCTCCGTATTACTCAGTTTGATGTTACTGTTCACTCTGTTTTTAGTAACAGTTTGAGTTACTGTTCACTGGCAATATTCCGCGAGGTGTTTTTTGTGAGCGAAGGTCACAGAAAACCCGAGACATAC
>OBAE01001568.1_pt1 | contig 11400 bp, 9 predicted proteins | sample 1517641 | NCBI WGS metagenome assembly OBAE01 (sample SAMN04571701, study PRJEB22368) | human gut metagenome | biome: human gut; material: stool | host: Homo sapiens | place: Luxembourg | collected 2012-08-30 | reverse complement strand
TCCGGTGGATTCTCATCGGCGGACGGCATAGACCTCGGTGATATTTTCGATTCTATATTCGGCGGTGGCGGCGGACAGCGCTCCAACCCCAATGCGCCAAGACAAGGCTCAGATATAGCCATAAGCCTTGACATCAGCTTTATGGAAGCGTGCAAGGGTCTGTCGCACGAGGTTGAGATAAACCGTGCCGAAACCTGCGACAGCTGTCATGGCTCAGGCGCAAAGGCAGGCACAACTCCCAAAACCTGCCCCGACTGTCACGGAAGCGGTCAGGTAAGAGTACAGCAGAGAAGTATGTTCGGTATGATGTCCTCCACACGTCCGTGCTCACGTTGCAGCGGTAAGGGCAAGATAATAGAAACTCCCTGTCCCACCTGTAACGGTCAGGGCAGAGTACAGCGCCGTAAGAAAGTCGTTATCAATGTACCCGCAGGTATAGACAACGGTCAGACGCTCTGCGTAAGAGGAGAAGGTAACTGCGGTACAAACGGCGGTCCCAAGGGCGACCTTAATGTACGCATTACGGTACGCAAAGACCCGATATTTGAACGTAAGGGCTTCGATGTATGGTGCGAGATACCGATAACATATTCACAGGCGGTCCTCGGTGACGAGCTTACAGTGCCTACAATAGACGGCAACGTTAAGTACAGCATACCTGAGGGTACACAGCCGGGTACTGTTTTCAGGCTGAGAGGCAAGGGAATAAAGAGGCTACAGCGTGAAGGCAGGGGCGACCAGATGGTAAGGGTAGTTATCGAAGTACCCAAGAAGCTGAACAAGAAGCAGAATGACGCTTTGCTGAGCTTTGAAAAGGAGCTTACTCCGTCAAATTACGAGAAGCGCACAAGCTTCTTTGATAAGATAAAGAAGTTCGGCGACGATCTGAAAAAGAATTTCCAGTAATAAATACAGCTGTCATGCGGAAAGACGTGTGACAGCTTTTCTTTTGCTTGTTGACATCAAAGAGCAATAGTGATATAATCACGTTAGTTGATACTAACTTAATTGTGAGGGTATATCTATGAACAAGAAAAAGAAAATGATAATCTGCTTTGTGCTTGGAATGGTAGGATGTCTGTGCTTCGGCGGCGGTGATTGGCTGATGGTGTACGGCAATACGGCGCATACAGGTGAACTTTACTGGCTTACACAGGGCATAATCGGAATATCTCCGGTAAGAAACGCAATTGCTATGGCGCTTGCTTTTCCGGGTATAATCTGTTACGGAACAGGACTTTTCGCAATGGCAGGATTTATAAAGGATAGCAGGGATAGAAAGATATACCGGGTGCTGAACATATTCGGACTTACACCGTGGTTGTGCCTGCATATTTTTTACATATTATTACTTGCAATCTATGCCTATATGGGAAGCAACGGCTATCAGGGGGCAGATGAGATATGCCACGCTGTGTACTCCTCGCTGTCGTGGATAGTACCGCTTTCCGAAGCGTTTATGTTGCCGCCGTTTATCTATTATATGTATCTGCAACTCAAGAGAAAGACATATTTTTCAAGGCTCGGCGGATTTTTCGGTGCAAATGTATTGGTGAATTACGGTGTGCTGTACGTTGTTTCGCTTATTATGCCCGATATCCCCGCAAGGCTCGGTTTCAAAAACGGATTAATGAGCGAAAGTATGATAATACTTTTTGCAGTGCTTGTTATCTGCACGGTTAAAAATATACACGGTGTAGCGGATGAGGAAAAATTCACACTGATTCCGTAAATTAAAATTTTGCTTGCTTGTCATTTTCTTCCGGACACGGACATATAATTCTTCAGATGAAAAAGCGAGGAGGATCTATTATGTTCGTTATGACTATGACCAAGCGTAAGCTTATCCGTGCGGTCATGTTTGTTTTAGTGCTGGTTACAGGCATCGCTATAGGAGTATTCGCCATACTCTCGTCTATAGATACCGGTGCGGAAAACATAAAGCTGCCTATATACAACGTAAAGCGCACCGACAACAAAATCAGCATTACGTTTGACTGTGCGTGGGAAAACAGCAACACCGACAAGCTGATTTCAATACTTGCCGAAGCCGATGCGAAGGCTACATTCTTTGTTACGGGCGAATTTGCGGATAAGTATGCAGACGATATAAAGAAGCTCAGCGATGCAGGTCACGAGATAGCAAACCACAGCGACAAGCATCCGCATATCAAGGGTATGAACGTAAACAACCTTATATCAGATACGAAGGAATGCTCACGCAAGATAAAGATGATAACGGGCAATGCTCCCACGCTTTACCGTGCGCCCTACGGAGAATATGACGACAAGGCGGTAACTACGCTTTTCGGAATGGGAATGAGCGTCATTCAGTGGAACAAGGACAGCATCGACTGGGATAAGCCGACCCCCGAAACAATAATCGAGCGTACAACAAAGAATATTTCGGGCGGATCGATATTGCTTTTCCATAACGACCTTGAAAACACGACTCAGGCACTGCCGACAGTGCTTAAAAGTCTTAAGGAACAAGGCTTTGAACTTTGCACCGTGAGCGAACTTTTGCTTGAGGGAGATTATACTATCGACTCAAACGGAACTATGATGCCGAAAAGCAAGGCGACGGTAAATCAGATAGTTTTCAGTGATAATTACGATGCAAATCTGGCTTTTGAAACGCTTGCCGAAAAGCTGAGCATAAGCGATATAAACGCTTTGCAGAGCAAGGACGTTTCGATGGAAACCGCCCGTAAATTAGCGTCATATCTTACGCAAGAGCAGATAACGGCACTGAAGGCACTGCCCGAAGAGAGCCTTTACAATGGCTTTGAAAAGCTGAAAGAGGCTGTATATGCCCGTGAAAACGCCGTTCCGGGAAGCTCGACCGAGCCGATAATCAAAGACTGAAAAATAATATTTCACCGCACGGTAAAAACGCTGTGCGGTATTATTTTTGCGTCACAGTTGACCGACAGTTAAAAATCGTGTAATATAATATAAGAAAATTATATCGGAGGAATTTTAATATGAAAGCCTTACTGATAGTAAATCCCGTTTCGGGAAAGAAAAGAATAACGGGCGAGCTTGTAGAGATAATCAGCCGTCTTGAAAAGGGCGGCTATATAACCACCGTACACGTTACCGAAAGACGAGGCGACGCTACCGAAACCGCAAGAATCCACGGCGGCGAATATGATGTGATTGTCTGCTGCGGCGGCGACGGTACGCTCAGCGAAACGGTAAACGGAATGATAGTGGGCGGTCATAAGACTAAGATTGGCTATATACCGTCAGGTACAACCAACGACTTTGCTAACGGTATAGGTCTGTCGTCCGATGTCATAAAGGCGGCGGACGATATAGTTTACGGCAAGCCCAAAGCCTTTGACATAGGCAGATTCAACGAGCGTGAGTTTATGTATATCGCATCATTCGGCGCATTTACGCAAAGCTCTTACGGTACGCCGCAGAACCTGAAAAACACATTCGGGCATTTTGCGTATATCTTAAGCGGAATAAAGGAGCTTGCCGAGATAAAGCCGTATCATATGAGCGTTTACGATGCGGAGGGAATACTGCATGAGGGGGACTATATCTTCGGTGCGGCCTGCAACGCAACCTCTGTCGGCGGAATAATCAAGCTTGACAAGAATCTTGTGGATCTGAGCGACGGCGTGTTTGAGGTAATGCTTGTGCGCTGTCCGAAAACGCCTGTGCAGATAAGCCTTATGGCTAAGGCTCTGCTGAATGGTAATTATGATAACGAATTTCTCGATTTTTTCCATACAAAACGACTTGACGTCCGGTGTGACGAGACTCTGCCGTGGTCGCTTGACGGTGAAGAGGCAGACGGCGGGAACGATACTCAGATTGAGGTACTTCACGAAGCGGCAAATATTATTCTGCCGCCCGACAGCGGAGCTGTGACGATATGATAAGATATATACACGAGCCGACCGACCTACAGTGCGGTCAGGCTGTGCTTGCAATGGTGCTCGGAAAGACGGTAGAAGAGATAGTGACATTTCTTGGCAATGACCGTGAAACCACCCTTGCCGAGATGAAAAGAACGTTCAGAGAGCACGGCGTTCATATATCGGATGAACGTATAGCGGTACAGAAAAAGGAGCAGCTGCCTCCGCTTTGCCTGCTCAGCCTTGAAACACCACGTTGCTGGCATTGGTCGCTGTACGCAGACGGCACATTCTACGATCCCGAACACGGTGTCATGAGTGATTTTCCCAGTGCAAACAGGAAATATTATTGGAAGCTGGAAAAGCAGTCCGTTTTATAGGACACAACCTCTGTTATAATATAAACATAACGAGGGAGCAAAAAGCTCCGGACAATAATCACATTCTTTCGTTTTGCGGTCATTGGCTACGGTGACTGCAAATCAAAAACTATCATCAGTCCTTTTTATAGGACAGCGAAGATGTTAAAATATAATCATAACGAAGGAGCAGATGCTCCGATATACATTGTATATCATCCTTTCCAAACGGCGGTCTGCAAAATACAGACTGCCAACCGAAATTTACAGTCCGCTGCGGCGGATATGAACGTTAAAGGCTGATGGCCTGACAACCCATCGTGAAAGGTCTTTATCTGTTCACTGTTTACATAGTTCTGTGCTGTTTTCCTCTTTTTTCGGCACAGAGGTATTCTCCTTTTTAACTTCCCGTATCATATCATCATATCATACGGATAGTATGAATACGGGAACGGAAAATCTGCCATCCGGATAAGTTCCTGATGAGCGTTTTCAATAGATTTTTTCATAGTTTTTCATGTTTTGTATTCCTTTTTTTATGAATTTTGGTGAACAGGCTTACCCTTACCGGTAAGCTTGTTTATCTTTGCCGAAAGGTAAGTGATTGTCCTTTTTATGGTACAGAGTGTATGCTATACTACAGTTGACACATAAGAAAAGCCTTTCTTTTGTGTTTTCCTTATTTCCTTATTCTGAAATGACAGTCTGCTGTTTTATACAGTGGGCTGTCATTGTTTTTAATATAATATAAGATGAGCGTTTTGTGATATCCGGGCTAAAGTCTTGATTATTACGACAAATTGTGCTATACTAAATTCGATTATAAACTACTTCCGCTCAAAAGCGGTTTCAAGGATGTGTCGTATTGAACAAGGATAAAGAAAAATACAAACGTACCGCTCTTATAGTAGACGCTCTGGTACTTCTTACATGGGAAACCTCCACCTTCGGCATTATATGGCTGAATTACTATAACAGCGAGATGGCTTTCAGCTTCTTTAGAAAAGGAAACTGGCTGTTATTCGGATTGTACTTTGCAATTCTTTATGTTTTCTCGAGAATATACAAAGGACTTAAGATCGGCTCACATAAAACAACGGATATAATAGTGTCGCAAATCCTTGCTACACTTTGCACAAACTTCATAACCTATATCCAGATATGCCTGATATCACGCTCTATGCTTGACCCGCGACCGCTTCTTGTCGGCACGCTGTATCAGGCGGTGGTCATAGCTTTGTGGGCGTTTATAAGCGGAAAGATATTCCCTGCAAAGAACGTGATAATGATATACGGACTTGAGCAGCCTGCAAGAATGCTTGTTGAAAAAATGAGCAAGCGTTATGACAAATACAATATTACCCGAATGATAAATGTATCCGAGGGACTTGAAAAGATAATTTCCGAGATACCCAACTATGACGGCGTGGTTATCTGCGATACCCCTAACGAGATAAGGAACGATATATTGAAGTTCTGCTTCAAGACATCAATAAGAACCTATCTTGTGCCGAAAATCAGCGATATAATCGTAAGAGGCGGAGATAATATGGAGCTGTTCGACACGCCGCTTATTATCTCGAAAAATTACGGACTGGGTATAGAACAGCGTTTCTTCAAGCGTTGCTTTGACATTCTCCTGTCCTCGATAGGTATTATTATTGCTTCTCCGTTTATGCTGATAACAGCTATTGCTATAAAGCTGTGCGATCATGGTCCGGTGCTGTATAAGCAGGTGCGCCTTACCAAGGACGGTAAAGAATTCAAACTTTTGAAATTCAGGAGCATGGTTGTAAATGCCGAGAGCGACGGTGTGGCACGACTTGCAAGCGATGGCGACAAGCGAGTGACCCCTGTCGGAAAGTTCATAAGAAAAGTAAGACTTGACGAGCTTCCGCAGTTGTTCAATATCTTCAAGGGCGATATGTCGGTCGTAGGACCCCGTCCGGAGCGTCCCGAGATCAGCCGTGAGTACGAAAAGGAAATGCCGGAGTTTGCATTCCGCCTTAAAGTCAAGGCGGGACTTACCGGTAATGCACAGGTTGTCGGCAAGTATAATACAACCCCTTACGATAAGCTGAAGCTTGATCTTATGTATATTGAAAAATATACGCTTGCTAAGGATATTCTGCTTATACTTAAAACCGTCAAGATTATCTTTATGCCTGAAGAAAGCACAGAGGGCATAAAGGAAGGATATATAACTCCCCTCCAAAAAGGTGAGGATACGCAAAGCAAGGAAGGAAATGACAACAATGGAAACGTTCAGTAATCTTATCGACCTCGATTCATATTCACCCGATGAGTGGAATATGATAGTTGAACTGGCACAGCAGATTCAGAAGAACCCCGCACTTTACCGTTCAAGATGCAGCGGAAAGATAATGGGTACTCTGTTCTATGAGCCGTCAACAAGAACGCAGATGAGTTTTCAGACTGCAATGCTGAGGCTCGGCGGCACGATAATAGGATTTGATAATCCGTCAACATCCTCTGTTTCCAAAGGCGAAAATATCAAGGATACAACGAAAATAGTCAGCAGCTATGCCGATATTCTTGTAATGAGAAATCCATACGAGGGCAGTGCAAAAGCGGCGGCGCTCACAGCCGATTGCCCTGTTGTAAATGCAGGCGACGGCGGACATCTGCACCCTACACAGACGCTTACCGATATGCTGACGCTGAAAAACGAAAAGGGCAGGCTTGACCACTTGAAGATAGGTCTATGCGGCGATCTTCGTTACGGAAGGACGGTACACTCACAGCTGAAGGCGCTGTCGCGCTATGAGGGCAACGAGTTCATACTTATATCAACACCCGAGCTTGCTCTGCCGTCATATATCAAGGACGTGCTTAACGCAAGAGGCTGTACTTATAAGGAGATATATTCTCTTGACGAGGCGATAACGGGCGAATCGCTCGATATGCTCTATATGACAAGAATACAGAAGGAGCGTTTTTCAAGCGAGGAAGAATACAACAGGCAGAAGGATGTATTCCGCCTTGATACCGAAAAAATGAAGAAAGCGCCAAAGAATATGATAGTAATGCATCCGCTCCCCAGAGTAGACGAGATAGCGATGGACGTGGACGACGATCCGAGAGCAATGTATTTTACTCAGGCAAAGAACGGAATGTTCGTGCGTATGGCACTTATAATATCCGTGCTTGAGGGCAGGCTCGGTGCACCTAAGCTGCTTACAGGCACGATAAAGAACGATGTTGAATGCACAAACCCCAAGTGCATCACAAAGACCGAGCATTATCTTCCACACAGCTTCAAGGTACAGGGCGATATATGCGAATGTGAATATTGTGATGAGCGTATTCTGCTCGACTAAGCAAGAGGAAATATATGATGGATTTTTCAACCAGAAAGAGAATTGTTATAAAGGTAGGCACAAGCACGCTTGCCCATAACACAGGCAATCTTAATATAAGACGTGTTTCAAAGCTGATAGAGGTGATGTCGGATATCAAGAACTCCGGCAAGGATGTGATATTTGTTACATCGGGCGCACAGGGAGTAGGTGCGGCAAAGGCAGGACTTCACTCAAAGCCTACCGAAATGCCGAAAAAGCAGGCTTGCGCCGCTATAGGTCAGTGCGAGCTTATGCACATTTATGACCGTGAATTTGCAAACTATAATCACACGGTAGCGCAGGTGCTTCTTACCCGTGACGTTATCAGCAACAAGACAAGAAAAGAGAACGTTATAAACACGTTCAATACGCTCCTTGATATGGGAATAGTGCCTATAATCAATGCTAACGATACCGTTTCGATAAAGGAACTTGACTTTGACGAGAACGATACGCTGTCGGCTATAGTTGCGGCACTGTGCGGTGCCGATCTGCTAGTGATTCTTACCGATGTTGACGGACTGTATGATAAGAACCCTAAACTTCCAGGTGCAAAGCTAATTCCTGAGGTAAAGCAGATAACAAGCGAGATGATAAGCTCGGCAAAGGACAAGGGCAGTGAGTTTGCAAGCGGCGGCATGATAACAAAGCTCGAGGCGGCTACTATCGCAAAGGAACACGGCATACCGACTGTAATAATAAACGGTCAGCGTCCCGAGATACTTTACGATTTGTTTGAGAATAAGGCTGTCTGCACAGTATTCACCGCAGATGAGGACTGAAAGGAAAAATATGAGCTACATAGACGAACTCGGAAAAAAGGCAAAATCGGCGGCTAAAAACTCAGCTATGCTGTCGCAGTCGCTTAAAAACGATATACTCGCCACTATCGCCGTAATGCTTGAAAACGGCAGAGATGAAATAAAAAAGGCAAACGAGCTTGATATAACTGCGGCGCATGAAAACAATATGGCGGCGGCAATGGTAGACCGTCTTACCCTTACCGACGCAAGAATTGACGGTATGGCTGAGGGCGTAAGACAGGTTGCGGCATTGCCCGACCCTGTAGGAAAAATTCTCGGCGGAAACACTCTGCCTAACGGGCTTACCGTAATAAAGAAATCCGTACCGCTCGGCGTTATCGGAATTATTTTCGAGTCACGCCCCAATGTTACGGTAGACGCAGGATGCCTTTGCCTTAAAGCCGGCAATACTGTAATTCTGCGTGGCGGCAGTGATGCTATAAATTCAAACAAGTGCCTTGTCGGTATTATGAGAGCGGCGGCTGAAAAGCACGGCGTCAATCCTGACATTGTACAGCTTGTAGAGGACACCTCAAGAGATACCGCAACAGAGCTTATGAAAGCAAACGAATATGTTGACGTGCTTATCCCAAGAGGCGGCGGCGGACTTATAAACGCCGTAATAAAGAATGCTACCGTACCCGTAATACAGACCGGAGAGGGCAACTGCCACGTTTATGTTGACCGCTTCGCCGATATTGATATGGCAGTGGATATAGTAGACAACGCAAAGACACAGCGTCCGTCTGTATGCAACGCCATCGAAAACGTACTTGTGCATAAGAGTATTGCGGAGGGCTTTTTGAAAAAGCTCGCAGAAAGGTGGAACGGAAAGGTGACATTTGTAGGCGACGAAGCAAGCAGTGCATATATCACGCTTGAAAAGATAGCCGATGACGAAGATTACCGCAGGGAGTTCCTTGACCTTAAGATCGCTGTAAAGATCATTGATGATATAGACGAAGCTATAGCTCATATCAACCGCTTCGGTACAGGCCACAGCGAGTGTATAGTGACCGAGTATCTGCGTAATGCCGAGAAATTCCAGCGTGAAGTCGATGCGGCGGCTGTATATGTAAATGCCAGCACACGCTTTACGGACGGCTTTGAATTCGGACTGGGAGCAGAGATAGGAATATCAACACAGAAGCTCCATGTACGAGGACCTATGGGCCTTGAGGCTCTGACAACGTTCAAATATCTTGTCAACGGAAACGGTCAGACAAGAGGCTAGGAGGAACGCTTATAAATGGCAAAAAAGAGGAATAAAAACAAAAATCATATAGAGGCAAAGAGTGAGAACAAGGTTCTGCACGGGCTTGCGGGTTCGCTTGAAGAGGCGTTTTCCGAAGATGTAAGCGAAATAGAGCAGGATGAGGTCATCGTTGTCGATGTACCCGAACGCAAGCATAAGGGCATTGCAAAGAAGGTTGCCTATTTCCTTGTCGGACTGCTGGTTATTGTATTTGCGGTCGTTGGCGTTGTCAACACCGTGATAGCGGCAAGCGGTGCGATAAACCGAATAGCAAATCAGACAGACCTCAAGGAAGAGTTTGCACTCTATCTCTATCCTATAGTAGCGACCGACCCACCCAGCTTTGAGGACGCGTCAACGCTTACACAGTCTACCATAATCAAGGCGGCTGTATCGAGAATACTGCTCACCGGCGATACTTCAAACTATGAGACTGACACGGGTGTAATGTATATCCCCGAATTTGATGTTGAAACAGCGGCAAAAAATATCTTCGGCAACAGTATAGAGGTTACACATCAGACGGTAGGTCATGTTCAGGATCTGGCAACATATAATTCCGAGAAGAAGGTTTATATTGTGGCTGATACAAACCGTGTGCCGAACTACTATCCGCAGGTTTCAAAGATAGAAAATGTCGGTGAAACATACACGCTGACGGTTGACTATTATCCGCCTACGGTTTCTATCCCCGGGCTTGTGACAGAGCACGTTTCAAGTAAGTCTATGACCTATGTGATCACAAAGAGCGGAGATAAGAAAACTATTGCTTCTATCGCACTTGATAAGGTATCAAGGGAAGACGGCTAAGCGGGATATAGGTTGACTTTTATGCGGCAGTTTTTGAATTATGGTAATCGTCGCTGAAAACAGTTTCTGTGCTGACAAGGTGTTAATAATTTTGTTAGTATATCGGTGCAACTGCACTGTCACAGACTATAAAAAGAACGCTACTATCCTGAGATATCTGAACTAAAATGGGACTAAGTGAGCGTCAGCGACCCGCTTATACAAACTTTTCAAATCCGGTCGTTTGTGTTTCTTATTGCCAACACCCTTAGCGGGGTAAGGGTATGAGTAAGGAAAGAGGAAGTCAAGAGGGAGAAAACCTAAGGGACAGGGATAGGGGCTGCTAAGTCCCTCTCCCTGATCCCTTTGGTTGTCTTCCTCTTTCATAGCAGTAAGTGTATTAATTTGAATAGCGAAACCGAGAAGTGCTGTCCGACAAATAGCACTATCGGTAGCTTGCTATCGTAGCCAAAGCTGAATGATATAACAGAAGTATATCAAATTAAAGACTTTTCCTACGCTCCGCCAAGATGTAATCTTGCATAATTTTCCCTTACCTCTTTTGTAACAAATAACGATTATTTAAAACCCTCCTGTCATTCGCTTGACAAAGAGGGTTTTTCCGTATATAATCAATTTAGCCGTTTAAAGCAACGTAACTTGAAAGTGATAACACTTTAAACGGTCATATTTATTTTATCTTATTTGTAAGGGGACAGAAAATGATATTAGCGATACTCATTCTGTACATTCTGTCGGTAGTCGGCATAGGCATATACTGCCGTAAAAAGACTTCCACAGTTAATGATTTCGTACTCGGAGGCAGAAGCGTAGGACCGTGGTTCACGGCTTTTGCATACGGTACATCTTATTTTTCGGCTGTTATCTTTGTCGGCTATGCAGGCAAATTCGGCTGGAACTTCGGACTTGCTTCAACCTGGATAGGCATAGGAAACG